>FLSB01002918.1_pt1 | contig 11256 bp, 10 predicted proteins | sample 1550551 | NCBI WGS metagenome assembly FLSB01 (sample SAMEA4031774, study PRJEB14383) | metagenome | biome: human; feature: oral; material: saliva | place: Philippines | collected 2014 | reverse complement strand
CAACATCACCATTGCCCACAAGCCAAAGGTGGCAGGGAGCAGAAGATATTCAGGGCGGCTCAACACTTCTCCTGTCACTGGGTCAATCTCAGCATGTGTGCCCCAACGATGGGCATAATACATGAAGAGGAAATCCACCCAACCCGTCCAGTAGAACATGCCACCGATAAGTCCGAGCAAGGTTTGGCGAGTCTGTCCCTTGACGAAAACACCGACCACCACCATCACCAAGCCCACGAATCCCACAGCCATGCCAGCACCCAACAGTTGCGTGCCGTCGTAGTTGTCCTTCAATACTCGTGCCACCAAGTGAACCATGGGCATGCTTCCCAATATCACGCCCATCGACACGATGGATTTCCACCAATATAGTTTCTTGTTACTCATGGCTTTTCTTCTTGTGAGCTGCAAACATGATATAGACGAGCAATGCCACGAATGACACGAGGATGCAAATCATCTGGGTAGTATACTTCTCCGGCTCAATCCAAATCTCCTTGAAAAAGTCAAGGCGACCAAGCACTTCCACAGGTACCCAGAACACGACAACCGTTGCGATTGCCATGCGGATGTTTGCACCCCATGAGGCAAGACGCAGTTGGCGACGCAATATAAAGAACGAGCCTATGAGGCATCCCACTCCTACGAGGAACGTAACGGGATGGTGGTCGCCGAGGAAACGCTTGTCGTAACAGAACATCAGCAACAGGTAAAGCCCCCAGAGCATCATATTGAGCTCCATAAAGGTTACGATGCTGGTGTGGCGTGTCATGGGCTGGGCGGCTATCACCTTACGCTTTGTGCGGAAAACGACTTTCTGAATCCATGTGATGAAGTCGCAACCGTTGCGGGTGCTGAACACATACATCGTCATCACCATCATCCATAATCCGAACGATGCGGGCATGATAAGGTATTCGGGCTTGGTTACTATCTCTCCGTTTTCAATCTCGGGCTGAACACCATAGCGACGGGCATAATAGAGAAAAAGAAACTCCACCCAGCCTGTCCAAAAAAGCAGTCCACCGATGAAACCCCACAATGTCTGCCGAGTATCTCCCTTTACGAACACGCCGATAATGACAAGGATTAAACCTACAAAGCCCATCATAAACCAGCGATGTGCATGGCTCCCTCGCCCATGAATTTTTCCATGAGTATCATCAGTGCATGTCCCAATGGCATGGCGAAGAGAACTAACAGAAGGGCTATAAGAGTTTGCCTTGGATAGTATTTTTGTTTATTTTTCATTCTTTTCTTTCGTTTTAGTCAATCTGTTATTTGCCAACAGATAAGAAGATAGTGCAAAAAGCTCATTAGCTTTTCTCAGATTGGTAATTAGCTTTTTCAAAATTGGTCGTGAGCTTTTTGAAGGATGTTCATTAGCTATTTTTCTGTTGCCTATTGACTTTCTCGGGATTGCTCATTAACTCCTGTCTGATTGATAATGCACTTTTTGAAGTTTCATAATGCACTTTTTGAAGTTTCATAATGCACTTTTTTGAGTTTCATAATGCACTTTTCGTTGATTGGTAATACACTTCCTAAAACCTACCGGAGTTCATCACAATAATAGCTCATCTGTCCGCCCGTGTCGCCTATTTCGACATCGGCTTTGTACCAACTGATGATCTGTAATTTGAAATATCGCTCTCCGTCGGCAGTGCGTATCACGTATGTATGGAACGAGGGTGCATATACAGGTGGCGGACCTGTGAAGGTCATCGCTTTTGCCAATATAGGGTTAGCATCTGTCTGTGTCGATGCGGGACCGCGATTAGGGTCGAACCAAGGGTTCTGTTCAAAGTCGAGTTTATTGGCGATGAGAAACTTGTTCCAGTCGTTTTGCGACATGGTGATATATACCGAATGGTCATCCACCACCCATTGCAAATTGGTTGGCAATTGTGCCACCGTTTTCCAGGCGTCGTAACTGCCGTATCCTAAGTCGGCGGCTCCGCCTTTTCCATTACCCGATGTTCCGCTATTCGTTCGCATACGGTAGCCGCAAAAAGCAATGTCCCAGTCGGTACGCTCCCGCTGTTCGCCCTCTTTAATGTCGCCATTGGGCTTGTCAAGGTTGAATATTTTTCCTGTGCGCAAATTGATGTACAGCCAATCGTTGGTAATGCCAGTGGTGTATCCCGTAACTCTTGGCAGCGTTTTGCCCGTAAACTCCTCCGCATCGTAACTCACGCACGAGGACAATGCTGTCGTTAAAGCGAAAAGTATGAATATGTATTTTCTCATTTCTTTCTTTTTAATGATTTTACAATGTCATCAACAAGAAACTCCACTTGCACATATCCCTTTGCACCACTGGTGGCAGGAACATTGAACATAGTGATGCCCGACCCCAAGGTGTGGGGCACATAGTTGAAGATGTTATCTACTCCGAGCGTAACTTTCACTTTGTTGTAGAATGTCTGCACCACTGCCAAGTTACAGAGTGCATAGGTAGGCAGCGTGCAGCGGAAATAGGCATCGTAGCTCTTATGATGTTCTTCCACCCACACACGATCTTGCACATCAAAGTTTTTCTCGCCCATGAGCGATGCACTGAAGATGGTTTTCAAGCGGTAGTTAGGCTTGTTATATACATAGTCGATGCTTGCCGTGGCAGCATGTGGCGACGTGGTATTCACTTGTATGCCATCCTGCTTGCTCACGTTTACATAGCTGTAAGTTCCGTTCAGGGTAAAGTGGTCGAGGAAATGCCACTTCAGGATAGCCTCGATTCCGTACAGACGCTGACTGCTGAGATTGGTGTATTCGAAGTTATACTGCATATCATAAATATGCCATACGCCCTCTATCTTGTTACGGAACTTATTAATGTAAGCATTTACATTCATGAAGAAACCATTATGGGTGTATTCTGCTCCCAAAGAGAAATAATGGTTCTTCTCTGGTTTCAGGTCTTCGCTACCCCTTATCTGGAACATTCCGAGATGATCCCAGTTGAAGAACAGTTCCTTGATGCTGGGCGCACGATAGCCCATGGAGTAGTTGGCACGTATTGCCCAATGCTCATCAGGCGAATATTTAACTGCAATCTTTGGCATATACATAAATCCGAACGCCTTCGAGAAGTTAGTGCGCACGCCTGCCGACAGCATCCAATGCTTGTTTGCCGTCCATTCATCTTGCAGGAAGTATTCCGTCTCGTGCAGTGACCGAGTGGTCATCTTACGGTTTACAAATCGGTCGCTGGTGAGTTCATCCGAAGTATGTTCCACTCCAAGTATGATGCTGTGTCCGTTAAAGTAGGTACTTGTCAGTGTGAGACGTGGCTCGAATATTTTGCTCTTGTACACCTTCTTGCGTTCATCGATACGTTCGTGCCGTTTGAAACGGTCGTAGAAATCGTTGTGTATGCTAAGGTTTACGGTAAACCAGTCTTTTACATTATATTTCGCCTTAACGCCTGCCATGAAGTCTCGACTCTGCGAGAAGGTCATGTCTTGTATCAGGTCGTATGAGTTCATGAAGAACATCGAACCATACACCTGTACCGACAGGTTTCTGTTGGGCTCGTAATAGAACTTCTGCGCTGCCGAGATATGCTCCGTTCCCTCAATACCCATTGGTGAACGGACGGCAATGCCGTTTAGCGTGATGTCGTGAGGGAGGAATGGGTTAGCCTCCTTTGTGTAGGTCTTGCTGTCGTTCTCCGCCTGATACATATAAAAGGCATCGCTCTCGCTATACCATACGTCGGTTTGTGAGGTGAAAGCCTTGTGCTTCACTCCTGCCGAAAGCCATGCTTGCAGGTTGGGGCGGTCGCTGTTCTTCTCAAACATATATAGAAAATCTTTTGGAGACGGTGACTTGTAGTTGCGCTCGTTCATCTGTGCCCAGCGCATACCTGCCTGAATATCCAATGGTTTGGTCGCTTTTTTAGAAATAAGATTGATGACCGCACCCGAAGCACGACTGCCATACAGAGTACTACTGGCACCCTTTACAATCTCCACACGGTCAATGGCGTGCAGGTTAAAGCGTTCGTAGTCGAGGTTGCCTGCCATATCGCCCGTCATTCGTTCACCGTCTTGCAGAAAGAGAACGTGGCGCGCATCGAGTCCCTGCATCGAGATTTCGTTGCCGAAACCCACTTTCTGAATGTTGAGTCCTGGTGTCTCTTGTTGCAGGGCATGTTGTAGGTCGCTGTACCCTGCATCAACGAGTGCCTTTCCGCCCAATACCTGTGTGGTGATGGGCGACAGTTTTACGGGGCGCTCTGTTCGTGAACCTGTTACAACGACATCATTCAGGTGCAGCACGTCTTCGCGCATAACAATCTTTATGTTGTTTTCCTGTGGCGGCACACTTCCTTTTACGGGGACGAAGCCCGTTGCATGGACATTATAGTATAGTTCCTTTCCCTTTTCTATACTTAATATCACCTTGCCTTCAATGTCGGTAATGGTATTCTTAACATCCAACATCTCTTTGCTCGTGGCATATTGCACAGTAGCCCCTACCAAAGGTTGCTGCGTATCTTTCTCAAGTATGGTTATCCTTACCCTGCGCTGTGCCTGTGCGCTTATCGCCAAAAGCAGGCAAAGGAGTAAGAATAAGAATCCTTTCTTCTGCATCGTTTCTTTTTATTTTTAAAAAAGGAAGTGAAAGCACTCACAGCCCCTCACTTCCTTTATTGTCATCTTTGTAACATATTACAATCCGTGTTCCTTCTTATAGGCTGCCAAGTCCTTCTCGTATTGGGCAAACTCGGCTTCGTAATTGTTGATACGGTTCTTGTCGATGGTCTGTAAGAAACACTCGGAACGCACATTCATCATGTTGTAATCAACTATGAATGTAATCTGGTTTGTTTTCACATTCAGATAGCCTTCTACACCTGCGCCACTTCCTTGCTGTACTCCGGAATCATCTTTAGGATTTCCCGTAACGCTACCGTCCTTACCTTTAAACTTTATCCAGCCATCCCCTTTATATTCGTCTTTTTCCCAAGAGTTGAGTTGCATAAACTTACATTTGCATGAGAAATACACAATCAATGGCATCTTGCCTACGGTAAAGCCATCGAGCATCAGACGAAGACTGTCCTTCTCCCAACTGAAATTAAATTTAGTAGGACATCCTTGGGGCAGGAGGGTCTTATCGACCGTGTTCATTGTCGCTTTTGTGGAAAGGACAATATCTCCTGACAGAATATTCTTTGCCTCTTTTAGGTATTCCTGAGCGGGGGCTTTTTGTTCCAAATTGTCATCACTGTTACAGGAAGATAAACCCAATGAGAACACTGCCAAGAGGCAAAGGATACATTTTACTGTTATGAATCGCATATCGTCTTGTAATGGTTATAGCGTACCGTTAAAAGTAACAGAAGCAGGGAAGGCAAGAACAGATTGCCAACCTGCGTATGTGTCAAGAACGAAATGGAGTTCATTATTTACAAGAGAGCCTGTAAAACTGGATAATTTAATTTTAATGGGTAATCCACCATCCAACAACATCAATTTACCGGCATAACCGCCTATGGGGGTCGTTGCTGTAACAACTCCGTTGTTGATAGAAACTTTAAGTTCTACTTTGATTGTTCCTGGCATCTTACCAATAGGTCCCACTGTACCTCTCAAATCATACAGGTTACCACCAGTGCTTGTCAATGTAAAGCTCTGATTTGTAGCATCATTGTATGATTTCCCATTCATAGTAATGTTACTCAACGTACCATTGTAAGTACCTGTCTGCGCATTAGAATTTACTGCAAATCCTAAAATGCTGATTACCGTCAATACGGTAGAAACAAATAAATGTTTCATCTTTTTTATGTTTTGTTAATTATTAATTAGTGATGACCATTCAACTCCATCTATGTAGCCACCACCACTGGTCAAGACCTTGAGATACTTCTTGATAAAGTCTTTTGTTTCCTGTCTGTCAAACACGTCTTGCGTACACGCAAAAGAGGTTTTTTTATCGTAGGTATGAAATTCCGTCAATTCCGGATAGGTAACACGACAATTCGCAGATAAACCACCAAGTTCCAAATTGGATATCATCTTAAATTTGGACAAATCTACCTGTTCTAAACTCTTCATATTCGCAAATGTTATCATATAAGATCGCAATCCGCTTTTTTCCGGTAAAGCTATCTTTTTCAAATCCGGGCATTCTACAAAAACAAGTGAGGAACCACCGGGACCATCCTGTTCCTGCTCAATCGCTCTCTGACCAAACAGGGTACTATGGCTTAAATCTATTTCGCTAATACCGCTAACCTTTACCCATAGGAGACCTGTCATGTTTGTAGCATCCTCAAGATTGATGCCTTCAGAGGCATCCACGTCTGTCAATGACAAGGTCATGAGACCGCTACAGGGTCTCAGGTATGGGAGTTTCGCTTTGTTTGTCAGGTTTACAGTAAGAAGTTTGCCGTCCCAATAAGGATTGTTCACAATATATTGTACCCCTTCCAGTGTTTCAGCAGTGGCTACTCCATACCACTTATTAAATACACAGGCATTCGACCTATCTTTGTTGCTTAACCGCTTGCTGATGTCAATATGAATACCGTCTTCATCAAAGATGCTGGAAAAATATTTTTTGAAATTAGCCCTTATATTCTCATCAGGTATCTCGCGAATGGTATTGTATTTCTGCAAGTCGCCTTTTGCTGTTTCCATCTTCACGTCTATACTTCCAGACTCAATCTCTGCCTTCTTCTCTCGATAGAAACGCACAAGGTCTTTGATGTTGAACTTTGCTGTCTGTGGCAAGTACAATTTTGTGATTTTGTGCAACTGTGTTACGGTTTCATCACCATTCTCTTCCGTCTTTACATTCACCAGTCCTTCAAAGTCATAAATGTCGTTGCCCGTCAAATCTACACCGGTAATTTGTGCTGGCAGCTGAGCGAAGTCGAAAACAGGTCCATACCCGTTATTGGAGAGTTTTACATCTTTTAGGTTTGGAAGAATATCAAGACCGCTGAGATCCTTCAGGTTTGTACCGCTAAGGTCAAGCGATGTGGTATTGTTGGCCAAATCGTTGAGTTCCAACTTACCGTCTTTGTCGAACTGATAACCTTTCGATTTCAACACAGTCATCAATTCTGTATTTTTAAGGGAGTTTGTGCTGTAATGAACTGTATTATCATCACTGCTACATGAGGCAAGTCCCATCACAAGGAATACCAATACTGGTAATGTTAAATTCTTTACTATTTTCATTTTCGATAATAAATTAATTGTTTTGAGTTGCAAAGGTAGGAGCCTTGTTTGGATTTCACAATACCTATTTCTTATGATTTTATTTTTATTTTTGCAATCCTTATTTATTAGGATTTTGCTGTTTGTGAGAATTTTTATCTGTTTTACTTTTGGTAAGGCTAAAACGGTATCGCAGCGATACGAGGGCATAACTATGTATCTGCGGTCGGAAACTCTCGTGATACCCGTAACCTGAAACGGAACGGTTGAGGTCCCTTCGCCTATTCAGAATGTCGTTCCATTTGAATGAGAGCGTGGCTTGTTTCTTCCTGAGAAAACGCCACGATGCTCCCACGTTCAATAGCCACTGGTCATCATCTGTGGTTGAATAGGTTCCTCGGCGCAGATGACAATTTGCATCGCCCCATATTTCAATGTCGTGGGGAAGTTCTACTGTGCCGCTGATGCCACAGTCGTAGTCAATGGTATTTACATGGGTGTTTGTCAGTAAGTTGTTGGAACGGTAGAGTTGCCAACTGGCGTGTAGGTCAATATTCCCCCATTTCGGCTGGTAGTTCAATCGTAGGCTAACCTCATTACCCGTTGTATGTGTCTTGCTCTTCAAAGCATTACCGTACGTTTGTTCGTGAAAGAGATAGACGTGGTTTTTAAAAGAAGTTCTCATAGTACCAGAGAGCATCAGACGCTTCACTTGTTTCTGCCATTGCAGCATCCCGTCCACAGAATAATTTCCGTTGATATTGACAGTTCTGTATGTCCGTGCGCCAGTATTTGAGTCATACGTTACTTCCTCTGCAAAATCATTGAACGAGTTGTGGTAATTGCCCATAAAGGTAATACCATATTTTCTCTCATTTAATCTGATGGACAGTTGTTGTTGATAGGCTGGCTTCAACTGCGGATTGCCTATCTTCACGGACAGCGGGTTGCTCTTGTCATCAAGTGTCAGCAAAGCCTGTATGGAAGGCTGTTGTGTGTTTCCGTTATAACGCAGTTCAACTTCTATTTTTCCGTTGTTCCACTTTGCGCCGAACTTGGGCTTGTATTCCGTAGCCTTGACTGTATAGTCCACTGTTTCCGAATTGTGTTGCCGGCAGATATTCCAGCGTTGCCATTCTACATCAATGCCACTGTTTATCTTCCATTGCTTACCCTTATAATCCATTCTCAGGGTGAGTTCCTGCCCACATATAGATAGTGTGTTCTCATAACTTAGGCTATCTATGTATGGTCTATTCGGTATAGTATAGTCGTAAGTGTTGCTTGTGTTTCTATCCTCTTCGTGATGCAGTCCGTACCCTGTCTGCAATTTCAACTGTTTGCCAAAAGGATGGGTATATTGCAATGATATTCTGCTTTCGTTGCGCAGGGTGGGCAGTTGTTGGCAAAGATTGCGCAACAGTAGTGAATCTCCGCCCACAGCGTTGCGCAGGTGGTGGAATTTCGTCAGTGAAATGCTGGTATTATTAGTTTCATTCGAGTTACCGCCAAGTGTCGCCTTCACGGTAAATGATGCCCCAGCCTTGCCAATCCGCCGTGTGAGGTCGGCAGATACATGGTAATTCTTTCCATTGCTTTTTGTGTTATTTCGCAGCGTTCCCGAGGTCAGCGTGTCCGCAGCCGTATTGCGCTCATATAGGTATGTTGTGTTGTCAGTCAGGTTGTCTGACCGTCCGAAGTTTCCATTTGCACTTATATTCAGCAAAGTCTTTTTGTCTATGTTATACTGCAGATTTATGTTTGCGGCATTACTGTGATTCTTGCTCAAGGAAAGCAGCATTGATTCCCGATATTTTGTTCCCGATGAAAGATATTGCTCATCATAGTCATGATTCTCGCTTCCATTGTGGAAGGCATTGAGTGAGAGGCTTGCATTGAGCGTAATTTTCTTACCAAATTTCTTCACGATATTGCCCGACAATATGTTTTGGAAATTGTTTCCCCCAATGTTCATATTACTAAGATTGTCAGAGCGCAAAGTCAGCGAAGTGTTTTCGCCATCGGCATTGAATAGATTGCCCTGTACCTCATCCCTGCGTCTGTCGCGATTGCCGTGTTCAGCCGTTAGTGTTCCTGTCAGGCTGCCATTGTAGGTAGATTTGGTCTTGATGTCCAGCACATAATTGTCGGCACCATCATCTACTCCCGTCATTTTCTCCAATGCGCTGAGCATGTCATACAGTTTCAGTAGTTCCACTGCATCGGTTGGCATATTCTCCAACGCTGCGATAATGTCGTTGCCCATAAAGGTCTCGCCATTGATGTTTACGCCGTTCAATGGCTTTCCTTTGAATGATAGTTGCCTGTTCGCCTTGTCGTATTCCATGCCCGGAATATTCCTGATTAAGTCTTCCAAGTTAGCACCTTTCCTTACTCGAAGGCAATCAGTATTGATAAACGTGGTGTCTTTTCTTATGGAAAACAATTTCCGCTGTCCAATAACTTGAACTTCATCGAGTTCTATCGTTTTATGTAATGAAGAAACATGTTTTCGAGTAGGGTATATAGTATCACCCACAACTAAATTCAAAATAGTAGCATTAGCAGTGGGAAACAGCAGAAGTAGAATGATGAAGATTAAAAGAATTCTTTTGATTATCATTTTGCAAAATTACCATTGTTCATAGATATATGCAATACCTTAAAATGGCGATTTTATAGAATTAGAAATGTCTAAGTAACGTTTAAAAAATAACTTGGTATTTTTTGTCTCTCCATGAAACCTTGTAGTTCCATTTCGGTAGCTCTTCATCAAAGGTAATATGCCGTTGACAGACATCATCATAATTGCTATCCACACAACGAGAAGTGTCGTACTTCTTTCTGTTGATGTTGGTGAAGACACAAAGGCCGGATTTCGTTCTGGCCTCTGCGGCAAGTTCGCATGCCTGCTCAACGCTCTCGAAGGAAATACCACTCCATACTCTGGTGATTTGAGAGAAAAGCCTGTGTTCAATGGGGTTCCACTTCGACGTGTACGGGGGATAGTGCGCCACTATTATGTCAATATGGAGGTCTTCGGAAAGTTTGATCAGCTCTTGCTTGAAAAGCCTGCTGGAACTGCTGTTGGAACCTCCACCGTCACAGAGCAACATGATGGCAGTTGCATGTGGATAGATGTCTTGGAGCACACGATACCAGTAGTACTTGAAGTTGTCGCAGAAGAACCCGGCTGTGTCATGGCTTATTCCGAAGCTCATGTATCCAGTATTCTTTTGAACATCGTAGATGCCATAGGGAATGATTTTGCCGCTTGCAAAGGAGGGGAAGTCATGGTCCCTGCATCGCGGCGACCTGTCGCAGTATACCTGTCCGCCTCTTCTGAATGGGCCGACCAACTCTTTCTTCTTCGTGTCTATACTGAAGACGGGTATGTGATTTTCTTCACACATGCTTCTCATTGCGGAGATTTTCTCGAACTGTTCGTTTCTTTTATTGCACTCTGCCATCGAGGTACACTTCTTCGGAGTGCGTTTCTTGAATCCCTCTTTGGATATGATTTGTTTGAGGGTGTGATAGCTTATGCTTATTCCGTAATCCACCTCCATCTTGTCTCTTATGATGCCAGGCGAATAGAAAAGCATGCGTACGCTCTCATCTTGCGGCAAGCCGCCTATGGCATCTTCCGTAATCTCCCGGAAGATGTCGATATACTCGGGATGAACACTGAGAATACTCTTTCTGCCTCCACCTTTCTTCCTTATGTGTCCGGCAGCAATTGTGTCCCCGCTCTCAAGCTCGTGAATACCTCTATACACTGTATTTCTGGTGACATGATATGTTTTGCAGACCAGACTCACGCCGTGCGTTCCAAGTTCCATCGCCTTGTGGGCACAGAACAACCTGCGTTGGCGTTCGTCCAGATTGGCGACTTCTGGGAAACTCCCTGATTTGTCGCACTCGCTATGTCTTCTCTTGTATGCTTCCACCTGCGCCCTGCGCAAGGGCAAAGATACAAAAAATAAACGACAACAAAGAATTAAACAACAACGTATATCATTACGTATCAGTTAATTAAACCTTAATTCCGCAACACTATTATAAATTAAACTTTTTA
>FLSB01002846.1_pt2 | contig 11293 bp, 8 predicted proteins | sample 1550551 | NCBI WGS metagenome assembly FLSB01 (sample SAMEA4031774, study PRJEB14383) | metagenome | biome: human; feature: oral; material: saliva | place: Philippines | collected 2014 | reverse complement strand
CATTAGTTTCAGATACAGCAGAAAATAAAGCTTCTTCATATAATAGAGAACTTTCTTCATCTACAGAAGAAGGCTTATATTCCATAGGCATAACATTATCAGATATATCTTCATTATTTAATAACCTCTTCAGATTATCATTGTAGATATCTGTAACTGTTTTACCATAAATACTCATAGAGAAGTCATCACAATTTTTTCTTCTATCTCTATCATTTGAGTTATATTTATACCAATCATTTTCAAGATCATTTAGATTATCATACTCTTTTCTAAGTATAGGATAATCATTGTCTGTATAATTCTTTACCTGTTTTAATTTTTCTTCATCAGATATATCAGATCCGTCTTCTTTTAAAACAGGAGAATATACTCTTTCTATATGCAAATCTTTAGATGATAAATTAGGAGCTATTAATATCCCATCTCTTTTTTTCTTTTCTTCTATAGGATAATATTCTTTCTCTAATTCTATACCAGGTTCTTCTGTATATCTAAATTTAGATTTTATTTTATCCATAACAGAATCATCTACGTCTTTGATTCCATTAAATTCAGACTCTAATCCATATACAGAATTGGTTTTCATAAACCGTTGTTTATTTTCATAATATAGAGCTTCATTATCTTTACCAAATAATCTCATAGCTTCATCATTAGCTCTATACCATAAACTAGGTAAAGATTTGTATTTATACCAATCTTCTTCAAGTTCATCTTCAGTAGCATAATGGTCTTTTATAATAGCCCCACCATGAACTTCTACCCATCTTTTTATTTCATTATATTTAAAAGACCTGTCTTGATCTTGAGAATATCTTTGGATGTTACTATCACTGCTATTAAAAAATCCCATATCAAGCCCTCTATTCTGTAATTTTTTCAATCATATGATTAATCTTATTCATTTCTCCCTCAATATCAGAAACTGAATAAGATTCAAATAATGAATTCATTCCAACCATTTGTATTTTAGAAGATGCTAAAAGAGTAGTACCATTAACATGCGTTTCATCAGAATTAGTTGGAGACATAGATCCAAATTCTTTATCTGCATCTTTAGATATATTATCAGCATCAGAATTTATTATCTTACTTAATTTCTTAAGTTCTATCTCTTCTAATAAAGGTTCATAATCTACCTGATCATTCATATATACTTTACTTCCAATGAATGCCTCATAAAGATAATCTTTATCATGAACAGGTCTATCCTCATAAGGTAATCTCAACTCTTCTAATAAAGAGTTGAATACTGAGTTTATATTAAAAGTTTTAATATCGTATAATTTTAAATCAGCTTCAGATAATGTATCCCATGTATCTCTATTAGTAAGTTTTCCATTATCATCTACTTCGATATATTGGCTATCTTTATCTAAAGTTCTGGCAACCCTATAAGTAGACCATCCATCATTAATATCTTTATCATGATTATAATTATCAACCATCATTATTGCAGAAAAAGGTTTATAGGTAGTTCCTACCATAGGATTCATTGTAGCGAGACCCATTGCTTCATTCATATTATTTAAGACCTCCAAATAATATTTTAATTATAAAAATGTCCCGATATTTGTAAAGTATATATTTTTACAGGTGAGACATTCATTTAAAAAATTATAAATAATACTTAGTAAAGATGGTGATATTTTTTGAGTAAAATACTTAAAGTAGAGGCTAATATAAGAGATTATCTTTTAGATATAGATGATCTTAACAGACCAAAAGTTTTGGATATGGAAAATATTCAAACAGGTACTATGAATTCAGCAGCTTTATTGATTATAAGACTGCTACTTCTTAAAAAAGGATCATATCCAGACTTTCCTGATCTTGGAATAGATATTCGGGGAAGATATAGATTTGCTTTTGAGGAAGAATTGATCACACTACGCAATGAATTAGAAGATCAGATATCAACTTATTTACCTGAATTGATACCTGTAGATGTTGAGGTTTCATTATATAGACCTAAAGATTCTTTAGAAAATATGATTCTTTTCTCTATTATAATTAGACAGGTTAAATTTGAAATCTTGTATAATGTAGCCGCTAATACGATAGAAGGGTTAAACTCATAATGAAAATTTGGATTAAAATGAAAGACAACCCCAGTGTATCTAAATTAATAGAAGAATCTGATTTTAATATAGAAACCATGGATAAAGTAGAAGTATCCAATGATAAATTGAAGGATATGTTTAAATCTAAAGCAGCTCCTGGTATTTCTACGAATTCTGGACCTTCTATAACTTACAATAACAAATTAGATTCTGGTGCTATTGGAGATTATTTAGATACAACATTAGATGGTGCAAAGAAAAGAGCTATTGAAAGAGAAAAAACTGGTGGTAATGCATTCAAAAAGCATAAAGTACCTATTAGGAGGAAAAAGGATTAATTATGGAAAATAAAGAACAATTGAATTTATTCGATCTTGGTTTGGAACCTGAACTTACACCGGCTGAAAAGGTTGCAAAGAATGAAAACAATAAACCTATTGAACCTATCGTAGAAACAGTTAAAGTTGAAGAAACTATTAAAAAGGAAGAGCCCAAATCTGAAGAATCTATTCAGAAAGTAAGCTTAGCAGATATTGCAAAAAGTACTGTGGTTGATGAAGATGGAAATACTAAATATGATGAAGTAATTTCAAATGTAGATACTATTGCCAAAGTTCCTAAATCTAAAGTAGATGATCCTATTCGTAAGAATTTAGATAGTCTTTATGATTTGGCAGATCATGAAATTGAACGTACTAAGAAAGAACTTACTGATCCTGATGGTCTTATTACCAAAGGAAAAGAAGAGTATGTAAATACTCAATATGAAGTTCTTATGAAACGAGCTAAATCTAATGAACGTCTTTCTAAGTTTATTAAACAGATAGAAGATATTATTGAAACAGAACCTCGTTTTGATGGTATTACTGATTATGAACGAAAGGGATATATCTTATTTACAGTAGCTCATGATGAAAAGGTAGAAACCAATAATAAATACTTTGGTATCGAAGAAAAGCAAGTAAATCGTACTCCTCGTATGAGCTCTGATGTATCTAAAGATATTGATAGTATTACAAAAAATGACGATGATTCTAAAGATGATTTCCTTGATCTTCTTGATGACAGCAGTGTTGATCTTGGGGTTAGTCCTAAAAAGCCTGATCTCCCTTATGAAGATGATGAAATCAAAGAAAAAGACGATGAAGACGAAGAAACTTTCACAACAGTAAAAGATAAAGATATAGAAAAAGAAACGCCTTCTGCAAAACCTATTCTTGCTGAAGAAGAAGATCCTGAAGAAAAAGAACTTCTTTCTGATGTGGAAGAAGATGAAGAGCCCAATCTTTCTGAAGAAGAAGTTAAACGTCTTACTCATGATTATAAAGAACAAGTTCTTGAAGCTCTTAAGATGGAACGAAATGAAGGTCTTGATGAATTCGTAATTTCTAAGAAACCTATTAAGCTTAAGAGTGCTTTACAAGTAGAACGTTCTGCTTATACAGTAACATTTGGTTTACAGTATACCGGTAAACAAATTGAAATGACTCCTGTATCTGGGGAAGAATTACTTCAATTCAATCCTCAAACTACAGACTTGACTACTATTGGTGGACTTAGAAAGTTCTTCAATATTATCTATAATCATACTGTAGGGAAGAAACCTGATATTGATACATGGTTAAAACAGATTTCTGTTTATGACTTAGATTGTATGCTGTTTACCATTTATATGGCAAACTTTAAAGATGTAAACTATCTTTCTTATCAGTGCCCTAATAATAAATGCAATAAACTTTTCTTAGAAAAGAAAAAAGTAGAAGATATGATCGTATATCCTAATGATAAGGTTAAAGAACGTTTCCAAAAGATTCTTAATGGGGAACCTGTTCAATCTAAACTCTTTAGAACTAAACCTATTATCATTAGTAAGGATTATGCTTTCAGTTTCTGTACTGAATCTATATATGGTGATATGATTGAACGTGCTGCACTCTCAGAAGATTTCTCTAAGAAATATGGTACAGTTGTTCAAATCATGGCAAACATTGATACAATCTATAAAGTTAATAGAGCAACCAAGGAATTATATCCTATTGACTTTGGTGTCGTAGAAGATAGCTTATCTAAAACAGTAATGCGTAAAGTAAAAGCTATTTATGAAATTATGCGTCACCTCTCTCCTGATGAACACTCTGCTCTTATGGGCGAAGTATACAAGATTACTCGTAAATTTACAGAAGAAAAAATCTCTTATCAGATTCCTGCTACAGAATGCACAAGCTGTCATACACATATTGATGCTACTCCTCAGGGATCTATTGATTTGCTTTTCACTCGGGCCTTTTTACCGATCGGGGCACTTTCTATACAGTAATATTTAGCCTTTGCGAATACTATAAAAATAGACTGTCCTTTGAAGAAGCAAAAACTTGTGATGTTGGCTTTTTGCTATACCTACACTTTAGGTATATGAAAGAAATTAAAAATAAGACGGTACAAAATGCCAAACAAAAAGAAGAGATGGATGTGATGTTCAAAGGAGAATAAAATAGGAGGATTAAAATAGCTAATTAAAATGAATTTATTAGAATTCTCACAATTAGTATCCTCTAAATCTATGAATAATGAACTACTCTCTAAAGAGGTAGCTTTGTATGATGTAATCTTAGCTTGTTTCGATATAAAATCTATCAAAACGATTTCTATTTTAAAGAATAATAAATTCGAAATAGAATTATCCGATAATGATGAGAGTCATTCACTTCATGAATTAAAGGATACATTAAATAACCAAATAATTCCTGGAGCTTTTCAACCACTATACAAGATTTCTATGAACTATTCTAAAAATATTGTATGGTTTGATCTTATGGATATTTAATTAGTAATCCCATCTAGCACTAGTTTGCTAGATGGGACAATTAATTAAAAAAGTTTATGAAGAAAGGTAAATTTCTATGAGTGATAAAATTCTTAACGAAGTTTCTAAAGATCAAGAAGAAAAAATCAAACACCTTAAATTAGATCCTCTTAATGTAGCTAATTTTATCAAAGTAAACCAACTTAAAGAAATTAAGAATCCTATGTATTTCGCTAGAAAGAATGTTCCTACAGCAGATGGGTTATTATCTAATGAAATATTTGGTATTACAAAAGAAGATAGAACAACTATCTTCGCATATATTAACTTAGCTGGAGAATCTTTCTTGCATCCTCTTGGATATAAGATTTGGTGTAGATTAGATAATAATGTAAAACTATGTGCTCATGAAGTTGATAATTATAAATTAGATGAAGAAACTGGTAAATTAAAACCTGATCCTAATGGAGAAACAGGTATTAAGTATTTACAAAAGATTATCAAAACCATAAAATTTAAGAAAACAGATTCTTTTGGTAGAGAAGTTAAGATTGATTTTTTGGAACGATATAGAGAAAAATTATTTATAAAAGATTTTGTTGTAATTCCTGTTGGATATCGAGATGTAAATACAGAACAAGGTAGAGTATCTGTAGGAGAAATAAACAAGATCTATGACTCAATTATCAGAGATTCTAAATCTTTAAAAGAAAGTAATGAATATGGTTTAACCCTTAACGGAGAAATAAGAGGTCGTATTCAAGATAATTTAACTGCAGTATATGATTGGCTGGTATTTGGTCGATACAATGGTGAAGATTCTCAAGCTTCTGGTCTTTCTAGAAAGATGGGTCTTATTAGAAGAGCTGGCATGAAGAAGTCTTTTGACTGGGGTGCTAGACTTGTAATTTGTACTCAAAATCTTAGAAAAGAAGGATTAGAAGATATCGATGTAGATACAGATAGTATTGGATTACCCTTAGCAGCTATCTGTGCTAATTTCTTCCCGTATATGCTATATTGGATTAGACGTTGGTTTGAAAACAATATCTCTGATCAAACTAAATTATTGGTAACTTATTTGAACAAGGATTTTGATCTTCAAAATATAAAAGATTGGCAATCTGTATATTCTGATGAACGGATTAAAAAAGAATTAGATAGATTTATGCATGGTATGCGTAATCGTTTTATTCCTATAGAAGCTCCTATAGATACTTCTAAATTAAAAGGAAAAAATAAAGATCGTCATTTCTATCTTACTTATAAGGGATATCAAGTTTCTGATGAAGAAGTAGCTGAAAAGATGATCAAAGGGGACACAGTAGGACAACTTCCTATTCAACAAAGACCTCTTACTTGGTGTGATCTTATTTATAGAGCAGCTATGGATATTACTAAAGATAAAGTTACTCTTATTACCCGCTTCCCTATCGACAGCTATTGGAACCAGTTCCCTGCAAAGATAAAAGTAATTTCTACTATCCAAACAGAACCTATGATAGTTGATGGAAAATTCTTTAAAGAATATCCTAAGATAAGAAAAGAAGATATGAATTCCAACTCTACAAATAAATTTATAGATGTAGCATTACCTAATAATGTTCGTCTTGGATCTATTGGTGGTGACTATGATGGAGATACAATATCTTCTAAAACTCCCTTCTCTATAGAAGCTAATGAAGAATTAAAACAGCTTATCAATTCTAAACGTCATTATATTTCTCTTGGCGGTATTAATGAAATGACTACATCTAAAGAAGGTAAACAGGCTCTGTATGATCTTACAAAAGTTTTACCTGATGATGAAGGATTTTTAACTCAAGCAGAGTTTAAAACTAAGCCAAAATTCATGAAATAATAATCCTAATATGAAACATTGATGTAATTAATATTAGTATATTATTTAATCCGGAGGGCCTGTTATGGGAAAATTTATTCCTATTTCTAAGATAGAAGAACGAAAAACTAAATTATCAGAAAATAACTTTAATTCAGGATATTATCCTTTGTTTGAATCTTATAATAGAAAAGAAAATTATAATTATGAAAATTTAAGAGAATCTGCTTATAGATGGAATAATTATTCCGCAAATGTAGCAGATAATTTTAGTAGAATTTTAGAACTGTTTGATATTGTAAAAGAAAATAATAATGGGACTCAATTACAGGAATTTACTAATATCATAAATAACCATATTATTCCATATATTAAAAGCCCCTCTGTATTTAAGAATAATATTTTAAAAAGATTAGACGAAGATTCTAATAATGTATATTTAACTTCTATTCTAGACAAGATTAATGAACAAGAAGAATGTGATCGTGTTATTAGAAATCATAATATGATTTCTAAAAGATTCAATATTGATAAATTAGTATCTCAAAATATTTTGTTTGAAGATGCTGTTACAGATACCATCTATAAACTTTGTGAATTAGTTGATACCTATAACTTGGATTTTAAATCTAAATTCTGTATTGCTAATGAGATGGCACTTTATACTATCAATAAGTATGCTGGAGATTCTGTATCTCCACAAACCATTTTTGAAAATGTAACAGATTATTATCTTATTAATGGTGGAACTAATAATATTCCTAAATTCTTAAATAAGATAAAAGAAGCTACAAAAGCAGATGATTTTATCAATGAATCAAATACTTCTTATATTGATAAATTAGAACGTATCCATAGTAACTTTATAAATGGTAATTTTAATGAAGATTGCTATGGTGGTATTATGGATAGATATCGTGGAAGCAATATCTATGGAATGGAAGAAACAGCTAATCAATTAGAATTTGCTGAGTTTGCTATAGCTTCTCTTTGTGAAGGTGCAGTATCAGATAAGATAAAAGATATGATCACTGCTTTTAAAATGGCACCTGAAAAGACAATTAGTGGATTGAAAGAAATTATAAAAGCTATATATGTAACCACTAGAGAAGAAGATCTTAAGAAGAATACAAAGAATGCTTTATCTGTATCCTATTATTTCTTATGCACCATATCTGCAGCTCCTGCTGGCCCTATAGCTGTTATACTTTCATTAATCTCTTCAAGTATTGTATCTAAAATTTCTAATAAGATTTATTTAAAATCTTGCATATCGGAATGGAAAGATCATAGAGCTGTAGTTAATAGAAAGATTAAAGATGAAAAAGATCCTCAGAAGAAGAGGAAACTTATTTCTTATTTAGAAGAAGTAGATAAGAATATTAAGAAACTTGAAGCTCAGAACGAAGTAGAAGATAAAACATTCGGAGCTGGGATGGATATAAGAAAAGCAGGAAAACTAGATCCCAAAGTAGCAAAGATAAATGCTAAGTTTGAAAAGAAACTTCATGAATGTCTCTTATCTGAAGCTACTACAGAAGAAAAGATAGATGATATTGTAGATAAGTTCAAAGCTCTTCCAGTAAAATCAGTTATGGGAGTAAGGAGTGCAATTCATGCTATCTTAATCACTTCAAGATTAGAAGATATTAAAGCTGGTACTAAGAATTCTTTATCGCTTTTATTCTATTCAACTATAGTTATAGGTATTTGTAGTATCTCTTCTGCTGCTGGTATCCTTGCATTCATTACATCTTATATTGTTTCTAGTCATCTTAATAAAGAATATTTGGTTTCTTCTATTAAAGAATGGAAAGATCACAAATACTCTATTACCAGAAAGATTAAAGAAGAACAAAATTCTGAAAAGAGAAGAGAACTTGAAAAGTATTTAGATGAAGTAGAAGATAATATAGATAAGCTTGAAGATGAATATGAAAAAGTAAGAGATAAGACTAGAGAAGAACTTGATAAGGCTCAAGATGATAAAGAAACTTTCCATCCTGAAACCATAAAATCTAGTTCTTTAGTAAATCCCTCGGGAAATGAAACTCCTCGACTTAAAAGATTTAGTGATGATTATTTAAAGAAAGATGATAATCTAAAGAAGAAGTATGATGACGAAGAAGAAGATGATCCTGATTTCGATGATGATGAAGATTTCGGCGATGACGAAGATTAGAGGAGAATAATAAAAATGAGTTTATTTGAGGATATGATTTTAAATGAAGCAAGAGCTATCCATCCTCAACCAATGGTTAAGGATAAGGATGATGCTACCCCTTCTGTAACTACTGCTAATGGTAATCAAAGTGTAAATCAACCAGAGCAAGATTCAAATTCTCAACCTCCTGATCTAAATTCTCAACCATCTTCTGGTGGTGGTGGAGGAGAAGCTCCTGCTGGACCTCCTCCATCTGATAATGGTGGTGCAGAAGAAGCACCTCAAGGTCCACCTCCTCAAGAAAATGATATGGGTCAAGAACCTGGTGGAGAAGAGGAAGCTCCACCAGAAGAAGATCAAGAAGGTGAAGCCCCTCCTGAAGAAGGTGAAGAAGGAGAGGGTGGAGAAGAAGGTTATGAAGATTATGAAGATGGTGAGTATGGTGAAGAAGAACAAGAAGATGACTCATTAGATTCTTATGAACAAGATATATTCAGAGATTTGAGTCCTGAACAAATGATTATTAAGAATAAAGAGTTAAAGGCTCAATTCAAGTCTTTAAATAACATTATTTTTGATAGCCTTGAAAAATTAAATAATATTTCTCATACTTCATATGATAACACTATCTTGGATTTTGTAGTTCGTAAATTAGTTGAACTTAAAGATATAAGCAGAGACTATACAGTAGATGCTTTTAATACTAAAAGCTATATTGAAAATCAGATACAACTACAAAAGATGGTTGCTACCTTTAACCGAATTGTAAACCTCTTGTCAAATGTAAGAGATAATAGACAGAGAGAATTCGAAAAAGAACTCGAACAGAACAAGAAATACAGTTTTGGAAAAGGTAGAGCTAATGATTATCCATATATCTTTTCTAAAGATATAGACTATGAATAAGAAATATAATTTATAAATACAAACATATTGATAAATCTATAGTTACTGTACCTTTAAAAAAGAAACTGTGACTGTTACAGATAGATTTAATTAAATTTAATTAAAAATCTAGTACGCCATTTATAAATAATAAAAGATCAAATAGATGGCTCTCTTTTAAAAGGAGGATTTAATAATTATGGCAGTTGTTAACGGTTCTAACCAAACTGGAACTGACTCCATCCTTCGTGGTTATGAAAAGGATAGCATGCATGGTCTTGCTTCCCGTTTCTGCGAAGTAGCTAAAAGCGGTATCCAAGAAGGTTATGATATTTATACTGAACCCAATAAATTTTTCCGCACTGAAACACTGAACAATCAGATGCGTAATTTCTTTATCGAAGATGCATTCGATAAGAATGACCCGAAGTTTGCTACAGCTGATGCTGTTCATGAAGAATATGGTATGCTCGATACTTTGTATCGTAATGACGTTCGTGGATTGACAGAAGCCGCTCCCTTGGGTGCTTACAACCCTGTAGTTGGTATCACATTCCCGATGCATAAAAACTTGTTGATGACTACGGTTTTCGACAAGGGTGCTATTCCTAAAGACGTTGCTGATGCTCCGCAATTCACATTGTCGATGGAAACTCGTACAATGTACAGTCCTGATGGTCGTGAAATCGATATGTTCTTGGAACAGAACAAGATTAAAGACCTTATCGAAGGTGCTGTACCTCATAAAGACATCGTTATCATGCTTCCTGAAGATCAGCAGACTGATGTTCTTGAATTGTTGGGTGCAACAAATAAAACTGTAGCTAACGTATCCCGCTCTTCCAAAGTAACTCGTCTTTTGATTAAAGACGTTTATGTTGCTAAGGGTGAAGAAAAATATGATGCTGCTAAGAAAGAAATCGTAGTAGAAACAGCTGGTGCTGTTGGTACTAAGGTTGTTACTGTAGAACCGATTAAATTCGTTGCTGCATATGGTCAGTATGACCGTACTTTCCAGAAACGTGTTGACTTGGTAGTTCCTACTGATAATGCTGGTAATATTCGTAAGGAAATCTTCCAGTTCGCTGGTTCTATGCATAAGAACCGTTTCACTTTCATGGCTTCTTCCGATAAGGTTGTAGGTGTTGTTCTTAGTGCTTCTCTCGACGTATCGTCTGCAGCATATGAAACTCCGAAAGTTAAATGGTCGGCTCGTACCGATTACTTCGAAATTCCGGAAGCTCCGCACATGACTGTAACGATCTCGCCGGAAGAAACAAAGGATCTCAATGCTATGTATAACGTTAACCAATTGACTAAGATCATGTCCATGATCAAATTGTCGATTCTTAACTACAAAGATGACAAGATCCTTGAAAGCTTGGATGATTCGTTCTTGAACCTCCCTAGCACTTCGAAAGTATCTGGTGCATTTAACTTTGTACCGCCTGATAACTTCCTTGGTTCGCATGTAACATGGCGTTATGAAACGTTCATGGACTACCTCGATACTCAGGTAACCACTATGTTACAGG
>FLSB01000051.1_pt1 | contig 11305 bp, 21 predicted proteins | sample 1550551 | NCBI WGS metagenome assembly FLSB01 (sample SAMEA4031774, study PRJEB14383) | metagenome | biome: human; feature: oral; material: saliva | place: Philippines | collected 2014 | reverse complement strand
TAGTTGTTTTCTACCAAATTCGGTTTTGAATCACCACCCGCCGTTGATACCGAAAACGCAAGTCGAAAGCTCGCCTAACTAACCGTGGGGTAGCTAACTAGAGTCAACGCTTGTTTAACGTCTAGGAGACGAAATAGTTTAATGTCTTATTTAGGACAATTTCATTTACAAATTAAATCATTTATATCCCACAATCTAATATGTGGCAAAATTTCACAAACCGAATAATTTATATCCCACCCCATCGGCAAGTGGCGTTATTTACTTATTTAATAAATTTATTTTATCAAATAATTGAACGTTTGTCAAATGTTTAATTTTAATAATGGACCTTGCAGGACTCGAACCTGCGGTCACTCGGTTATGAGCCGAGAGCTTTAACCATCTAAGCTAAAGGTCCTAATGTTTTTAAAGTCGGATATGGGAATCGAATCCACACATATCGGTTTTGTGGATCGATGCCTTAATCTTTTCAGTCAATCCGACAATTATTTTTAGTTTGAAACTTTTGATAACGTTGTTGCAATATCAAAATTCGCGACAAGATGGAGTAAATTTTCTTTTTCGTCATATTCTAAAGCAGAAGTGGAACCTTGAATATTTAAAGGACCATATTGTGTGTCACAAAATCCACGCATTTCTGAATAGACGAAAGTGTCTTCTGGTAATTTTTTAAGTGCTTCGATTAGTTCTTTGACTGTCATTTTTTAGAATTCCTTTAGTTAATTTTTACATGGATGAAGATAGCCATAGCCATGATAGAAGATAGGATTCCTATTAGAATTAATGTTGTTATTATGAATTTTGAAAATCCTAATAGAGCTAATATAATTGATATTGGTATTGTTGTAACGATTATTGCGATTGTAATCGAAATGATGATTGTGGTTTTTTCAAGAAATGATTGAATTTTAGTTTTCATGATATTTGTATCCATAATTTCTCCTTTGAAAATAAACAAAAAAACCACAACCTCTTCAGACGTTTGACCTACTTGGGGGTTGCTTGATCCAACATGTCGCTACCATTTCGGTGATTGCGCAGGAGGGATTCGAACCCACGACCTCAAGGTTATGAGCCTTGCGAGCTACCGCTGCTCTACCGCGCATTGATATTAATTGTATAGTTTTGATTAAATTTTAAACTCATTCTTTTTTGTTTTAAATTATTTATGATTATTATAAAAATTTTTGAATAAAAGCAAGTACAGTTCCGTCCGTTTGTCATCATATTATTTATAATTTTCTAAAATAAATTGAAGCAAACGCAATCGCTGTTGAAGCATTTGTTATCATGTTATTAGAAATCTTTCTAAAACTTCATGAAATTTTGGTTAAATATATAATATTATAAAACTTTATATAATGTGTTATAATTCAGTGTTTTAGTATCTTGTTTTTCAAAATATTTTTAGAACTTTATCTTAACATGATTTTTGATTAACTAAAACTGTCTCTTGTCAGGTAACTAATTTTTGCAAATTAGACATTGCTGAACAAGTGGAGATTAGTAGTTGTATCAAATTTTGATGCAATTTCACTTAGCAAAATTAGCGCATCTAAGGTCACCAAATTGACCTATAATTACAAAGGTGGGAATCGAACCCACATTATTAGTGATGTTATCAGAATCACTAATCACAAAATCTAGTTATCATCGCTTAGATTAATATTTTTATTTTGTACCAATATATCTCAATTTGCAAAAAATCTTGAGATGAACTTCGTATAGGTATCGAGAGAATTGAACTCCCATTTAGTTTGATAAATTCATTGTTTTTGTATTTGCAACTACTAAAACAACTTGTTTATTTCACCGAACTTAAAACAATCATTCACGTGTTTAGTTTAGTCCTTCCATTATCATAAAAGGTCATCATTTATTATTGAGACCTTTTATTAGATACCCATGTATCGTACAGGAATCGAACCCATGTTTCTATCCGTTGAATGGAAGCGTCTTACCACTAAACGAACGATACAAATAAATTTTGAGCTACTTGACTACCTCAGTCGTTTCGCTCAGGATTGATTATGCAAGAATTAATCAAACCTAGTGGAAATCAATTAGTTTTTCAACGTTCCAGAAGTCTCTTGCTAGACTCGGTTGATGCCATATGTGTTCATTCACTCACTATTGATTTCGAAACCTTTGAGTAGCGATCTCTTAAGTTTCTTTTTCAGGTTTACCACCAAACCTCAATTTACTGTTTATCGGGTTTTACAGCAAATTGATTGAACTCCACCAACAGGTTTCGAACCTGTGACCCTCTGATTAACAGTCAGATGCTCTGCCAACTGAGCTATAGTGGATTAATTAGTTTTCATTTGCTGCTATCAAATAAAAACTAAAATGTTGTAGCAGACGTCCCTACAACTGGTCATGCCATTGACCTGGTTTTAATTCAGGATAATCCAAAACCTTTGAATCTACGTTCTGTTGATGCCACCATGTGATCAGTTGGATTTTTCGCTGATCGGTATAGCGACATAGCAAGTATAAACTTAAATGATACGGACGGTCTTGAACCGCCTTCTTAAAGATTAACGTTACCTTTCTTTTTTGCATCACCCTCAAATGCTTCTTATCATAAAAGAATTTTGAAAATACGATTCCGACGGGACTCGAACCCGCGATCTCTGCCGTGACAGGGCAGCGCGATAACCAGCTTCGCTACGGAACCAAGTACCACAAAAATTTCGCAGTATGATCTGGTGGAAATTGTGTGGCTATTTATAGTATTATGTAATTATCCAAAACGTGTCCATCACTTTTTTTGTTAGTTTCGAACCTAACTCAAAAAGTTCCTCCACACATCATCCGTTTTAGCTACCATCCCTTCACAATAACTCAGAAGTTAGCTACGCTTCGTCAACATCATTGTCACCCTAGTTCATCTGATTCGGGCAGGAAAATAATTACAAGTTCATCATTTTTTGTCACACCTTAGATTTCTCACTCTAAGTAGACTACACTCCCCTATGTGTCATCAGGAAGATAATGATGTAGGCAATATTAAACCTAAACCTATAATGGCGCAAGGCGGAATCGAACCACCGACACACAGGGCTTCAACCTGCTGCTCTACCTAACTGAGCTATCGCGCCTAATTTTTTATACACCGTAGGGGAGTCGAACCCCTATTGCAGGCGTGAAAAGCCTGTGTCCTAACCATTAGACGAACGGTGCTAATTGAAAACATATATGGAGACGGGCTCGAACCGTCAGAACCAGTCTCACACCACCGTAATGGCTGCTCGTCCATCGTACCATCCGCACTTCCACAAATGTACGATTGTAACCTTGCCAATAGTTACCACCCATAGATGTTTATTTTACAACAGTGGTTTGGTTTACCCAAAGTTTGTTGTATGACTCGTACTGGGCTCGAACCAGTGACCCTCTGATTAAAAGTCAGATGCTCTACCAACTGAGCTAACGAGTCTGATTGTGATTAGTGAAGTCTAGGACATAACTTCAGTCAATGTCTAAAACCTTGCCCTACTGACACTAGAGATTCAACACTAATCAATTATTGACATCAGTTTCATGGTTACACAGTCCGTATGTACTGCCGTTGCGTATCCTGATTGTCATTGCGTGCACCCGTTACGGTTTAACCACCAAAGGTCCAGATTTATGAAATTACTCAATTTTCGCACAGCTAGAGCTTGCTGTCCCACCATGTGGGTCTGCATGATTTTAAGTGTCATTTCTCGTAAAATGACTAATACGGAGAGAGGGACTTGAACCCTCATGGACGATACCGTCCGCACGGGCTTAAACCGTGTGCGTCTGCCAATTTCGCCATCCCCGCTTGTTAACTTAACAATAATTATATCGACTTTTTGAAGAAAAGTCAAGAAAAAAATAAAAATGATGTAAACGAACTCCGTTCGGACCGTAAGCAAGCATTGGTCTCAATGTCAAATAAGGTTTACATCTTCTCGCGAACATGACAAAATTCGAGAATTCTTTATTTCGATTGACTCTAAGTCATGTTATATTGGTCAATCACGGAGATATGGTTCCAACAGAATTTGAATCTGTAACCGTTCGCTTAGAAGGCGAATGCTCTATCCAGTTGAGCTATGGAACCAAAATATAAACCTGAAAAGTCAGGTATATAGTATAAAGATATACAACTATTATATCGATTTTTGGTACAAAAATCAAGTACAATTATTTTTTTAAACTATTTAACAAATCTTTTGCATTGACAGAATATTTATCTGCGTAGTAAGCAATTGTTGCAATATTTTCGTCAGTAATCTGGTCGCCAACTAGATCGACAATAGTTTGTTGAACTTTATTGTTAGCGTTTAGATAGTCTTTGATAGTTTTAAACGTTTCACCTTTAACGGTATATGTTTGACCATTCAAGGTTAATTTTTTGTCGCCATCTGGTACGACCGCCATTTGGACGTCGTTTTTGGTTTGAAGAATGGTTTTCAAGCCTTGTGTGATAATAGGTTTAATAGGATTGACCTTAATTTTAGTACAAGCAACGATACTAATTAATACTACAAAAATGAGTAATAATTTTTTCATCATGATCTCCTTTGTCGGATGGATTGTCTATCTTTACGATTTTTATGTTTTGTTTTTGTTGTAATATAATTGTTTTTCAATTTATTATGTAATGGTTTTCTATAATAAGTTAGGTAATATGGTGTTATTGTTATTGGTTGATTATTTATAATTTGATTTTTTTGTAACTCCATTTCTTTTGTGTCTCTTAAGAGAATGTATACAAATAAACCATAAAAAAATGTAATAGGAATCATTATTTTGAATCCTTTAATTACAACGTCTGTTAAAATGTCTATCATTTTTGAACCTTCTTTTACTTTTAGTTAAAAATGATTATAACATATTTAATAAAAAAAGTCACTCAGATTTTTAATCCAAGTGACTTTTGTAATTATGCAATAGCATGCAATGTTTTTCTTGTCATTTTAATAATATTTCTGTAGAAATTACTAGTTAAAATGAAAACTGCATATCCGAAAGGAATTGCTGTTACAAATGCTGCGAATGGAGCGGTAGTGTTATTTGTTGATGCAACATATAAGAAGTATAAATAGGTTAATTTATATGTTGATACTGAAGCCAAATAACAACAGATTGAAGCCCAAATAAAACTCTTAAATTTTCTCATGATGTTGAAACTCCTTGATTTATATACTATATATAAAACCGCTGACCTTTGGTCAGTTTTTTTCTTTACCATTTATTCAATTTGTGGTATAATTGAATTATTAAAATTTTGAAGGATGAACTATTATGATAATTGTAATTAGTGTTGCTGTAACATGTAGTATTGTGGTTATTTTGAATATCGTTATGTTCTTTAGAGATTTACAATTTAAACGTCGATTTAAAAGTAATATTCATTCAAAAATAGATAATCTATGTGATGATTATTATTTTTTGACACAAGATGTTGATAAATTAAAATCTAATTCAGAGAATTTCAAATCTGAACTGATGAATTTGCATAATATGTTGATGGATTTTAAAGTTGAATCATCTACTGATTCTTTAAATAATAACAAACGTTTTAAAGATTTAGATGCTAAGGTTGATTTGATGTTACTTTCTGTTAGGAATATTCAAGATAGTTTTTTGAGTAAGGAAGAAGGATGTTAATGTTTTTGAAAAATAAATTTTTATTACTGAGTGCAACTTGTGTTAGTTTGTTTACAACTTATGTTGTTAATGGTGATGAAGTTACTGATTTTGTACCTGTTGAATCTAATGTTGATAATAAACAAAAGTTGGAAATTGATAATTTTGTTCAATTAGATGATTCTCAAATGTCGTATAATGAATCATATGATGCTATTTATAACAATAAAACGTTAGATGGTATGAATTCAGAAAAACCTTTGGAACAAAAAAGTGAAACAAATCATACAAATAGTTTTTCACAACGACCTGTTTATACTGATTCAATATCATCTATTAGAGATTATGCTTATCAGACAGTTAAATCTAGTCAAAGATCAACTGATATTTCGAATTCTTTAGATAATATGGATTCTAAAATGAATGATACTATTGAAGATTCTTCTTTGAAAGTTGATGATAAAATCACTGATGATAGTAAACCAGCTGATTTATCTGAAACAAAATCTGAAAAATCTAAAGGTATTTTAAAATCGATTGGTAAATTATCTGATTTGCAAAATATGAAAAAACCTATTGGTAAAATTACGAAATTGCAACATGATTTACCAGCTACAGCTATTATGAATACTAAGTATGGTATTTTAACTAGTTTAGTTTTATTAGTTTCTGGTTTAGTATCATTATTGTATGGATATTTTAGAAAGTATATGGAAAATTAGTATGGTTTGGGTGGTTAGAACTTATGGTAGTAAGGGTGTCGTTGCTTTTGGTAATAGTTCGAGTTTAATTTTTGATAAGGAATTTGATACAAGAAATGATGCTTTAAAATATCGTTCATCTTTGAAAGAATACTCAGAATTATTTGAATTGACAATGTTAGTTAAGAAAGAAGGTTGAAGATGTTTGAAAAAACAAAATCGTTATATTTAGTTAGTTTGTTTAAATCATTATTAGACAGTGTTATATCAGTGTATTTATATGTTTTAGGAATTGTTGTATTCATTTTTGCATTTGGTATTCAATTTGATTATAAAACGTTAATTTTTGGGTATACATTTTTTATATTGGCATTGATTTTATCAAGAATTGTTTCAGTTTTGACAATTATGTATAAGCATGGTAAATATAATAATCTTTATAGTTTATTAAAATCAATTTTCTCTTTTATTTTGGTTATGAAAACATATACTATGTTATCTGATTCTGTGAATCCATTTCATTTTGTTAAAAATGAATCTGTTTATTTGACAACGTCTTATTTTCTTATTGTGATGGTTATTTTAATTGTTGGTTCAAAAATTTTATCAAAATTGATTAGAAGTATGTTTGAAAAATTGTATTATGATCATCCTGATGATTTTCATTTGAGAAGTATCACATATGTTTATTCTGATATTAGTGGTATGTTGTTACATGAATTGCATTTGTATGAGTTAAAAGGGTTTAACTTTTTTGATAATGCTCATATGGAAATTAAAGGTGGTTTGAAAGCTGTTCAATCAGAAAACAATGTTATTGATGAAAAATCAGAATCAGAAACAATTATTATTACAAAAGATTTTGAAGAAGAAAAAGGTTAGATTGTAAATCTAACCTTTTTTTGATAGTAGTGAATAAATTAGTAAGCTATGTTCTAGACGTTCATAAAATTGTTTATAACTTAGGAACTTACTTCCTGTAAATTCAAATTGTTTTAATTGTTCTTTTCTTTCGTCTGAATATGTTTTTGACTTGTCTAAACGTTTTAACCATTCATCGTATTGTTTTTTAGCGTGTTCATTTTGAGACTGAATATGTGTGTTAGAATATTTTTTGGTTTCAAAACCTTCTGTTAAATGAGCACGATAATGTTCATTTGCCATTTGTGCGTTTTGAATGGTTTTTAAATACCCATAAATGGTATCATCTGATACAGATGATAGTTTCTTTAATTCAATCGGTTGAAATTCACCCCTTGTGTTAAGGTAAGCAAATACCTTATAAATACGGTCTTCTTTATTAGAAGCACTGGCAGTAGCGTAATTTGATAATGTTGACATAGACAACAAACCTTTCTTTTGATGAATCCATTATACCATATTTTTTGGAAAAAAGAAAGCGACCGAAGGTCGCTTTTAAAATGTATATTTGTGCAAAATTTCTTGTTTAACGCGATTTAGACGGTCCATAGTTTCAGCACGATTGTATTTGGAAAAATGTTTTGGTGTGATAGGTTCTTTATCAAGGAATTTGTATTTTTGTAGGTTATTGATGATATCATTGACTGAACCAACACCGATGTTTCGAATATTAAAAATGTTTTTGTTGGCTAAAATATTTAGAATATTTAAAACTGTGAATACACCTGATCCTTTTAGTGCTGAATAGGAACGAACAGTTAGATTCATTTGGTCAATTGTCATATTTAATGGATTGTATTCTTCTTTTTCTTTGAGAATGATTTTTTGTTTCTCAATTTGAGATTCCAAGAATTCTAACTGGGCTTTTTTCTTTGCAATTTGAGAGGATTGAAGGAGTGTTTGTGTGTAAGCGACATGACGTAATCGACGAAGTGCTTTTGCTTCAATTTGGCGAATTCTCTCTTTTGTGACATCACGAGTTTTTGCGATATCTTCTAATTTCATCTCGTTGATAAAACGAAGTTTTAAGACATAGGCTTCTGATTCACTGAGGTAATGATCTAACAGATCGTCCAAATTGTTGATTAACTCGTGCGTCAATTCTAGATTTGTTTGAAGAGCTTCTGTACCGAAAATTTGACTCAATAGATTATAAGGGTAAGTTCTTACAGCTTTGTTGTGTAGAAAAATTTTTGGAATAACTGTATATGATTCATGTAGGTCATTAATTTCTTTTTCGGAAAGTTTCAATAAATTAATTACACTATCTGTTAAATTATCGATGTCTAGTCCGTCTTCAATTAAGTTATCACTTAGTTTGTCGTATACTTTCTTTTTGTAGGCAAGTTCATCCATAGTTCGTTTATTGATGTAGTTTGCCATACAAGTTGGTTCTACATCATTTCCGATGATGTAATCAATTGTTGTACCGTAATATTCGGCTAAAATTAGGTAAATTCCGATAGTACCTTTGTGAACAGGATCTCGTTCCAATCGAGTATAGGTGCTTCGATTGAGATCATTGTCACGACAAATTTTGTCGATTGTGAGTCCATGAAGATCTCTAAAGTACTTTAAACGAGATTTTTGGGTTTTTAGTTTTTCGTTAATTTGTTCTTTATTTAACATTGGTCACCTTATTCTTTGCAGGATTCAAATAATTGAATTTCATCAGCATAGATATCATCGTATGCCATTCCTGGTGTAACTGTATTATTTTCTACAGCTGCAAATGTTCGATGTGATAAAATACGCCCATTTTTTTCAATGGTTTGTGTGACATGCATGAGACCTTTTTCGTAGTAAGTGAAGTGGTAGCGAATGACTTTATCAAATGTCTCTTCTACAATGACAGTCCAATGTCTGTCATGGGTTTGTTCTTTAAAAATGTTTAGTAATAAACGATTTACATTTTTAATTGGTTCTTCAGTTTTTGGAATTGTTTTAAATGTTGGCATCTTATTTCTTAGTCTTTCTAAATATTTTCGATTGCGAGAAACAATAGTGTGTGTGCAACGAGAAGAAGAAATATGATTGCTTCTAGTCTTGTATTAGTTCGTTGTTTTTTAGCTCCATAATGGACTAATTTGACGTATGATATAAAAGTTGATATTGCAAGTAAATAGATTGCATATTTGAGCATTATTTTAAGTAAGAACCATCTTTAATTTGTTCATTGATGTGGTTGACATAGTAATCTGAGAATTGAATATTTTGGAACGTTTCAGCGTCTTCGATGTCATTAAGCATATTCCATTCTAGTTCTGAAATAATAAATTTGTCAACTTTGAAAAAATAGAGTTGAATAACATCAGCTAGATCTTTGATGAATTCGTCTGTATAAATTGTTCCGAATTTATCATCGATTTCTTCGAGAATACGGTCTGTTGTCATATATAGTTGGTAATCGTCAAATTCTACAGAATTGATGCGGGCTTTAAATGATTGTAATACTTCTGATTTCATGCTTTTATTCCTTTCTTTTTAGAAACAATCGTCGTAGTAGTCGTTGTGGGATTCAATTATTGAGAAAAATGATTTTGCTTCAGAAAAACCGTCATCATAACCTTGATTGTAGTAGTCTTGTTTGTTTTTCGATTCTTTTTGAATTGTTTTTAGAGCTGCTTTGTAGCCTTTTTTGTAATAAATATCAGCAATTTGTTTTTTAATTTCAATCAAAGATTTTTCTAATTTTTTGTCCAATTGTTGTTACCTCGTGAGATTCCATATTTTAGTTTCTAAGGCGTTTTCTTTTTTGGGGGTACATTTGTACCAGATTGTTTGTAAAACGTAGGACAGGGCGCCTTGATGCGTCTTGATGTGTGTTTAGCTGAATGGTAAGTCGTCGTTGTCGATTTTAGGTTCCCATTTGCGTCTTGCATGGTCGTAACCAATGAAATAACCTTCTCGATATTTTTCATCAGTGATTTTTTGTTTGATTATTTCGATATCTGGATTTTTAATTTCATCTTCAGCTTTGCTATAGCCATCCAGATAACCATCATCGTAACCATTTTCTTCACCGTCGGTTTTACCATCTTTATAACCTTCGGAGTAACCTTCGTCATAAGATTTTTCTAATTCATCTTCAAAAAGTTCTTGTTTGTTAGTGATTTCGATAATATTATCAACAACTTCTTTTGTAATTTTAAGTTTGTTTTCTTTGACGGCGTCTTGTAAGTAATGAATTAGATTTTCAAAATCTGTATTCGTATGTTGAATTTCGTAATAATTTAAGTAATCTGACATGTTTAATTCCACGCTTTCACATAAATTTTTCCAATGTTTTCTTCGTAATTGAAGTTTTTTGGTAAAATATCTTTAAATTGATTTTTGTAATATTGAATACATTCTTCGTTTGTTTTAAATGGAGATGTGACCAATGTTGGTTTTTCATGATCACCATTAAGAATTAGGAGACTAGTATCAACTCCTGCTCTAGATTTATAAACACCTTTGATATTTTCAATTTCAAGTGTCATAACATTGTGTTCATGATTTAGGTTAGGTTCAATATCATTGATGTAGTAAAGATGTTCAAATTCATTTTGACCGTCATTGAAGTAATCTGGATGTTTTTCTTTTAGTTTTTCCAAGATGTATTCATATGTACCAGAATCTGATTGAATGAGGATTCCATATGTGTTAATGGTGTGTGTTGATTTTGACATGATTTAGTTCCTTTTTTCCTTTTTTTGTTTTGAATTAACGTATATTTCAATAGTAAATCCTACTAAAAAGCTTAATAAAAACAAAAATCCGAAACCATATATTTCGGTTGGTAATTTATTAAAAGATATTTCTTTGGTTACTGGATCATATATTAGTTTTTCTATGGATTGTGCGTTAGTCATGTAGTAAATTAAAAATCCAATTGTAGTTATTAGAAGAAAAGAGTATGAAGATAATTTAAGACCTTCTAAATAACCATCACGAATATAACCAATGATGAATAGTCCAATCATGATAGAGAAAGCTAAGATTTCAAAAAAGTTTGTTGGCATGAATTGACCTCACTTTGTTCTTAAGTTTTCTATTTTTTTCACAAATTT
>FLSB01016235.1_pt1 | contig 11322 bp, 12 predicted proteins | sample 1550551 | NCBI WGS metagenome assembly FLSB01 (sample SAMEA4031774, study PRJEB14383) | metagenome | biome: human; feature: oral; material: saliva | place: Philippines | collected 2014 | reverse complement strand
CCGTCGAAGCGTGAGCGCCAGCCGTTGGGCGGGGTGTAGTAGTGGCGGATGAGCCGGGGTCCTTGTTGGGGTCCATGCCTTTCTCGAAGGCCATTCCTTGGTAGGCGGTGATGGTGTTCGGGGTGCCGTCGCCCCAGTCCCATTCGTAGCTGGTGGCTTTCAGCGTGATCGTGATGTCGTGTCCGAGCAGGTTGATGACGTGAGTCTGGGTCGGGTTGGTGACTGAGACGAGTGTGGGGACGTACTTGTTCGTGTACGACGTCCTCGTGGGGCGCTTGCGCAAGCCAGCACCATCAGCGTGGATGAGTGTGGATGCGGCCAGCAGAATCTCGCGAGTCGTGGGCACAGCCACGGAGTCACGGGTAAACCCTGCCATGGCGAGTTCGGGTGGGAGGGTACAGTCTTCGTCGGATACTCGTGCGTCGTTGGGTGCTGTTCCGATCGACACTGACGCACACTTTGCCCAATCCCAGTAACGCTTGGCCTCATCAGGAATCGATAATTCGGCGGTATACAGCGCCCGTTGATCACTGACGGCTGATGAGCTATTGGATGACTGCTGATGTCCCGGAGTTTGCGCTGGTTGATGATTGTTTGCGTATGCTTCTGCAGCGTCTTGCTGTCCTGTACTGCACATTCCAAATTGCGAACTTTCACTACCGGAGCACGAACTCGGAGTTGGGGACGAGATATCGTTGGCAAATGTGGCAGGAACAATAGCATATAGGCTTGTTACTGTGAGGATCGTTATGCCAATATTCGACACTCTATTTTTCTTCATAGTTCGAAATGCTCCCCTCGGTGGCAATCCAGCGTCCTTCTTTCCATGTCATAAATAGAACTACTCGCACATCAAATGGGGAGTCGCTGACAACAATTCGTTGTCCCATGCATGCTGTTCCGTTGGTAGTTGCAACCTTGAAGATGACGCCTATGCTATCGGGTTGCGCACCCCATTTTGAATCTGTAATTGGTTCAACAGATAGGATGCCTGTAATGGACGATATATTCCCATAGACCCAACCATTTCTATAAACCGTATTGACGCTATCGATAGTTGAATCATGGAACTTAACTCCGGCCTCAGTAATATCTGCAAAGGGTTGAGTATCACCGGTATTCCAGGCATATGTGAGTGTCTCGACGACGTACTCAGCTGCAAGCTCTGCTCCGCGTTCGGTATTCTCCTTTGCTTCCTCGGGGAGCTCAGGTTTGGTGTAGGTGTCTGCCGCAAACTGGGCTGGGCGTACGAGGACGCCGTCGGGGCCGATCTGATAGCCACCCGACATCGCAGCCTCGCTCGACACTGATGGTGCGGGCGTGGGCTGAGTGGCAGGGGTCGTGGCTGCGACGCTGGGTTTCTCGCCCCAGGCGTGCCACCAGCCTTCGGCGACGCCGTTGATGTAGACGGCGAAGACGGCTCCTGCGGCGAGGCACACGTAGACCACGCGCATCGTCCAATAGAACGGCTCGACGTGCAGCCAGGCCCGAAGCCGGGGATGGGCCCCCGCGGAGCGCGTGTCGTCATCAACCCCTAGCTCGGCTGTGGCCTCGAAGCCCGCGTCCCGCGGCGCGGTGTCGTACCGCAGCTGATCCTCATCCTCGCTATCAAGGTGATCAAACAATGGTGGAACCGTCATGGCGTTGCACTCCTCCACGGTGAGGTGCCTTGCGGCGTGCCCCCGTCGTTGGGAGCGTGCCCTACCGTTTCAGGGTACGCGCAGAACCAGCACGAAATACTAAGAATGCTGCGCAACCATCACGCACATCCTCCCACCCATATCCCCTCAACCGCACGGATGTGCATGCCTAGCCCCGGCCTCGTCGGGAGATGTGGGTACGAGAGTTCTCCCGGTTTGACAGGGACCGACGATGTTGAGTTGGAGGCCTCCAAATGGCCGCGCTGTGCCCGCTCCGTGCGGTATGGTTATCGAGAAATGAAGCGGTGTCGCTCGGCGAGGCATGGGAACAACGAGGCATGGGGAACCCGGTCGCGTGGCTACCCAATCGGCGGTCGAGCTCTCGCATCGGAATCCGCTTGCATAGAGGAACCGCTGAAATGGATGCGGCTCTCGAGGAAGAGAGGCCTTCCGTGGAGACACAAGGAGAAAAGTATGGAAGCCATCGATGAGTTGATTAGTGCTGCGCAGACTTTCTACGATGAGGCGCGCGCGAATGAGAATGGGCGCTCGCGCTCGTGGGAGCATTGCTATCGCGTGTTTCGAGATGCGCGGACCGACCCCTCCCCGGACTACGACTATTTGAGCCTGCACCTCGCTTTCTACCTGGCGAGCTGGGGGATGTATCGGGGCTCGTCCTTCCTGCTTCAGAAGGACTACAAGGTGTTGTCGCCCATTGTCGAGAAGGTCCTGAAGCCTGAATACGACTGCCTGTTTGGGGTTGCTTGCGTGGGTCTGCGGGAGGACGAGGTTCAGGACAGGCTCGAGAAGCTGCGTAACTACATCGCCGAGCATTTCCGGCCGATCCGCAATGAGGTCGCAGGGCGTGAGGTTCCGACTCCTGTGTCGCCGGTCCTCGTCACGAAAATCCTGATGGGAACGCTCGGGTGCGTGCCCGCGTACGACAGGTTCTTCGTCGACGGCATCAAGAAATACAAGGTGACGACGCAGGAATACAGCCCGAAGTCCGTCCTCAAGCTCGTGGACTTCTACGAGGCCCACAACGACCGCCTCGAGGAAGCGCGGCGAGGAATGCGGGTCGGCGACCTCACCTATCCGCAGATGAAACTGCTCGACATGGGGTTTTGGCAGATTGGGTTCGAGAGGGACGCAAAGACTGGAGCGTAGCGGTGGGGGTGGTGAACAGAGAGTGCGCGCGGCCGTCGTGAGGTGTTCTGATCGTCGATGTCCGACGATGAGCGGGCGGTGGTGAACTGTGATCAAAGGTCGATCTCTATACGCAACTCACAACCAACACATGATCATCCATGCCAGAGTCGGGAACCTGTAGTGCAAGGAATGCGCACTAGGTGTGACAGAGGACACTCGTGTGCGTTTGACAAGTCTTGTTATGTGCTTGTTAGCATGAGGTCACAACGTAGATCTAGTCGGGTTCGCCCGCCGGGATCGGGAGGGGAATGAACTAATCGTTCATCCCCTCCTTTTCATTACTGTTTCCTTCAAAGGTGATGTGAGCATGTCTCATTACGGGCTTGATGAACAAATTGATCATCTTCGCCGCTGTGGTATTTCTTTTGAGATTATGTCCGAATCTGATGCGCGCCGATTCTTGAAAGAAAATACATACTACTTTAAAATTAAAGCCTATCGACACAATTATCGACGTGATGAATATGGCCTATATTCATGCGATTTCGCGCATCTCGTTGAGCTATCAAGGATTGATATTTCGCTCAGTCGCCTATGTCTGGATCATTGCCTAGCAATTGAGCATGCGTTGAAGGTGTGGTTGAATGCCCGCCTGATGAATGAAACGGACCCGGGCATGGCTGAGCGAATCGTTCGTGAAGCTGGTGTCAAGGGGTGGAAAGATCAGACGGCTGCATCTTCTAATCCTTATATCGAAAGCCTCGTTGCGCATTGTCAAACGGACCGTTCGCTGTGGCATTGGTGGGAACTAGGAACGTTTGCGTCACAAATTCGTCTCTATAAGAGCTATTGTCAAATCAAAGGCGAAGATGCTGTTCTTGAGCATTTGTTGTTCATTGTCAGAAAGCTACGAAATGCTGTTTCTCATGGATGTTGCCTCTTGTCTGATGTAACTATTGTGGTTCCGACGCAATCCGTGGGATCTCAGGGAGGAGCGCCATATGACACTCAGGTGCTTCGACAGGGAATGTGGCTGTGTGGGCGAGATCCTCACTCGAAAGGTGTGCGAAAGAGTTCGCTGGGGAAGAGCTATAGGCGGCTAATCGTTCATAACTATTCGACGATGCTTTATACCTATCTTCGTTTGGTCAATAGTCGTGGAATGTTCAAACACTCCATCGAGGATGTCCAGAAGCTCAATAAGCGCATGGAGGACAAGCTTGAGGAGTATTTTGGGCGCAAACCGAAAATGTCGATGGAGCAGAACCCGGAAGTCTATCGCACCATCAAAGCGCTCATCGAGATCGGCCGGGGATACTGTGCCCGCGTCGAAGAACGGACGCGCGACGGCCATACGACCGACTAGCAGCGTGCAGGAACCCGCAGAGCTACCCGTCTGTTGATACTGCTAGCGGCATGCGTCCTCCGAGATCTCCAGCTTCGGCAGGGTCGCCAGGAGCTCCTGGGTTCGCATCCAGACGGTGACCAGGCGCTTGATCAGGTCGACGACCGCGTCGGGGCGGCCAGGCGTCGGCGTTGGGCGGGTGTGTCTTGGTGGAAGACATTGCGCACGCGCTGGGCACAGTGGTAGGCGGCTTCGACACTGACATGCGCCTCATCTGCCACGAAGGCTGCGCGGAATCATTCTTATTCGCCCGGTGGTTTAGTGGCCTTGTTTTTCTTCCCAGGTGTCGGTGTTGGAGACGATGAGGTGGCCCAGGGGGAAGGGGCCTGTTGTTTCTTTGGTGGTGACCAGGCCGTTGATGGTTTGTGTTTCTCCGGTGAAGGGGTTGGTGGCCGTACCGCTCCAGGTGGTGGTCAGGGTGATGGTGCGTGTGGCGTTGGGGTAGGGGCCGTCGAAGCGTGAGCGCCAGCCGTTGGGCGGGGTGTAGTAGTGGCGGATGAGCCGGGGTCCTTGTTGGGGTCCATGCCTTTCTCGAAGGCCATTCCTTGGTAGGCGGTGATGGTGTTCGGGGTGCCGTCGCCCCAGTCCCATTCGTAGCTGGTGGCTTTCAGCGTGATCGTGATGTCGTGTCCGAGCAGGTTGATGACGTGAGTCTGGGTCGGGTTTGTGACTGAGACGAGGGTGGGGACGTACTTATTCGTGTACGAGACGCCCTTGGGACGCTTGCGTAAGCCAGCGCCATCGGCGTGGATGACGGTGGCTGCCATGTAGAGGATGTCGCGTGTGGTGGGGATCCGGCCCGGATCTTGATCGGATCCTCCCTCAGGGTCTGACGGGAGCGGACAGTTGTCGACTGTGTCATCGTCGGAGACCGTGGGGCTGTTGGGGGCCTTGTTCACGTACACGTTCTTGCAACGCGCAGGGTCCCTGTAAGAGACGGCAGCTGGATCAACTTCTCCTTCAGCTGTCTTGAGGGGCCGCTGATCGCCAACAGTCGAGTTGTTATTGTCTTGCTGAGAAGAATCTTGGTCATGGTCTTCACGCCAGGCTTCTGCCTGTATTCCACCGGGTGTAGAAGATGCACAAAATCCAGATGGAGCACCCGATTCAGTATCACAGGATGTCGGTATGCTATCGGCGAATGAAACGGATGTTTGTCCAAGGAGTAGCAGGGATCCCACGGTGATACCGATTAAGCACCGCGTTTTACTTATTGTTGCCATGAGGAATGTTCCCATCGGTTACAAGCCAGCGGTCGCCCTGCCATGTCATGAAGAGCGCAAAGCTCACGGTGTATTCGTTATCGCTTACGACGATCCGCTGCCCTTGACAAGACGTTCCATTGGTAGTTGTTACGTGAAAGAGAACGCCGATAGTGTTGGGCAGGGTACCCATTTCTGCTGTAACGGGTTCGACTTCCACAATGCTCGTAATCGTTGCAGTATTCCCATATGCCCAGCCATTCGAGTAAAGCGAATTAATGGCGTTGATGTGCCCATCGGCAAACGGGACGTTCTCTGCAGACAAGGTGGCCAAAGTTTGTGTGTCTCCCGTGTTCCACGCATAGCTGAGAGTAGCCACGTAGTGCTCGGCTGCAAGCTCTGCTCCTCGTTCTGTGTTTTCCTTTGCTTCCTCGGGGAGCTCGGGTTTGGTGTAGGTGTCTGCGGCGTATTGGGCGGGGCGTACGAGGATGCCGTCGGGGCCGATCTGGTAGCCGCCTGACATTGGTGGGCCGCTCGAGGCCGTGGCGGTTGGAGTGGGGTTCACGGCGGGCGTTGTGGCTGCGACGCTGGGTTTTTCACCCCACGCATGCCACCAGCCTTCGGCGACCCCGTTGATGTAGACGGCGAAGACGGCTCCGGCGGCGAGGCACACGTAGACCACGCGCATCGTCCAATAGAACGGCTCGACGTGCAGCCAGGCCCGAAGCCGGGGATGGGATCGCGCGGAGCGCATCTCGTCATCAACCCCTAGCCCGGCTGTGGCCTCGAAGCCCGCGTCCCGCGGCGCGGTGTCGTACCGCAGCTGATCCTCATCCTCGCTATCGAGGTGATCGAACAATGGTGGAACCGTCATGGCGTCGTACTCCTCCACGGTGAGGTGCCCTGCGGCGTACCCCCGTCGTTGGGAGCGTGCCCTACCGTTTCAGGGTACGCGCAGAACCAGCACGAAATACTAAGAATGCTGCGCAACCATCACGCACATTCGCCCGATTTATGATGATCGGCGGCACAGATGTGCATCCGTTGGGAGCTTCTCCTGTCTGAACTTGTCAAACGTCTTTCTGAGCTCTCTGCACACGCGTGACCTACAGATGAAACTGTGACCATTATCGGGGCAATGATGTCGATAAGGCGCAAAATGGTGCGAATTCGCGCCGCGTCAGTCAAGCGTCTGAGTGGGATCAATGAGCGCGCGTTGAAGACTCCTGGGGTCGGAGCGCCCGCTGATCGCCAGTTGTTTCACGTGAAACGCCCCAATGTGGGGTCTGCAGCCTGCGCCGAGCAGGCGCGACGATGAGGGCCGAGGGGGGTAGGTGCCTCGTAAATTGGGTTAAGTCGAGGAGGCGGTGGCAGCCCTCCGTGAGGACAGGGACCACGCCCTCGTGTACACATACGACTATGACGAAGCGAGACGATAAGAGCTTGGCGGAACAGAACGCCGAAATCCGGCAGTGGGCGGAAGAAAACGGCTTCACGGTCGGGTCGAGGCTGGGTGAGAAGCGGGACGCGGTGGAGCTTGCCGCTTCTCGAGTACCGGTCGTCGAGGTCACGGTGCACATCGACGAGGACGTGTACGAGGCGGCGATGCTGCGCGCAACCTACGACGGGTACGACAATGCTTCCGAGGTTGTCGAAGCGGCGCTCCGAGAGTGGGCACGGGGGTACTAGGTCCGCCCAGATGCATTCCGCCAGTTGTGACGGCGTCTCAGGCGGAGTCGCCCGTTATGAGGATGCGGTGCGATACGTCGTGGGTTTTCTCGGCGGTGATATTAGCTGTGATTATGATTCGACAGAGAAGGGTGGTTCGGAGTTCATCGCTCGGGCCCTGATTTCAATGTTGAAGGTCAGATAAGCGAGGGAGCACATGGACGCGATTGATGAGCTGATCGACGCTGCGCAGACCTTCTACGACGATGCGCGCGCGAATGAGAATGGGCGCTCGCGCTCGTGGGAGCATTGCTATCGCGTCTTCCGAGATGCGCGGACCGACCCTTCCCCGGACTATGACTATTTGAGCCTGCACCTCGCTTTCTACCTGGCGAGCTGGGGAATGTATCGGGGCTCGTCCTTCCTGCTTCAGAAGGACTACAAGGTGCTTTCGCCCATCGTCGAGGAGATCCTCAAGCCCGAATACGACCGCCTGTTTGGGCTTGCGTGCACGGATTTGCGGGAGTCTGAGGTTCAGGACAGTCTCGAGAAGCTGTACAAATACATCGCCGAGCATTTCCGGCCGATACGTAACGAGGTTGCAGGGCGTGAGGTTGCCTCCTCTGTATCCCCGGTTCTCATCACGAAAATCCTGATGGGAACGCTCGGGTGCGTGCCCGCGTACGACAGGTTCTTTCAGGATGGCGTTGCGACATACAAGGTGACGACGCAGGAATACAGCCCGAAGTCCGTCCTCAAGCTCGTGGACTTCTACGAGGAGCACAATGACCGCCTCGAGGAAGCGCGGCGCGGTATGCAGAGCGACGACCTCATCTATCCGCAGATGAAACTCCTCGATATGGGGTTTTGGCAGATTGGGTTCGAGAAGAGCTGAGATGCCCGGAGAACCTGATGTGCTTCTCATCAGGGTCGGTGCGTATCGGGTGTGTAAGTGCTGATAACTTCATCGGTTGAATTGTTAAACACTTGGCTATTGAGTAGCTTGCTGTCGGGTGTTCATCGTTTGACACACATGTAGCTTGAGTAATGTCCGGTGATAAAGTGCCTGTAAGGCTGTCAGTGTAGACATAACTTGACTTACGAAGGAGTAGCTATGAATTGGCTTGACTTGGTTGCCACGGTGGTTGGTATTGCTGTAGCGATCTTTACTTTGGGAAAATATGTAAATGATCTTTATAAAGCAATGAAGAACGGAAGTGATTTAAAGAGCTGGTTCAGTTATGGACGGAAGGTAAAAGGGTTAAAGTACTTGCGTGTATTCCAAAAGCGTAGTGCTCTTGGCTCCCGAACCGAAATATCAAATTCCGTAAAACAACAGTTAACGCGTGAGATAGCCAAAGATGTCATTCACTCTTACTGTATTGGCAGGCGAGTAAGTCGCATCAGTAGAAGTAGTCGAGATCAATTGGGCATAGTTTTTAGCGTGTTTGGCCTATTTGGTATTGTTGTGGCTAGTGCAGTTTTACGTAAGATTACTAATGTTGCGCCCGCAAAACAGGAACTCATTAATTCTGTAATAATTATGCTGTCATTCTGGGTTGTTGTTGTTTTGTGTCTGCTAGCATTGCAGTTAATTGTTATGGTGTGGCGTCTCGTTGACGATTGCAAAAGTACAAGTGAGCTAATTCGATTTCAGGTAGTGCAGGTTCCACTTGACTCGATCCCATACTGTGTTGAGAAAGATAAAGACTATATCTTCCTTGATGCAACCATTCGAGAGCGTTATCAAGTCCCCTTCATGGGCACGGAAGATCGCGTGCAGATGCTTCTCGATCATGGTGTCGCGACCGATGGGGGTCTGGCTCTGAAAAAGTCTGAGGCCAAACAAGTTAAGTCGGATGACTACGACGAAGTGGCTGGTAAACTGGTCGATTCCTTCCTCGCAAAGACTTTGGAGCATGGTAGTGAGCCGGTCTGCTTCGTCTTCTCACAGGCTGGTATCACGGCTGCTTCTGTTACGCATCTGCTGTGGAACAGGGGCCTGCAAGCGTTCTACATTGGCGAAACCAATGGCTATCAGTCTGAGGTTAGGGAGACTATTCGGGAGATTCGTATGCTTCGTGAGAGCGGTCTAATCTAAGGGTTCCTGACTGCTTTGACCGCCCGCTGGGTGGCTCGAGTGCCTACTACTAGCAAGGATTGAAGCTCAGACATGATGCCGGTATTTCGCGACTTCCGTTGTCGCAGGGTGCGGATGCAGTGATCGCGCTGAGTATACGTTCCGCCCCACTGTGAGTGGGAGCTACTACGCGACCGTTGCGCGCAACCGACCCCGCAACAGTCCCACCTAGTAACTTGACACGCCAAAGCATCCGAAGAATGGGTTGCCCTACGCCTTTTCACACTAGATGCAGTTGTATACTCAGTGCATGCATCAACATGAGCTGCGTATCCTGTCACAGAAGGAAGACTACAATACGCCGTACCAGGTAGTTAGAGGTTTCAATACTAGTTGGTGGCACACACGGGCCGGAAGAATCGATGCGGCTATACGCGACAGCAAGGAGTATCTGCAGTTTTTGGTCAATGGTACGGAAGTAGGTCGCGCGGAGGTTATTGATTGCAGACTCGCTGCCGATTATGATGGGATAGATAAACCTATCACAACTAAGGAAATTACTTTTTTCGAGATACGCGATGATGTTCGGCGGTGTGGCTACGGGACAGCTTTTGCTCAGCATATTGCCACCCGTTATTCTGGAACTCCGGTAATTGCATTTTCGGAGGGTGCTGACTTATTTTGGTCGAGTATCGGATGGGTACACTTCCGACGCAAAGACGGAGAGGGATGGCCCTATTGGAGGAGTTTATTTGCTTCGCAGTCAATCAGTGATTAACTGTTCTGAACCGGACTGCACACAATTCTTGTCAAAACAACTGCAGTAATTGATTCATCTTTACGGTGCGCTCCAAGTACCTACTGAGTAAATAGGAATGTGAGTTTAACGAGTTCTCCCATGTCAAGTCTGGGCGAGTGGGTTGTGATCAGAAATTAAGGGTATAAATGCCTCTTCATAGTTGGGTGTGGGTGGTGGCGTCTAGGCCTCCTGCGATGAGGAGCATTCGGAGTTGGTAGTTGGTGGGGTTGCGGTAGCCTCTGGCGGTGCGTCTGCCTAGTTCGATGATTCCGTTGATGGCTTCGGTGGGGCTGTTGCTGGCTTCGGCTGTGTCGAAGTAGGCCAAGAAGGCATCCTTCCACTTGCGTAGGGTTCGACCCGGTCGGGCGATATCGGGGATGGGACACGTTGGTAGGCACTCGACGAGACGAGCGGCCAGGCGTCGGCCTTGGGCGGGTGTGGCTTGGTGGAAGACATCTCGCACTTGCTGGGCGCAGTGGTAGGCGACTTCGACACTGATATGCGCCTCATCTGCCGTGAAGGCTGCACGGAGGCGTTTCTTTTGACGTGGGGTGAGCTTGTGGCGCGAGGCGCTTAAATAAAGCCGGATTTGGTAGAGGGGATCACCCTTGCGCCCGCGGTGTCTGGTCGTGTCTTGCTGGACGCGACGACATACCTCACCTGGAGCGTCGCCGGCGAGCTTGACGATGTGAAAGACGTCGAGCACGCTGGTGGCGTCTTGGAGTTGGTCATCGATGGCGTTCTTATATCCTTGGAAGGGATCCAGCATCGCGATTCGGACCCCAGCGCGGAAGTCTTGGCCGCTCTCGGCCAGCCAGTTCTCATGCGCGGTGCCAGACTTTCCTGGGACCAGGTCCAACAAGCGGGCCGTGGGGTGATCCTTCCCGCGTGTCGGGTTTACGATGCCGGTGAGCTCACGTGGGCCACGGCGGCGTCGGTCCTGGTGGTGCCACACGTGCTCGTCAACCCCCAATACCTGAACCCCTGCGAAGCGGGCGGGGTCATCAGATGCGGCCGTGCAGGCACGGCTTGATATGGGACCACACGGTATTCCACGTGGTTCCTAACTGGCGAGCCAATCTTGCAATGCTGGCTCTGGTCTGGTCTGGTTTTGTGGGCCGGGTGTTTTGAGAGGGTTGTTGGTTGTTATTGGTGGTGTTGTGCCCATTGGTGCGCGTATTGGTTGGGTGAGAGCCAGCCCAGCGCACTGTGGGGGTGTTCTTCATTGTAGCGGTGGGACCAAGCGCCGATCAGGGCGCGCGCGTGGTTGAGGTCCTCGAACATGTTGTCCTCCAGGAGTTCATCACGCATGCGGTTATGTAAGGATTCCACGAATCCGTTATGCCAGGGTTGGCCCGGTGGGATGAATGCTTGGAGTG
>FLSB01277218.1_pt1 | contig 11351 bp, 5 predicted proteins | sample 1550551 | NCBI WGS metagenome assembly FLSB01 (sample SAMEA4031774, study PRJEB14383) | metagenome | biome: human; feature: oral; material: saliva | place: Philippines | collected 2014 | reverse complement strand
CGCTCCTTGCCTGCCTCACGGGACAGGTTTAAAGGAATATTTAGTTATCAATTACTATAGCACAAAGCATGGTTAAAATCAAGCAAAAACTTTTGATGTTCCATCTTACAAATTGCTAAAATCATATAATTGTGGGTACTGGTCACATTCTGGATTTTTAGGATGACAGATGGCTCTTCCAAAATAAATCATAGCCTGATGGGCTGCCAGCCACTGCTCCGGTGGCAAGATATCCATGACCCGCTTTTCCACCTCAAGTGGCGTAGCTGATTTTTTGACGATATCGTGATGCTTGCAAATACGCTCCACATGAGTATCAACTGCAAAGGCTGGAATCCCAAAGCCCACACTCATAACTACATTGGCTGTCTTGCGACCAACACCTGCTAGACTTTCTAATTCCTCACGTGTCTGAGGAACTTGACCATCAAAATCGTCTAATAGTTGTTGGGCGCATTTTTTAAGGAATTTAGCCTTATTCCGATACAGTCCCAAGCGAGAAATGTGTGAAGCAATTTCACTCTCAGTTGCCACAGACATGGCTTGTGGCGTTGGAAAGGCAGCAAAGAGACCTGGTGTTGCCTTATTTACCGCTGCATCCGTCGTCTGGGCTGACAACATGACCGCAACCAATAGTTCAAAATGATTGGTAAAATCAAGACTAGGCTTGGCATCTGGGAAGAGGGCAATGATTTCTTCTAGCACCTTTCGTGCGCGTTTTTTTGACAAGACCATTATTCGTCTCCGTCAAATAGTCCTTGCAAGCCAGCAAAAGGACTGTTTTCTTCTTTCTTGACTGCTTGTTGAGCTTGGTATTCTTCCTCTGTCATGATTTGCCAGTCATTTCCTGAAACAAAACCTTGCCCCGCCTCTTCTTCAGCCGTCAAAACCTTGATAGGGATATTGAGCAGGATATTGTCTGATACGCTCTCAGCAAGGTCAAGTTCTCCATTTTCGATAGGCAAGACCAAATCATCATCTAGAACCTCTTGATCTAACTGGTTGGTTGCGCCTTCCATGAAAACTTCTGTGACTGGATAAGATTCAGCTAACTCAACTGGCTCCATACTACGACTTGAAGCAAGGACAATAGTGTAAGATAGTTGATAATCTAAGAAATACATACGATCTTCATACTGTACTTTCCCAACAGCAAGGATATCTTTCACATCTAAGATTTCTTGATTGCGTGCACGCAAGTCTGCGACTAAGTCTAAACTTTGTTCAAAGTGCAGGCCTTCAGACTGCTTGCGAATCTCTTGAATATTTAATTTCATACTTCCTCCATAAAGATTTACTCTCTTGATTATACCATGAAAAGGCTACAAATCAGCCCACCAAACTTTGTAATTAAAATTGAATTTTTTAATATGTTTATCACTATATTTTTTAGCAATATACTATAGGAAAGAATACATGATAGCAAGGAGGATGCTCACATGGAAGACAAATTTTGAGATTTTATAGCTTGAAATTTCCAGTTTTCTGTTGACAAAATTTCCTTAAAGGTATAGGATAAAGGTACTAATACTCGGAGGTAAGGGAGACATGAACAACTAAGTCTATCAAATAAAGAACCTTTATTTAGTAGATCTTGTTTTTGTCTCTTTTTGTGTGCTCTTTTTATACTAGATTTTCTAGTATCTTGTCCTCATTGAAAATCAAAAAACTAGAAAGCTATGCTCCTCTTGGGTTGGGTTAGGCAGCTTCAGCTAGTTTGACGAGCTTTTCAACGAGTATAATAGAGTTTTGGACAGTGACTTTGGGCTCTACTAGATAAAGTAGAGCTTTTTGTTATGCACTATAGACATTCTAGAAAGGGCAACAATATGATAAAAATCAATCATCTGACCATCACACAAAACAAAGATTTACGAGACCTTGTATCTGACCTAACCATGACTATCCAAGACGGGGAAAAGGTTGCTATTATTGGTGAAGAAGGAAATGGTAAATCGACTTTACTACGAGCTTTAATGGGGGAAGCATTACCTGATTTTACTATCAAGGGCGACATCCAGTCTGACCTTCAATCACTGGCATACATTCCTCAAAAACTCCCTGAAATCCTGAAAAATAGAACTCTACACGACTACTTCTTTTTGGATTCTGCTGATTTAGACTACAGTATTATTTATCGTTTGGCGGAGGAGCTGCACTTTGATAGCGACCGTTTTGCTAGCGACCAAGAAATTAGCTGCCTATCAGGGGGCGAAGCTTTGAAAATTCAGCTCATACACGAGTTAGCAAAACCTTTTGAGATTCTATTTTTAGATGAACCTTCAAATGACCTAGACCTTGAGACGGTTGATTGGCTAAAAAGGCAGATTCGAAAGATTAGGAAAACTGTTATTTTCATTTCCCATGATGAAGACTTTCTTTCTCAAACGGCTGATACTATTGTCCACTTGCGACTGGTCAAGCATCGGAAAGAAGCGAAAACGCTAGTCGAGCATTTAGACTATGATAGCTATAGTGAGCAGAGAAAGGCTAATTTTGCCAGACAAAGTCAGCAAGCTGCTAACGACCAGAGAGCCTATGACAAAACCATGGAAAAACATCGCCGAGTTAAGCAAAATGTAGAAATTGCACTTCGAGCAACTAAAGACAGTACTGCCGGTCGCCTATTGGCTAAAAAGATGAAAACTGTTCTCTCTCAAGAAAAACGCTACGAAAGGGCAGCTCAGTCCATGACCCAAAAGCCACTTGAAGAGGAAGAAATCAGACTTTTCTTTTCAGACATCCAACCATTACCGGCTTCTAAAACATTAATCCAACTGGAAAAAGAAAATTTGTTCATTGGCGACCGAGTTTTGGCTCAGGAGTTACAACTGACTGTCCGTGGCCAAGAAAAAATCGGTATCATCGGACCAAATGGTGTTGGAAAATCAACTCTGTTAGCCAAGTTGCAACAACTACTAAGCGCCAAAAGAGAGGTTTCTCTTGGTGTTATGCCACAAGATTATCACCAAAAACTGCAATTGGATTTATCCCCAATATCCTATCTCGTCCAAACTGGGGAGAAAGAGGAACTACAGAAAATCCAATCTCACTTAGCCAGTCTCAATTTCAGCCATCTAGAAATGCAGCATCAAATCCACTCCTTATCCGGCGGACAACAAGGTAAACTCCTGCTTTTGGATTTAGTCCTGCGCAAACCAAACTTTCTCCTCTTAGATGAACCTACACGAAACTTTTCTCCAACTTCTCAACCCCAAATCAGAAAACTCTTTGCAACCTATCCAGGCGGTATCATCACTGTTTCGCATGACCGTCGTTTCTTAAAAGAGGTCTGTTCAATCATCTATCGCTTAACAGAACACGGTCTGGAGATAGTTAATTTAGAAGATTTATAAACAAAAAGAAACCTAAATAATTGTTGGAAAAACAATCTTTAAAATACGACCACAATGTTTATTTTTTATAAATTGATTACTATAGATTAAGTTTGGGACAAATTTTATAATATTCATACTCATGAGGGTAATTCTTTGCTTTGGAGCGATATTTAAACATTATAATCAGTGAATAAATCTTATATCCACATTCAAGTCAATCATTTCTTTCAAGATCATTTGTAATCAACTCTAAATAGACGGATAAAAACTACTTCTAACTATCAAAAAACGAGCACCTCCTCAGTTGGAAATGCTCGTTTTCTTATGTTGCCATGGTTTATAATTACAATGAGAAATAGGAAACAGCCTTGAATGGGAAAATCTCCTAGATCTCCGACTACCAACTTTTTTACTCTACTGGTTTTTCTTGATTTCCAGTGCTTGTTGTAAATTCTGTTGTTCCCTTTTCTGAAGCTGATTCAGCAGGTTTAGAATCTGTTGTGTTGCTTGGTTTGTTTTCGTCGTTTGCAGTTTCACTGTTAGATTCCGCAGCTGTGTTTGATTGATTCTCAGCACTGGTCTTATCACCATTTGTTGCTGGAGTTTCTTCTTCACTCGCACTTGATTTTGACTTGATTTCTTGATTCAAGACCAGAATAGCTTTTGTCAATTCAAGTAAAGCAGCCTTATCTTTACTCTTGGCAGAAAGTTGATCTAGTAGAGCATCCACCTTATCAAAGTCCGCATCAGAACCCTTATTGTTTTCTAAGTAAGCATGAAGCGACATAAGAATATCGTAAAGTTTTTGATAGAGTACAAGTGTCTGAGGATCTTGCTCAGCATTTTCTTTCTCTTGTTGAAGAGCACTAGCGATACGAGTCAAGACATCTTTCACCTGGCTGTTTACTTCATCCAAGTCTGCATCAGCCTTGTTTGTAGCAGCTTTGAGATTTTCTACTTCTTCTGCCAAGGATTGTCTGATTCCTTCTTCTTGGATTTGTTCCAAGAGTTGAGTTGCCTTGCTCAAAAGACTTTCTACTTGTTCCTTGCTGACATGATTGACATGCTCTTCAGGCATAAAGTCTCCGTACAATTCTTTCAAGAAGCCATAAATAGCTGTCTTGGCACTTTGATTATCTACTTTTTCAGTATCTAGAACTGTCTGACTTGATTTCGCAGTAGTTGGCTGAGCTTTTAAAGCTTCTTCCACTTCTTGTTTTGCTTGATAGATGCTTGGGAATAATTTGTTCAATTCTGCTGCCTTAAGGAAGGATTGAGATTGATACAAGGTCCAAGTCAACTGGGCTACTTTGTTTCGAAGTTCATCACTCAAACGACCGTCATTGACATGTTCGTAGAAATACTTGATGTATTCTACAGTTGTAACACCTGTTCGATCATTAAAGTCTTGAAGAGCTTGAAGTTGTGATTCAACCGCTGCTAAACCAGCCTCATCTTTAGCTAACTTAGCTTCTTGGAGTCGAACGAGTAGGTCTTTCTTAGGAAGTCCATAAGAGTCTGTATCCAGTGTATTGATTTTATCAATCAAGGCTTGATATTTCTTATCTAGAGCGCTTGTTTTAACAGGCTTGACACTTTCATCAATATGGATATATTGCTTATCAAAGAGATCCAGTGTTGCAAGATAACCTGCTGTAGAGTTAGTTGCCAGTTTCTTCATGTTTTCAGTAAACTGACCTAAAGCTAACTCAATCTGTCTTTGTTCGATAGGCTTGTCTTTATAGATGTTTCTGCTTTCAGCTAGAAGTTGATCTACTTTTGCCAAAACTGCCTTTTCATCAAAAGCTCCAGGTTGATAGTTGGATTGGAGAGCTGGAATCTTGTTTTTCAAAGCCACTTCATAGCCCTTCGTTTGAACCTTGATGTAGTGATTGTGGTCACCATGAGGGATCACAAAACTACCATTTTCTACCTGCAAACTATAGGGAGATACACCATCACGTAAGGCAGTCGTATAAAGTTCATTTAGAAAATCAAGTTCTGGATTTCCAGTTTGAAGAGGAATCCGAACGTGTTCCTTACGAACAGCGTAAGGATGAATATGAGTTGGATCGTAGGCTTGGTCTGGATTTCCAAAGACAAAGAATCCGTTTGAAATCCTAATAGCTTCAAGTGGAACTCCGTATGTTTTAGAAATATAAGCAATTTTTTCTTCATCGCTAGCATCTCTTGAGAAAGACTCTACCGTTTTAGCAAGAGGTTTTACAGGCTCTGCATCATGATGTGTTTTCAAATGGTCTTGTGCAGCCTTAATTTGCTCTGCTGTCAAATCTTTCTTGAAGAAATAATGATTGTGGTCTCCGTGACTCATGACAAATCCTTGCTCATCCTCACTAATGACGCGATCGGCATCAAATCCATGATCATGGCCTTCATCATGATGGTGTCCATGATGATCTTCGTCGTGATCGTCATCATGTGCTGGTGTTGTTGTATTTGCCCCTTTCAAGTGGTCTTGCGCAGCCTTAATTTGGTCTGCTGTCAAATCCTTCTTGAAGAAGTAATGATTGTGATCACCGTGACTCATGATAAAACCTTGCTCATCTTCAGCAATAATACGATTAGCGTCAAAGCCGTGACCATCTTCTTCATGTTCCTCATGTGAAGTTCCTGGATTGATTGGAAGTGATGGCGAAGGTGTTGCTAGACCGTTGCTCGGAAGAATCGGTTGACCAATTTGATTCGCCTTAAGGATGTAATGGAAATGATCACCATGTCTTACAATATAAGCTGTAGCCGTTTCTTCAACGATATCTTGTGGATTAAAAATATAACCATCAGATGCTGAAGAGAGTTCCTTACTTGTCGTTGAATAAGAAGGATTACTTGAAAGACTTCCTAGACTAGACGCTACTTTATTAGGTTTTTCATTTGTAGAAACTGTAGAACCAGTTCCACCGATAGGCACCATTCTAGCAATCTTTTCTTCTAAAGCAGAGAGCTTGCTGTAAGGAATAAAATGATAATGGTCGCCATGCGGAATCGCAACTCCATTTGGTGTACGACTGATAATCTTAACAGGATCAAAGACCAGACCATCTGATTCACTGTAACGTTGGTCGCTAGGTAAATCATAGAGTTCTTTCAATAGACTTTGGAGATTGTCAACTTTGCTTTCTGGCTTGCTAGTTGATTCTTTTCCTATAGCTTGATTAGTATTGTCACTAGCTGTTGAAGAATAGCTTAACTGGCTCGGTTGCGTATTTTTGCCTGCTAGATGAGCTTTTGCTGCTGCTAATTCACTGGCAGATAAATCACTTTTTGGAATGTAGTGATAGTGACCTCCATGAGGAACGATATAAGCATCACCAGTATCTTCAATAATGTCAGCTGGATTAAAGACATAACCATCATCTGTTGTATAGCGTCCCTGAGACCTTGCTACAGCAACATCAGAGCTGACCTTCTCCTTATCTTTGACATGTTCTTGTTTTTGACGGTTGATTTCATCTTTGGTTCGAACATTATCAGCATGAGCTACATCTTTCAAATAGACATAATATTTTCCATCGACCTTGATGATATAGCCACCCTTAACCTCGTTGACAATATCTCCATCCTTAAGTTGGTAGTTTGGATCCTTCATCAGAAGTTCTTCACTAAAGAGGGCATCATAAGGAACTTTCCCGTTATAGTAATGATAGTGATCACCGTGTGATGTCACATATCCCTGATCTGTAATCTTAATAACAATTTGCTCGGCCTGAATTCCTTCTTTTTGGCTGACCTGATCTGGTGTCAGGTTTTCAGTTTTCTGACTTGACTGACTGCCATCCACATAAGAGACACGATTATTGTCCTTATCTTCCTGCGAGCGATGCTGATTTAGCGCATAAGCACATAGACTCAAGGACACGATAACAGCTGATCCGACTGCTATATACTTTTTACTGAATTTCATAAATTCCTCATTTCAATAAATGATGAAGCTTTTTCTTAACTTCTTTTTCTCGGTTAAACAATTTTTTCTAAACTGGTTATTTAACCAATTAATTAACCAGTAAATAGTTTACCTTTTTTAAGCTTATCTGTCAAGATTTTTATATCATTTTAAAAAATAAAAGCCAGTATTGCTACTGACTCTTACATCATTTTGATTTAATAGGATAAACTTATGCTTCTGATTTCGTCGTTACTGACTCACTCCCTTTTAACAAAGCAAGTAATTTTTCTACTTCTGCCATGATACCATTATTATCCATGGTTTGGAGGCTCAAGTTATTTCGTAAACCAGATAGGCTCTCTGTCGCATTGGCTTTCAAACCAGCATCCGTTACTTTATCAAGTAAAGTTTCTACTTCTTTGAGCTTGGCTTCTACTTTTTCAGTCTCTACTTGAGGGACTTCATCTTCGTCTGTTTTATCTTTAGACTCCTCCGCTGTCTCTTCTTCATCAGTACTCGGTTTATAAAGATTATCTACTGAAGGATTTAAAGCAGCGTGATTCTCTTTTTCATCAGATTCAGGGCGAGTTGGCTCACTTACTTCATCATGTTCCTTATTTTCATTATGTTTACCGTCTTGGTCTGCCTTATTTTTACGAACATGGTCGCTGGCATTTCCCCAACCATTATCTGAGTGAGGACGTTCTTCAGGATGTTCAACATAATATTTTACAGTCGCAAAGAGATCCTCAAGGCTATAACCCTTAGGTGCTTCATAGAGTCCTTCGTCAAACCAACCAAATTTAATGTTATGGTAATGATCGTAATGAGGTATAATTAAGCTACCATTTTTAACTTCAACAGTATGTTGTAGATTGTAAGGAATATGATCAAGTGGGACCTTCTTAGCTGCTTTCACTTTATTATAGATTGCTTCTACTCCTTTAACCTCAGTATTTCCTGAACCCTGATTCTCTGTTGAAGGAGGTGTCAAACCTTTCTCTTTAGCATAAGCCTGGGCTGCCACTCTTTCAGCTTCAGACAAGCTCTCTTTCTTAATCCAGTGACTATGGCTCATATGTGGAGTTACATAAGCATCTCCCTCATCACTGGTAATATCACGAATGTCAAAGATATAGCCATCTTCTGTTGTATACTTACCTGCTAATTTCGCTAATTTAATTTCATCGTCTGTATATTCAATTTGAGAATTTGGCTTACCAAGACGTTCTGGATGGGTAATTGGTGCTAGGAATGCCAATAAATCATCTACTAATTTTCCTTTATTAGAAGATTCATCATTCAAACGTTCTGCTAATTTGTCTAAAACCTGGAAATCAGAAGTACGACCCTTATTTTCAGACAAGGCTTTATGAGCCTCGGCCAATAAATTATATGCTTTATCATAAAATTCTTGATCACGAGGAGCGAGATTTTCTTTCTTTGCAACTAGGGCATGTGTCTCTTGAGTTTTCTTAGACAAGAGATTTTCAATAGCGTCAATCTTATCCTTAGCCAAGTCTTTAGCTAGAACATAACGACTGACTCCCTTATCCTCGAAAATATAACCGTCACCAACTTTTCTAACAACCTGGTTGACATCAAGTTCAGTCGGTTTATTTTCCACTGGTGCTAGAGGTTTGGTAGTAGGAGCTGGCTTCAGAGGAGTAACACTTGGCAAGACACCGCCATTTTGTCCCTTAACAACTATCATACGAGCCAATTTTTCTTCCAGCGGTGACATTTGTGAATAAGGAATAAAGTGATAATGGTCTCCATGAGGCACTGCAACACCGTTAGCTGTACGTTTGATAATTTGTGCCGGATCAAAGACTAAGCCATCCGATTCCACATGTCGTTCTGACAAAGGTTTGGCATACAATTCACGTAAAAGTGTTGGAATATCTTCCCCTTGATTTTGATGATAAGTTGGAGTGACAGTCAGATTTGGAGTCTCTGGCAAACTTGGTTGAGTTGGTTTAGCATTATCACTACTTGGTTTACTTGAACTTATAGCAGAATGTGAGCCCTGTTTACCATTCCAATAAGCTTGAGCAGCAGCTAATTCTCCTGCTGACAAATCACTCTTAGGAATATAGTGGAAATGATTGCCGTGAGGGACAACAAAAGCATCACCTGTATCTTCAATCACATCTGTCGGATTAAAGACATACCCATCATCCGTTGTATAGGCGCCTCCAGTTCCTCGATTTGGTGCCTGCGTATTGAGATTAAAGTTTGGTTTAATGGTTGAACTTGGTGTTGAACTTGTTTTCTCAGGGCTACTTGGCTTCGTATTATCAGAATGACTTTGAACTGGCTGACCTCCAATTGGCAGATTTCGAGCCAATTTTTCTTCCAAGGCAGACATTTGTGAATAAGGAATGAAATGGAAATGATCTCCGTGAGGAACTGCCACACCATTGGCAGTACGTTTTGTAATCTGTGCCGGGTCAAATACCAATCCATCAGACTCCACATGACGTTGGCTAAGTGGCAAAGCGTACAATTCTTGAAGGAGACTAGCTAAATCCTCATTTTGACTCTCAGGAGCTTTGGCAGAATCTTGAGAAGCCTCAGATGGACTCGTTCTCATACTAAATCTTGTTTCAGCCCTGCTTGAACGGTATTCAACCGTACTTAATTGACCGCCTTTTCCAGATAAGAAGGCTTGGGCAGCGGCTAATTCACTAGCAGACAAATCACTCTTAGGAATATAGTGGAAGTGATTGCCATGAGGTACGATATAGGCATCACCTGTATCTTCTATGATATCCGATGCATTAAAGATATAACCATCATCCGTTGTATAGCGTCCCTGTGCTCTGGCTGCAGCAACAGCATTATCTGTGCTTGTATTATGATTATGACTATGTTCCTGCTTCTGACGTTTAATCTCTTCTTTTGTTCGAATATTGTCCGCATGGGCCGCATCTTTAAGGTAAACATAGTATTTTCCGTCTACCTTAATCACATAGCCACCCTTGATTTCATTGACAATGTCTGAATCCTTCAACTGATAATTCGGATCTTTCATGAGGAGTTCTTCACTGATAATAGCATCGTAAGGAACCTTGCCATTATAGTAATGATAATGGTCTCCATGAGAGGTCACATAACCTTGATCCGTAATCTTAATGACGATTTGCTCGGCATTGATCCCCTCTCTCTTACTGACTTCATCTGGTGTTAAATTTTCTGCCTTTTGACCAGCCTGATCACCATCTATATAAGCAACTCGATTAGATTCTTTCTTAACTTGACCAGCTTGGTAACGACCAAGTTCATAGGAACAAACACTTAGGGCAAGAACTGCCACTGAACCTGCTACATATTTTTTATTTATTTTCATTCTTTCCTCATTTCAATTCTTCCGCTAGAACACTCATATTTTCTTCAAGGTTTTCTAGATAAGTCTTGTCATTTTGTGGGTCTGCTTCTAAAGGATTTAGAGTTTTAAGACCCACACCTGTTGATTTGACAAGAGTTCCAGCTACTTTTGAAGAAGCGTTACTTTCTGTAAAAATCGTCTTAACCTTATAAGTTTTAACAAATTCCTGAATTTCAGTTAGTTGTCTTGGACTTGGTTCTTGTTCAGGAGAGATACCTGCAATACCCAATTGATTAAGTCCAAATCGCTTAGCTAGATAAGAAAAGGCTGTATGTTGTGTTACAAAGGTTTTCTGACTCGCTTTTTCAAATTTAGGTTGGAATTTCTTAGTCAATTCCTGAGCTTTTTTGATAAAGGCTTGCGCATTTTTCTGGTAAGTTTCTTTATGCTCACTGTCCACCTCTGAAAGTTTGTCAGCGATAATTTGCGCTTCTTCGCCAGCTTTTTCTGGATCTAGCCATGTGTGAGGGTCATAGAGCGTTTTTTCATCAACTCCATCCCCTGCTTCCACATCTTCTAGCCCTGGGACGCGGTCTAAAGTCATTCCCTCTGAAGCCTCTAAAACCTTGACTTTAGATTTTTTTAGATTGGGATCTAAACTTCCTGCCCAAGATTCAAGCGTATGAGAATGATAAACAAAGACGTCTGCATCATAGATGGCCGCGATGTCATTTGCTGAAGGTTCAAAGGAGTGAATCCCACTACTTGACTGAATCAT
>FLSB01002958.1_pt1 | contig 11364 bp, 19 predicted proteins | sample 1550551 | NCBI WGS metagenome assembly FLSB01 (sample SAMEA4031774, study PRJEB14383) | metagenome | biome: human; feature: oral; material: saliva | place: Philippines | collected 2014 | reverse complement strand
GAACATCAAAAGGAAATGATGAAAAAGCTTCAGGAAGGACTTAAAAAGCCTGCAAGGGTTGATTTTATCAAGGCTAATACGATAGCAAATAAAGCTGTATCACTAAAGCACGGATATCCAAAGATGGTAAAGAAAGCGGATATGGCTCCGGAAATGCTGAAGGATAGAGAACCGATACTTGCCGACACAGTGGAGTTGATGTCGGTCAAGGACAAATACGGACTGGATGTATCAGTAAGCGATACGATTTATAAGAAAAATGAAGAAAAGGTTGGGTAGGCGGATGCATGAAAAAAGAAGAAAATGATTACTCACCGCGAAGAGGCTGGAGGTTAGAAGAAATAGCCATGCTCTCAGAGCTTAAGGCCAACGGCACTAAGATTGTAAAGATTGCGGAGATATTAAATCGCAAAAGCGTATCAGTTTCCGCAAAGATAAAATTCATGGGCGCCGATTTATACAATAAGGAGACTTGGAAGAATTATGTATCTAAAACCTTGCCTTGGAAAAAGAGCGAACTAAGGATTGTCAAAGAAATAATGAAAAATGGCGGAGGATGCAAAGAATCAGCGCTTAGAGTACCACACAGCCCTAACGAGATATATAGAAAAATGTCTTTTATGGGTAAGAATTTCTTTGATGAGAGTACTTGGGATAAGTATGCGATAGATTAGGAGGGAGTATGGAGTATCCGAGAAAAATAATGAAATTATCAGAACTTAAAAGCTTAGGCTTTCCGCAGCCTTTACTTATGGAGGCTTATAGAGACCCGAAGCAAACATTCGCTACAAAGGTGGACCCGTCAAAGCCGAACTCGACAATCATATTTGATACAGCCGTATTTGATAAGTGGATAGCAAAGAGGATAAAAATACAGACTGCAGAGTTTGCAAGTCAGAGAAGAAGACCCGCAAGAGGCACAGGATGGAAGATAGTAAGAGAGGTAGGATAAATGGAAAAGGATTTAAAAGAGGCTTTAAACAATAATTTCGCAGATATGGACCTAAGAGGATGGAGCTTCAAAGGTCAGAACTTATCAGGGGCAAACTTTGGAGGTGCAAACCTTGAGGGAGCTTGCTTTATAGATGCGATACTGGTTAGTACAAATTTTGAAGGTGCAAGATTGGCACATGCGGACTTCTCATGCGCAAATGCATGGGGTGCAAACTTCAATGAAACAAACTGCAAAGACGCACTGTTCTTGTCTGCTAATTTGACTGAGGCAAGCTTTGAGGGCGCGGATCTGGATGGAACAAGCTTTGCACAGGCGAATTTAACTGAGGCAAACCTTCAGGATACAAACATCATTACAGCTGAATTTGATAATACAGTCGGTATTTATCCTGTATGTCCTGATACTGGAAGTTTTACAGCGTGGACTATTGGCGAAGATGAAGAAGGAAATGAATATCTTGTTGAAATAATGCTACCCTGGGGTGCTTTAAGAAACTCAGGTACTACAAGAAGATGTAGAGCCAATGCGATGTATATCAATGGTATAACCCAGATCGGAGAATCACTGGAAGACGATGAGTGCCCTAATAGCGTAAAGCTAAAAAATAGAGACTTTAAACTTAACTTAGGGGAATCAGCAATTGATGAAAACTTTGAAGTAGACAGGTTCAAAGTAAGCTCTACAGACCTTTACTTCTACATCACGGAGGAAGAGGCACTGGCGCAGGCGAGGAAGCGCATATGATAGTACATCACAATAATACAATTATACACATAGTTGACGGTCCTAAGCCTGCTTTGAGATACGAAGAAATCCACAAGGCAATACAGCCGGGGGGATACTTTTATGATGAGATGCGAGCTTTTAGGCGGAGAAAATGTCATACCTACTGATGTAATTTGTGAGATTACTGTTAAAAAGAAGTACCACAACTGATGCGAATTAAAGGTAGTAGAAGAGCGAGAGGAAGTCGTTTACGGCAAGAAAAAGAAGAGGTCTATCAGGACAAAAAGAGTGGAGCATGATAAGTCAGCCACAATTGGGCAGATACTCATGGACAGTGCTTTAGGGGCGATACTCTGCAGTCCTGCTTTGAGTAAGGCTCTTGAAGGAAGAAGTTTGAAAGAACTATTAGAAGATAAGGAACTGGGAAGAAAACTTCTCAGTAAAGGAGGATTTAAATGTCTAAGGTAGCAGAAGAAAAAGTAATTGTGCCGGATGTGTGGTCCGACAAAAAAATTGAAAGAAGACTGGAAACACTTGAGGGCAGGCACAATAAACAGATAGGGGCTTTAAAGGAAAGAATAGAGGAACTTGAATATGCTCTTGACGGCATTGAGAAGGCGTTTTGGGGTGGAGTGATAGGACTTATAGTACTGGATTTGGCGATATTAGCGATAGCGATTTTTTAATAGAGAAGGAGAACAATATGAGAGTTACAAAGATTAAGATTAAAAATTTATTTGGAATAAAAGAGTATGAGGCTGACGGAAAGTCTGTAGAGCTGTCAGGAAAAAATGGAACGGGGAAAACATCTGTAATCGATGCAATTCGCTATGCTCTTACAAATAAATCCAATAGGGATTATATAGTAAGAAATGGTGAAAATGAGGGAGAGATAATTATTGAAACAGATAATGGATTAAGGATTAACAGAAAGGAGCGCTTGACTCAGGCAAGTTATAAATCTGTTAAAAGCAATGGAAAAGAAGTTCCAAGTCCTGAGAGTTTTCTTAGGGACATATTTACACCGCTGCAATTAAATCCAGTTGAGTTTGCAGGGATGGACAAAAAGAAGCAAAATGCAATGATTTTAGACTTAATTGAATTTGCTTGGGATATGAACACAATTAGAGATTGGTTTGGAGAGATACCGGATTGGGTGTCTTATGATCAGAACATACTGGCAATTTTAGATGATATTCAGTCCGAAAAAGGAAAGTACTTTCAAAGAAGGCAGGATGTTAATAGGGATATAAGGAATAAAAATGCCTTTATTGAAGAAATTGCAAGTTCAATCCCTGCAGGGTACATGGTGGATGAATGGGAAAGCGCAAGTGCAGGTGAGCTTTATAGACAAATAGAGACTATAAGACATCAAAACAGCTTAATTGAAAAAGCAAAGGCATTTATTCAAAGTTCAGACAATAAGATTAGAGGATTGCAGGCAGAAAAGGAGATTGCAATTACGGCTATCGAGCGTGAAACTGCAAACCGTGAAAGCAGTATTGGGAAGTCTATAGTACAGCTTGAGGAGCAGATTAAGGCATATAGACAGGAGCTGTCAACACTTTCAGAGAAAAAACAAGATAAGATTGCACTTGAGGAAGAGAAATATAACGCTAATGTGGCTAAATTAACAGCAAATTTAGCAGAGTATGAAGAATTAGCGAATCAGGAAATAAAAAGCGTGGACGAACTTAGCAAGCAAGCAGAGCACATTGAAGAAATGAAAGGACATATCAATGAGTATCATAGGATGGAAAGCTTGCAAAGTGAAGTTGAAAATCTTCAGCAGGAAAGCGAAGAGCTGACACAGAAAATCACTAAAGCAAGAACTTTGCCGGGAGAAATATTGCAAACATCTAATATTCCTGTTCAAGGTCTAAGTGTAAAAGATGGAGTGCCGCTTATAAATGGACTTCCAATCAGCAATCTTTCAGAAGGTGAAAAGCTGGATCTATGCATAGATGTAGCAATTCAAAAGCCTAACGGTCTGCAAATCATACTTATTGATGGAGTCGAAAAAATGGCTACAGAGCTCAGAGAAAGACTTTATAAGAAGTGCAAGGATAAAGAATTGCAATTTATAGCAACAAGAACAACAGACAGTGATGATTTAACAGTGGTCGAGTTATAGGAGAAGAAGTATGAATGAATTGATTGAAACAGGGAACAATTTGCCAGTATCAGGTGAAGTTTTTGCGAAGGCTGAGAATTTTCAGGATTTGTTTAATATAGGGAAGATGTTCGCATCGTCTTCCCTTGTGCCGCAAGCCTATCAGGGAAAGGCAATGGATTGTGCTATAGCGATAGACATGGCCAACCGTATGGGTTTAAGCCCTATGATGGTTATGCAAAATCTTTATGTTGTTAAAGGTAAGCCGTCATGGAGTGGGCAGGCCTGCATGGGGATGATTAAATCAAATGCAGGGTTTAAAGAAGCTAAACCAATATACTTTGGCGAAAAAGGCACAGAAGACAGGGGATGCTATATAAAAGCTGTTACAAAAGAAGGAGAAATTATAGAAGGTCCAGATGTGACATTGAAGATGGCAAGACTTGAGGGTTGGACATCAAATAAAAAGTGGCAGACAATGCCGGAACTTATGCTTGCATATCGTGCAGCAGCTTTCTTTGCAAGAATTCATGTACCGAACTTACTTATGGGCTGCTTTGTAGAAGGCGAGGCTGAGGACATATCACCGGAAAAGCCTAAGGCGGTAGATCCATTTGAGGCTAAGGAGGGCGTAGAAAATGCAACTGACAAATGACAATTACTTTTCAAAAGAGGCAAGTAATGAGTATATGTCTGTAAGTCAATACAAGAGCTTTATTGGTTCTATGGGTATAAAAGGGTGCGAAGCTATGGCAATGGCTGAAATAAGAGGTGAATGGGAAAGAGAAAAGAGTACTGCTTTGCTTGTAGGCAGTTATGTAGACGCACATTTTGAGGGGAGCCTTCCCCTCTTCAAAGCCCAAAATCCTGAAATTTTTACAAAACAAGGCTCTTTAAAAGCTGAATACAGGCAAGCCGAAGAAATTATAAACAGGATTGAAAGAGATCCGTATTTTATGAAGTTTATGTCAGGGCAAAAGCAAGTAATTATGACCGGAGAAATCGGAGGAGTACCCTGGAAAATAAAAATGGATTCATATATTCCTGATATCTGCATAGTTGACTTAAAGATTGTCAAGTCAATCCATGACAGGTTTTATGTAAAAAAATACGGTTATATGGATTTTATTACAAACTGGGGATATGAAATTCAGGGAGCAGTTTATCAAGAAATTGTGAGGCAGAATACAGGAAAGACATTGCCTTTTTATATAGCGGCTGCAAGCAAAGAAAAAGTTACAGACATAGAAATTATACAGGTAAATGATGAAGCACTTGCAGGAGCACTTGAGAAGGTGAAAGAGCATGTTGAAAGAGTTGTGAAGATAAAAAACGGAGAGATAGAGCCTGAAAGGTGCGGAACCTGCGATTATTGCAAATTTACGAAAGTTCTTTCAAGACCAATGCTTTACACAGATTTGATATTAGACGAAATGGAGGATACAGAGTGAATCAAGCTATTATATGCGGACGCTTAGTAAGAGATCCGGAGATAAGATACACAAATGGTGCAGAGGCAAAGGCGGTGGCTAAGTACACTATAGCGGTCGACAGAATGAAAGACAAAGAAGCCGATTTTATATCATGTGTGGCATTCGGAAAGCCGGCAGAGTTTGCGGAAAAGTACTTCAGAAAAGGACAAAGAGTATTGATTTCAGGCCGTATTCAGACAAGCAGTTACACGAACAAGGACGGACAAAAGGTGTATACAACTGATGTTCTTATAGCTACACAGGAGTTTGCAGACGGCAAGGGAGCAGGCACAGGACAGGCAAGTTCAAGGCCGTCATCATCAAATGCAAGTGCTGACGGATTTATGGATATTCCTGACAGTGTTGATGGTGAAGGACTTCCCTTCAACTAGGAGGCGTAATGCAGATACAAATAGACACGAGAGAAAAGGCCAAGGCTATACAGAAGATACTGCAGGAGTTTAACAGGCAGGGTGTAACACAGATATCCTCAAAGCTCTATGTAGGCGACTATATGAATTATGATAATCCAAGGCTTGTAGTTGACCGTAAACAGAACTTAAGCGAACTATGCAGTAATGTATGTCAAGACCATAACAGGTTCAGAAACGAGCTTTTAAGGGCGAACGAGGCAGGTATAAAAGTTATATTTTTATGCGAGCACGGAAAAGGTATCAAGAGCCTTGAAGATGTGCAAAACTGGATAAATCCCAGAAGATATGCCCGTGTAAAGTCTGCTACTACAGGCAGATGGGAAACATTTGAAACTAAGGCAATGACAGGAGAAAAGCTGTATAAGGTTCTTTCAACAATAAAAATTAAGTATGGCTGTGAATTTCTCTTTTGCAACAAGGAAGAAACAGGAAAGAAAATAATTGAAATCCTAAGGAGGTGAGTATGACATCTGAAGAAATAAAGGAAAAATATTCAATGTCGGAAATCCTTGAGCGATACGGATTTAAACCAAACAGGGCAGGATTTATATGCTGCCCTTTTCATAGCGAAAAAACCCCGTCAATGAAAATTTATGCAAAATCTTTTTATTGTTTCGGCTGTGGAAAGCACGGAGATATCTTTGATTTTGTCGCAGGTATGGAAAATTGCAACTTCTCTGAGGCTTACAAGAGTCTTGGAGGTGTAGAGGATAATAGTCGAAAGGCTAAATTTGCAGAATATAAAAGGCGTAAGGCGCGTGAGAAAGCCACTAGGATTGCACAGAACGAGCGAAACAAGAAAATATGTATATTTGATAGGCAAGATGAATTAAGAGCGTTATTAATTGAATTAGAGCCTTTAAGTGACGAGTGGGCAAACTGTTACAGGGAACTCTTACAGGTTACTGCAGAGCGAGCGAAGTTGAGCAAGGAAGAGGATGTATATGAGTATGCATATACTTATGTGACTTCAGGTTTGTATCAGGATTTTCACAATAAAGGAGTAGGTTGATGAAGAAAATTGAAGAAGTGACTAAAAGCGACCTGCTCTCAAGAGAGTTCATGCAGGAAGTCTTTGACGAAGAGGACGAAATTGAAAGAGGAGTAAATATAGCCAACCTGATGGACAGAGCAAGAGAATTGAAGGCGTATACAGAATTTAAAATACTGCTTGATGCTTTCAGAAAAGCTGAAAGAGAGGCACTGCCCGAAAAAACAAAAGGTACTCTTTGTCAGTGGACGAACTTTGAAAGTGACGAATACGACAATATGATTTGCGGTTATTGGAACGCTACAGAGCGTGGAATACTTAAGCCTAATTCAGACGAGTATGCCTGCTATCATCCAATATTGCCGGTTGAGAGATTGAAAAATATTGAAACCGGGGCGGAGCAAATAAAGCTTGCATATAAGCGTAACGGAACATGGCATGAAATAGTAGTCCCCAAATCCTTGATAGCGTCAGCAAGCAAAATAGTGGCCTTAGCAGAGCAGGGAATAGCGGTTACAAGTGAAAATGCAAAACTCTTAGTAAAATATCTGTCAGATGTGGAAAATCAGAACGATAACTTTATCAAAATTAAGCGTTCGACTTCCAAGTTCGGATGGCTCAATAAGGATTTTATACCGTTTGACGGCGATATTATTTTCGATGGCGATATGAAATTTAAGCAAGTATCAGAAAGTGTTGCCACTCAAGGTAGCTACACAACTTGGTTAGACCATGTAAGAACTGTAAGAGCAAGAAAAAGGATTGAAAGTAAATTTTGTTTGGCAGCGTCATTTGCAAGCGTCCTGGTTGCTCCATTAAGAGGCCTACCCTTCTTTGTAGACCTTTGGGGAGGCACTGAGGCGGGCAAATCGGTGGCTTTAATGCTTGCAGCGTCCGTTTGGGCAAATCCGGACGAAAATGCATTTATAGGTGATTACAAGAGTACTGAGACGGCACTGGAGGCAAAGGCTGATATGCTAAATCACTTGCCAATGCTACTTGATGATACATCAAATCAGAACAGGCGTTTAGCGGAAAACTTTGAAAGTCTTGTATATGTGCTTTGCTCCGGGAAAGGCAAGACAAGGAGCAATAAAGATATTGGTATAAACAGAGAAAGCAGGTGGAAAAACTGCATAATAACCAACGGTGAAAAGCCTTTGACTTCTTATGTCAATCAAGGTGGAGCAATGAACAGAATCTTAGAGATAAGCTGTGACGGCTATATCTTTGAGGATCCAAGGCTTACGGCTTCAGTGGCGAAAAACAATTATGGTTATGCCGGTAGGGATTTTATAAAGATTCTAAAGGAAATCGGCGTTGAAGGGATTACGGAAATTCAAAAAAGCTTTCTTGATGAACTTGATAATGATGAAAAAATGCAAAAGCAAAGCTTATCGCTTTCTATAGTGCTTACAGCTGACAAGATAGCTACAGACTATATTTTCAAAGACGGTGAGTATATAGACATTGAGGAAGCAAAGCAGGTTTTAATTGATAAAAATGAGATTTCGGATAATGAAAGGTGTTACAGGTTTATCCTTGATAAGGTAGCCATGAACCCGGCAAGGTTTGATCCACTAAACGAGGTTGTTGAGAAATGGGGGATTATAGAAGACGGTTATGCTGTAATTATATCAACTGTAATGTCAGACCTTTGCAAGCAGTCAGGATTTTCAAGAGTATCATTTTTAAAATGGGCAAGCGATAAGAATTTACTACAGACGAATAAGGGAAGAACTGATTCTTTGAAAAAATTCAACGGAACCCCTGTGCGTTGTGTAAAGTTAAAATTATCAGATAATAGTGAACTTGATAGTGGTTTTGAACAAATTGATATGATAAATAATGACATACTGCCGTTTAATTAGAATATTGTCTGACAAATATAAACCAAATCAAGGTTACAAAAAAATAATATGGTTACGGGAAAAAAATTAAAAAGCCAGTGTTTATGCGGGTTTGTCGGGGGCGTAACCATGTAACCACAGAAACCATGCACATGTATATGTATATATATAAAAATATTTTTTCGATATTTTATGTATAAAAATTTTTTCTCTATATGCGAGGATGTGTTTTTTATGGTTACTTGGTTACGGTATCCCCGAAAGCCTTTATTTACAAGGGTTTACAGGCGTATCCAAGTGGTAAAAAGCGAAGGTTACAGATGGTTATGTTGGTTACAATGCAGTATTTATAACATCTGATAAAACTATATAAATACAAATAATATATTGAGATAAAGCTATATAATTATAAATTATCAGATAATTATATAATAAATAAATTATTACCAGTTTACAAACAATTTAGGAGTTTTTAAAGGATATGGACTACAAGGAAATAATGCCGAATGACAAGATAATTGTGATGATAAATGACATACACAATAAATGGTGGAAGTCGGCAAGGGAGTTTGATGAAAAATCAGACAAAGAAGAGGTTGCGAAGTCTATGCAGGCCTTAATGAAATATGTTGAGATAAATTACTCAAGTTATCCTATTGCATGTAAGATAATGGAGGCTTACATAGACGAACTTGACGCAAGGGTAAAAGGCGGATACAGGAGTTTTGAGGGAGAGAAAGAAAAGAATGAACGAAGATAAATATATACGGTGTAAAGATTCAGATAAGCTGATACCTCTAATGAACGAATACTAAGCTATATGATACGGAATTTTGTTATGAGATAGATAGAGTAAAGGAGAGATTGAGAAAATGATAGATTTTGGGAAATTACAAGTAAATATCATAAAAAATATATTTTATGCGAGGTTAAAGGGTAAAAAGTCGGATTATATAATTTATAAACCATTAATCATTGGATGGAGTGAATATATACCGGTTACACATAGTGCTGTGTCTCTGTTTTTGATACCCGCCAACTTATACATGCTAAGCACAGAACTCCAACAGCGTATACCGAAAGAAGTGGAGAGTTTTTTTAAGGATGTGGTTGCGGAAGAATGGAAACTGACAGATACGGGGATGATAATGCAATCTAGGGATAAACAGCTTAAGATTTTTGAGACTAAAGAGGGAAAATCGGTTTTTGTAGATGTACAGTTACTGAAGCCATTTGGCAAAGATATCGGGCTTTATGGAAATGAAAAAGCGGATATGGTTTACATAAAAGGCGTTTTAAACTTTGAAGGGCTTGTGGGTGTGTGTAAGATCAAGGAGAAACAATGACAAGAAAAGAAATATTAGCAGAAGCAGAAAAGTGTGTATGCAATGATAGAAATGTACAGTATGGAGAACCGGAGGATAATTTTAATACCATTGCAAAGTTCTGGAGCGCTTTCTTAGATATAGAGATAGCAGCACCACAGGTGGCGGCGATGATGATATTGATGAAGACCGCAAGAATCAAGGCAAGTTCAGGAAGAGATACAGACAGTTGGGTCGATGCTGCAGGGTATTCTGCATGCGGCTGTGAACTTATGCACAGAAAAACTGAATAGATTTAATTCTGAAATGGCTAGAATAACGCACACGGCACTTTAAAGGTATTGGACTATATTTCATGTCTAAAAGAATTAAAATGCCGTGTGGGCAAAATAAGAGAAGTAGAGAAGATATGAGAAAAATAGTTACACATATTGACGGAGGTGGAAGATGACAAAGGAAGAAATGAATGAAATAGTTCTAGCGATAACTGAGGTGAAAAACTATATGGGTAATTTAAAAGATATTGATGGAATGATAAGCAAGATTGGAAAATATTTGAATATAAAGGGCTCTTGCTTTGTAGCCGAATTCCATGAATGGCATTATAACTGTAGAACTCAAGAAGAGAGTTTTGATTTAAACGATTTTTTGTCTCCAAGAGACCAAAAACCACTTATAAAATCTATGATGAAAGCACTGAAGGAACAAAGAGAAGAGTATGCAATGGATCTGCAAAAAGCTGAAGGAAGGCTAAAAGGACTCATGAAAGAGGCACTAAATGAGTAGCGATATCAAACACAACGCCGAAGGCTATAAAGATAGCGCAGCCTATAAGGCAATAATGGCGATAGAAGAAGCAAAGAAAAGAAAAATGAAGGAGCAGGCCGAACATGACAAACTTGTACAGCATATCAAGTACATCGTGGAGCTTGCAGGTTTTAGACTTGGCGACAGAGTGAAGCTTGTACATAGGCAGAGTGGAAGGAGGTATGAGTAATTGAAAGTATTGATAGCTTGCGAATGCAGTCAGACGGTTTGCAAAGAGTTTAGAGCATTGGGACATGAGGCTTACAGCTGTGACATAGAGGAACAGTACGGAGGACATCCGGAATGGCATATAAAAGGTGATTGCCTTGAGATTTTGAGGGGGGGGGCAGATGTTTAAGACAGAGGACGGAAGCACTCACAATATAGACAAGTGGGATTTAATTATTGCACATCCGCCTTGTACTTACTTGAGTAATGCAGCGACAAGAAGTCACAGTTTAAAGGGCGCCACGCTTGAGCAAATCAATGCAAGGACGCAGAAGAGAATACAGGCACAAGATTTCTTTATGAAGTTTGCAAATGTGAATTGCGACAAGGTAGCTATAGAAAACCCTGTCGGGGTGATGAATACTGTATACAGAAAGCCCGACCAAATTATCGAGCCTTACCAGTTTGCGAAATCTGAGGAAGACACAGAGAATTATGTGACAAAGCGCACTTGCTTATGGCT
>FLSB01078681.1_pt1 | contig 11392 bp, 13 predicted proteins | sample 1550551 | NCBI WGS metagenome assembly FLSB01 (sample SAMEA4031774, study PRJEB14383) | metagenome | biome: human; feature: oral; material: saliva | place: Philippines | collected 2014 | reverse complement strand
ACAAGTTCAGTTTCGACAGAATTAGTAGATCGTATCTGCAAAAAATTTAATGTTTCCTATATCGATATTGTAGGGGAGGAAAAAATGCTCACACCAGTAGAAGATTATCACTTAACATTAAAAATAGAATTGATAAAGGAACGAGGAGCAAATATCTTAGCGCAACTTTATCGTTTTCAAGATGAACAAGGAATTGAATTTGATGATAGTTCTAATCCTTGGGTTCTAATGAGCGATGATCTTTCTGATTTGATTAATACGAAGATTTATCTTGTTGCTACTTTTGAGGAAGTAGAGCGATATAATGGCTATTTGGATGGCATTGAACGTGTGCTAGAACAAGCTAGTCATCTAGTGGTGGCTTAATGAAATTAGATAAATTTAGCCAGGATGACTTTATTAAAGCCTCTAATCGACTCGTTCGTTCTTTAACTCGTGGAAAAACAACTTCATCTCAGCCCAAGGCTATTTTGCTCGGTGGACAGAGTGGTGCCGGTAAGACAGCGATTCATCGTATTAAACAAAGGGAATTTCAAGGAAATATCATTATCATTGATGGAGATAGTTATCGCTCTTTTCATCCGAACTATCTTGCTCTACAGGAAAAGTATGGCAAAGATAGTGTGGATTATACCAAAGTATTCGCGGGACAAATGGTTGAATATCTTGTAGATGAGTTGAGTAAACGAGGTTATCATTTATTATTAATCGAGGGTACCTTGAGAACAACCGAAGTTCCTCGAAAAACAGCACAATTATTGACAAATAGAGGCTATCAAGTCTCACTTGCACTGATAGCGACTAAGCCAGAATTGTCCTATCTCAGTACTTTGATACGTTATGAGGAGCTCTACGCCATAGATCCTAGTCAGGCTAGAGCGACTCCTAAAGCACACCATGATGGAATTGTAGAACATTTGGTTGATAACTTACGGGAGTTAGAAAAGGATGAACTTTTTAGACAAATTCAAATTTATCAAAGAGATTAATCGTGTGTTTATGATTCGCAAGTAGACGAAACCTCAGCAGCAGAAGTTTTACACGAATGCCTATTTGGAAAATGGAACACGGTGGAAGAAGAGATGTTGAAGATAGGGCAGGAAAGGTTGAGGGAGTTAGGTTATAATTGATAGGTGACGCAGGGGTAATTTATGAGTATACTAAAAAAGTAATTTATTTCCATAAATCTACAGCAATAGTTTTTTACAGAAGCTAAGGATTTATTGTCCAGAGAAACCAAAATTGTATTAATTAATGAATTTGATAAAGTAAATGCTACTTTATACAATGTTTTTATCAAATGTTTAATGAGGGAGAGTTGGAAGATATAAATTACTTGATAGATGTTCCTATAGGGTAAAATTCACACCATTTAACTGAAACTTATTCAAATTGGTTGTAAATTTATTTTCAGGAAACACGGGAAAATGTTGATTTTAAAGGAATGACGAAACTTGTTAAAATATAAATGTATCAAACGCATTTATATTGCACTTGGAATCACACCAGAGGGATATAAAGCTGTCCTTGGATATGAGATTATCTCAAATGAAAATCATTTTTCTTGGTCAGATTTACTAGAAAAACTGCAAAACAAGGGAGTCAATAGGTTTCACTCATAGTCACAGATGGATTTAAGGGACTATACCAGATAATCAGTCAGGGTTATCCTTTAGCCAAGTAACAGCGTTGTTTGATTTATATTAGTCGAAATCCCTAGCTAGTAAAGTGAAAAGAATAGATAGTGCAGTCATTCTGGAGCAATTTAAAAAGATTTATCATCCAAACACTCTAGAAGTAGCAGAACAAGCTTTAGATGGATTTATTACTCTAAATATGGGAAAGTGATGTGACAGTTGGAATTAACAGATAAATTCTTAACTTTTTATCGGTTTCCTTACCAAATTTTGTCTAGTCTTTACGCTACAAACCTCATTGAGTCCCTAAACAAGGAAATCAAACGTTCAAATAAAAAGAAGGGTTCTTTTCCTAATGAGGAAGTTGTGGGGTGCTATTTAGTATTCTTATTTAAAGCAGATTCTACAAATCCATAAAGGTTTTGTAGAATGTTCTGATATGCCAGAAAGTTTATTTGATTAATATTATTAAATTCTACTTGAGTGTTTACACAAATCATTGACAAAATATCATTAAAACATTTTAATATAACTAGCATAATTCTTTAAATTGATATATAATATAAGAAGTAAAGTTTATTTATAAAGGAGATAGTTGTGTTAAAAATTGAAGAAATTAAAATTGCGAATTATAGATCATATAAGGAAAATGGAAATGAAATTACAAACCTTTCTAAAATTAATGTAATGGTTGGTAAGAATAATGTAGGTAAAACAAACTTGCTAAGAGCTATATATTTATTTTTTAATCCAGCGTCATTTAATCCTTCTGTTGACATAAATTATATCAAAAAAATTACTGGAGGCGCGAGTAAATTACCTAAAATTGATATTACTTTTTCTGATGATGAGATTTTAAATTCTAAATCTGATGGATTTAAAAAATACACAATATCTTGTAATTTAAATAAATTAGAGAAAAAAGGAGGAGTTTATTCTCTAATAACTCAAAATACAGACATCAAAAGTAAGTTAAAAAGTAATAGTGATATTAAAAATTATCTAGAAAAAAAAATAAAATGTGTTTTTTTAAGTACCACTGATGATAATATTGAAAGACAATCACAAAATTTGATAAATGATCTGATATTCAAATATTATCAAAAGAAAAATAAAATAATAAAAGATTCTGTTAAAAAATTCGAAGAGAGCTACAAACAGCTTAAAGACGCATTTAGTACGAATATTTCTAGTATAGAAGGCGAGTTATCCGAACAATTTAAATCAATGGAAGGATTTAATATTGAACCCAAGTTTGAGTTTGATTTGAATAAAGAAATAACGAAGTTTTTGATGGAGAATATCAAACTTAGACTTGATGATAATTACGCTCAAGAATTTGGTACGAAAGGCGCAGGTGTTCAAAGAGCTTCTCTAATTTTAATAACAATATATTTATTAAAAGAAATATATACGAAAGAGAATAAAATTATCCTATTAGATGAACCTGAGGCTTTTTTATATCCATTATTAGAAAAACAGATTAAAAACAAACTTGAGCAAACTATAGCGAATTTAAATAATGATGATACTTCTAATATACAAATTTTCATGACTTCACATTCTAGTACTTATTTAAATGAGATGAGTAACTCAAACTATTCGTTTTCATATTTAAAACAAAAATCAGAAAAAAACAAATATAAACGAAGCAAAAATCAGGAAGACATCAATAAGTACACAGTTATTGAAACTATGGATCGTAAAAACAGATATGAGGTATTGAAAAATTATGGTCTATTAGATAATGTAAACGACTACCCTTATGTAATTGTCTGCGAAGGAGAAACAGATCGGAATTACATAGTAAAATTACTTGAGAATCAAAAGGATATCCCACAAATAAGATACGGCAAATTTTCTGATGGTATAGCAGGTAAATCAAAAGATCTAAACTATAACTATATTGGAAGCGGAGCTAACTCAATATTACCAATCCTAATATACTTGGATAATGTTAGCCCTATAAAACGTAGTGTTTTTGTATTGTTAGATGGGGATAAAGAAGGCAAAATGGTTCAACAAAAAATAAAAGCCTTAGAATATAATAATTTAAGAATGAAAATACATATCCTTCCCAATAATAAAGTTATTGAAGATGTAGTTTTTTCAAAGGAACAATTTGCTAACCGTGTTGTAACTAAAATCCCATCTTTAAATATAGAAAAAGAGCGTTTCACTAAAATAATATTGGATTTAGACTCCAATAAATCTATTATAGAGCAGACAAAAAAATTTGTGGAAGGTAATAGTATTCAAGAAACAGATATTGGGAGTATAAAATCAATAATTTCACAAGATTTAAAAGATGAAAATTTACAAAAAGGTGAATTATATCAATCTTTAATAGAATTCTTCTACCAATAATTTTGATATTCACAAAGAAAAAACTTACAAATTAATATTTGTAGGACAGAATGTAAAAAAAACGTAGTCGGAGTAAATATGGTCTGTGTTAGTCCAATCAGGAGAATCAGATGAAATAAATTGAAAGTATCCCCTTAAAATTCATTAATATTCTGACCTCCTTGAAAGCTTATGTGATTAACATTCCTCAACTCTACTTGAGTGTTTACAAAAATTATTGACAAGAACTGTACTATTAAACAGAGAAAATCTATAATCATTGGGTGGATTATTTTAAAACGGATTAGATTTATCTAATTCTTTTTAAAATAAGTTAAATTCTGTACTAGTATTTATTATTCTATTCTTCGCTAATTTTACAAATTCAGATTCTTTTCTATACCAATAAAATTACGATTAAGTTTTTTACAAGCGACTGCAGTAGTCCCACTCCCCATAAAGGGGTCTAAAATAAATAAGTGCATTTTCTTTTGTAGAAGCTAAAATCATTCTTTCCAGTAGATACAGAGGTTTTTGAGTAGGATGTTTTCCAAATGTTTTTTCACGTTTAGGTGTTAATGAACCAGTCCATGCATCTTTCATTTGCTTTCCATCATTGAATTCTCTCATCAAATCGTAGTTAAAAAAGTGCTTATTATTTTTAATATTTTTTTTGGCCCATAGAACTGTTTCAGTGCTATGAGTAAAAGTTCTCCTTGCTAGATTTGGTGGAGGATTTAGTTTTTGCCAAGTTATATTATTTAAAATTTTAAAGCATTCTTGTTCTAAAGCCATTCCAATTGAGTAAATATTGTGTAAAGTTCCACTAATCCAAATTGTCCCATTGTCCTTTAAAATTCTCTTACATCCTTTTATCCATCTTCTATTGAAGTCGTGTTTTTCAGTTGTGGTAAGTGCTGTATCCCAATCTCCTTTATTTACACTCACGTGTTTTCCACTTGAATTCGTAAATCCTCCAGATGATAAAAAATAAGGAGGGTCAGCAATAATACAGTCAATAGCTTGTTTTTTAAATTTCTTTAAAATTTCGAATGTATTACCGTGGATTAGGGGTGAAGAATCATCGTTGTAGTATGGTATTGGTGACTATTTTATTTTGATTGATATTTTCCATATTCATAATTAGTGACTATTATTTCTTTACTTTCTCTGTTTTTTGAATCACTATTAATCATGCGTTTAACATCAACGACTTCAATAGTGAAATCTTTATAAAGCTCTCTAATCAATTCAGTATTATGGTTTGTCAGAATACAAAAAACTCCTCTTTTGGAAAGTGTTTTATATAATTCTGAAAGTCTAATATGTTCATCAATGCTGAATCCTTCTTTAGTATATGAGTCGAAGGATTGTGGATTCAGAGGGGCATAAGGTGAATCAAAGAAAACGAGTTCACCTTTTTGAGTATTTTCTGCGGTTTTTCCAAAATCTTGATTATATATTGTTACATTTCTTAGAAAAGAAGAAATTTCATCAATATTTTGTTCGTTGTATAGATTAATTGTAGTTTTTTGATTAGATGGGACATTGAAGAAGCCCTTTTGATTTACTCGATAAAGTCCATTGAAACATGCTTTATTTAGACATATAAATAAAGTAGTTTTTCTGATTAAATCGTCCTTTGAGAATATGAGGTCATTGTATTCCTTTCTTTTTGTATAGTAAAATTCTTTAACTCTGTCTTTATTACCAATAGTATTATGTTCTTGCTGGATGGCATTTAATTGTTTTTTTAATTCGTCGGGGAAATCTCTTATTGTTTCGTAGGCTTCAATTAACGTGTGATTATTATCACTTATTATTGATGGAGTATGTGCAAGATCTAGTAGAAGAGCACCACCTCCAATAAATGGTTCATAGTAATTATTAAAAACAGATGGGATTCTGCTTTTTATTTCTGATAAGAGTTGGCGTTTATCGCCAGCCCATTTTACAAAAGGCTGCATAGTATTTACTCCTTATATAATAATTTTGGAATGTCTAACATATATTATTACAAAATAATCTAATAAGAAAAGAATAGAAAAAAAGAAAAAATTGATCTATAATAGATCAAACTTATGTTTAGAATAAATCGGAAAGAATACGAGCAATAAATGAAATTACAAGAAGCTGAAAGAAAATTAAATTTGTTAGTTGGTGTACGTTTCAATGAACTATTTACAAATGAAGAATTACAAATTATAAAAATAAATAAAGGAAGAACCGGACAGTTACTTGAACTTTCTTTAGATATGAGGTTATCAAATTCAAATAGAGATTTTGAGGACGGCGAATTAAAAACTAATAAATGTGATTCATTAGGGAATCCTTTAGAAACTATTTTTATTACTCAGATAAGTAGTATGTTTGATGACTTAGTTACAGAATTATCTTTTGAACAGACTAGTTTATATACAAAGATAGATAATATTCTATATGTTCCTGTTGCTAAAGAAGGTGCTCCGGAAGATTGGTTTTTTTTACCTAGTATTCATGTTGATTTAAATATGCCTGAATTTGAACAGTTAAGTTCTCAACTGGAAGAAGATTATTATACAATATGTAGTATTCTTCGTGAACAAATAGAAAATGGAATAGATAGAAACATACATACTGCTAATGGTAAGTATATTCAGGTTAGAAGTAAGGACTCTAAACCATATCATCCAATTTATTCAAATATTTATGGAAGATATGTATCAAATAAAAATCATGCTTTTTATTTCAAAAGGGAATTTATCTACGAAATTAGGAAAATTGTGGGAAAGTATTAATGATAAGGAAGGAAAACAGTGATTATGTCAACTAGAATGCCAAATATTTCTGGTGGTGGTGCAAATACTAATGTCAATGGATTACAGTTCGAACAAACTACCTCTCTTGATTCTACACTAGAGAGTAAAGGGTTTGAAATTATAGATAACAAAGTCTATTTTAAAGATAAAAAAATAGGCTGGAGTGTAGGAAAGAATAAATTATATACAAAATTTCTTACACCTCAAGATATTGATTATAAAAAGTATAATTCAAAAAGATGGCAACCAGATGAGTGTTTTATTAATGAACTTAATCAAACCGCTTATATTATTGAAAAAAAATTTCAGAATTCCAGTGGCTCTGTAGATGAAAAATTACCAGGATGTCATTTTAAAAAAATGGAGTATGAAAAATTATTTTCACCATTAGGTTATAAAGTTCAATTTATCTATGTTTTTAATGACTGGTTTAAAAAAGATGAGTATATTTAAAAAAGATGAGTATAAAGACACCAAAGAATATATTTATATGATGGGATGTTCGTATTTCTTTAATGAAATTCCATTAAAGGAACTAGGCATAGACTTTTTGTGAGAATGTAAAGTAAATACCATAAGATGTCAGGAAGATTTTATATTTATTTTCTTAAATTTATAGTATCGTAGAGGTGAAAATGACAGAATATAAAATAACTAAATTTTTTTCAAATGTTGGTACAAGAAATGAAGTACGAATGCGTCTGGTAGAAGAGTTATCTAAAGAAGTTCCGGGGAATAGGAAGGACGAGGAAGCTTCTAGATATACATATTATGTGGAAAAATTATTAGATGGTCGTCGTATCTTTCTGAGACGACCTGCAAATTTACATAACGGTTTTGATTTTTTAGTTTGTGTCGAAAATACTAACTTTTCTGCGGAAGGGAAACGGAAAAGAAATTTTCCTAAACACGACGAAATTGTAAACGATTTGTTGATTAAAAAAAGTGACTCCCCTCAGCAATTTTTTCGGTTAATGAATATGATTGAGGACATTTATCTCTGCAAAAAGAACTATAAGGCGTCAGACTTCAATTGCTTTTCATTTAGACAGGGCTTTTCTGCAGACTTAATTGCTCTGACTTTAAAATGGTTATTCATAGAACAGGATATTCGATATTGAAATTACTCTGGTCGAGGAATGCTTTGGAGAGGACTATCTCAAATTATTAATTAAATTTTATTATATACAGTAATAAGTTATGGAGAAATAATGTTTTATGAAGACTTTTTTAGAACCCAGTTATAACATTCCTAACATTAAAAATGCCCGAAATATATATGAATTCAAAGATGGTTCAATTATTCAATTTAACCGAGGGAACTTTGATGATTATAGAGTTTCTTACTTTCCAAATAAAGAAAATTTGAACGATGGATATTCGCCTAAAGATGAAGATTATTTTTTAGATCTTATGGACTTAAAAGATGTTGTGGGAGATGAAGTTGTTTGGAATGATTTTATGACTTTATCAGATATGGTTAAGGATAATGGTTTACAACATAATGCTTTACCTGATTGTTCTAAGGATGTAATAAATTATGTGCGTTTTCGACTAAATAGCATAGTCAAAAAGTATCCATCAAATTTGCAAGAAGAAACGTTTAAATTGTTTATGACATTATGGGTAGTTATGATTTCAGAATGGTATCATACTTATGGTGGACGCCCTTCATTTTTAAAGCATATTCCTAAAATAATAGGAGTGTATCAAGTATTAAATAATATATATACACCGAAAGAGGCTTCAGAATTTAGTAAAAATGATAAAATGATCAATGAAGTTATTTCGGAATATCATTCAAATTATGATTTGAAATGTCCTAAAAGGGAAAAACTAAAGAAAATAATGGATATTTATCAAATAGACTATAGTTGGTTATAAAGAAGTGATTAAATTCAGATTTAGCATAAATTGAGACATTAGTTGAGTGAAGATAAGAAATTTCATTTCAAGTATTAGGAGGTAAGAATGTATAATAAAATTTCAATTCTTGAAGCTAAAGAAATGGGAATGGAAAGGATATCCATAAAAGAACTAATTTCTAATGGAAATATAAAGAGATTAACTTATTTTAAAATGGGGTCATATCTCAATCAAACAATAAAGACAATCCTAGCAACTAAAAATTATGATATCAAGAAGCTAGGATACTGTTACTGGTCGTTGCAGAGGCCGAATAACTATAAGAAAGTCAAGAGATTTATAGATACTGGTTCTTTTAAAAATGAACCTTGTAAGGATGATAGTACTTTTCAATCGGAGTATTATGTCATAATAGACACTACTGATTCGAAGAGTTATGCAGGGAAAAGAAATACAAACTTAGAACTAAAAAAGGGGGAGACAGTTTCTGAGTTTTATAAGAGGTTACAAAGAAATATAAATAGTTATATTAATGAAATCAACTATAGTAAAGGAAATGACCACTCTATTACAATTGTGAAATCCTCTTCGTTTGAACAAAAATATCCTCAGGAACTATTTCCCGAAATTATTCGATCTGATGGGAAGAATATGGCTTATTTATTTGCTGAGCTGTATTATTGTACTGAAAAAATTCATCACTTAAAAGATAATTTTAGGCAAATAAAAATGAATGATGGTATAGGGAAATTGAAAACAGATAATCAGCAAACCAATTTTTTCTTGGAAGTCACTTCTAATGAAACAGAGACATTTATTAAAACAGAAGATGTTCAATATATAGTGGCTAGATTGTATAGTGGTGGTGTTGCGGAAGTCTTTCCACGATAGATAGTCTGTAGTATAGAAAAACGAAGTATTTTAAAAGTTAGATTATTAGCTTTTAAAAATTAGATGTTAGTTAAATATGGTGTGGATGATGTGCTTTAAAGTACCTTGAATACTTTGTTTTTAAAGAAGTATTTTTAATTATTTTAAGAGAGGTTTTTATGGTTTCGTGGATTACAGTTCATAATGGAGGGACATATCGGATCAAAGTTGCTGAAGAGCAACAACAAAAAATGAAAGAATATCTAAAAGATCAAAACTTAACTAAAGACAAATTTAAACAAAGAGTTATAGAATATACTATTGAAAGTTTAGATATCTTAGGTATTGATTTAGATACAACAAATAAATACCTAAGCTGTTCAATTAATAAATGTGTTCAGAATAGAATTAATATTGATTATAAGAATATCCAGAAAGAATTTGGTTTAGCAGATGTTAGAGATATAGTTTGGATGAAGTTTACATCTAGTGGAGCACTCGGGGTTGTTGCTAGCAGTAATGATATTAACTTTCAAAAACCGAGTTCTATCAAAGAATACGATGAAAAACAACAAAATGGAAAATGGAAATATAATACGTCGGGTATCATTATTGATCGCTTAGGAGAGAAATGGGATGAATCATTTGTTCTTATTTTCCCAATAAAATCTATTCCAAGGAGCATGACTAGACATGGTGTGGAAAAGAAAATTGGGAATTATTTAATAGACAAAGGTATTCCGATATTAGACTATTATTCACATCGTATTGGAGGAAAATAAATTATTCTTTTTAATTCAACTTATTTAATTTAAAATGTTATAATCTGGTTTTTAAATTTACTGAAACAGCTCTCTTTCCAACTAGATTGTAAGAAAGATTGTGAATCTTGAATATATAGTATTGTTCAAAGATATTTGTTCTGATAAGTAAATTTAAAATAAAGCTTCTACATTTACTTTTTCCCATACCCGTTTTTAAAATCTGGTATAATGAGGCTTGTAGGTATAGTAGATAATTTTTACAGAACTTAACTATTCCCCTATTTAAAAAATATTGATTCATTTTTTATGAGATTAATAAGTAGATATTGTTCTGAGTAGGCCTGGTGTTACGATGTTTTAACCCTAACTGAAAACCATACTTTCTAAACCAGGTCTTAAGAAAGCTCGTAAAGCTAGCTAGTTCTCAAAACGTTAAGAACCAGCTACAATACAGCATTTACAACACTTCATGGTTCACACCATGGAGTGTTTTTTTGATGATTTTTAGCAAAATTCACACCATTACTTTTTAAGATTACGATAGGCAATCTCTCCAACAGCCATTGGAATAACATTCGAAGTATTGACATAAGTATTTGTTGTAAGGGTATCGCTATGTGTTAGTGCTTCAGAAATAGCTTCTAAGCTCATTCCTGCTTGTTTAGCAAGCGTTGCTCCTGTATGTCGCAGTTTATGAGGTGTAGCATGTGCCAGCTCTTTGTGTCGCTTTCTAATGCTTTTCATTTTATTATTTAGATAGTCAGCATGTAAAGGCTTGTTGATGTTTCCTTTTGTGTCGATATGTGTAAAAATAAATTGTTCTGGATTACTGATGATGCCAAACTTTGCTAGTTCATATCTTTGTTGCTTTTTCCAAGAGGTATGAAGTTGAAGTAAGTCATTAGAAATAGATAAAATAGGATAGAAAAAACTCAATTTCAGTAGAAAATGTAGTAAATCTTCCCACAATAAAACGCATAGTATCAAGTTTTTCAACACCTGATATTGTACTGACCCCAAAAAGTTGGACAAATAATTATTGAAAGGATTTAGTTCTATATTGGACAGGACTAAGTCCTTTTAGTTTTACCTTAATTCGTTTGTTGTTGTA
>FLSB01007352.1_pt1 | contig 11446 bp, 17 predicted proteins | sample 1550551 | NCBI WGS metagenome assembly FLSB01 (sample SAMEA4031774, study PRJEB14383) | metagenome | biome: human; feature: oral; material: saliva | place: Philippines | collected 2014 | reverse complement strand
TCATAACGATTTTTCTTAGCACGCTTTTTAACAGTCGCGAAGGTTACATTTGTTAAATCCTCTAAAGTAAAGATTGTACCACTACCGTAGTGGTTAACGAGTGTCTTAGATAAACAATGGTTTACATCGCTCATCCAACGGGATTCTCGTTGACCAATAGCTTCTAATCTACGTTTAGCTGATCTGGTATTTTTGGATTGTAACTGTGAACGTAAACGTTTATAATACCTACGTTTCTGTAAAATCGCTTTACCATTAACAAATATAGTTTGACCCTTTTCATCATAAATGGTTAACAATTGTCTTAAACCACGGTCAATTCCCACCACGTGAGACGGTTTAAATTCAGGTTCTTCAACTTCTTTGGTAACAGCAATATGTAAATACCAATGTTTACCAGATTTCAACACTTTCGCAGTACCAAGTTTCCAAGAACCATAGAAGTATTGTTCCCAACCATTAAAAATAGGTCTTACAATCACACGTCCATGAATTGTGTTCAAAGACATTGTATTATCATCCTTATGGGAATAATCACGGTTACGAACCAAATCAAGTTGTAGACGATTAAATTCAATTGGTTTCCAAAGAAAATCTAAATCTTTGTTCACATAGTTTTTAACTTGTTTACCATGATTATCCTTTTTATAACCGTCCCAAACACGTTCTTTCCGTAATTGAGTTTGCCTACTACGGTATCTAGCGATTACGGTACGAACACAGGATTGAGCCATTTGTGACTTTAAACCAAATTTAGAACGCAAATCGTTATAAAGAAGTTTCACTAAAGTTGTTGTATTCATCGGAAAATTGTTATCAAACATATATTCTGATACGAAATTACAACCTTGTCTAAAAGCTTCTTGAGAATCAACCATCTTAGAAACATCGTTACTATTTTGAAAAATGATACGTGATTTAATTGTACGACTAATCTCAATTGTTTCCATGTCTAAACTCCTTTCTATTAGTTATTTCATAAATAAATTATACCATAACTAATTTTTGAAGTCAAGACAAAACGTTGTTAAAACAAAAAAATTATTAAAAAATTAAAAACGGAATCAATTCCTCACCTCATTAAAATAAGGTGTCTCCTTGATTACGTTAATATGAAAAAAATAAAAACGAAAACTATATAGAACATCTCACATATATTGTAAAAAAAGTTACATGGTCAGAAGCTTTATCAGATGATGGTATTGAACGAAAAATTACAATCCATACATTAGCCCATCTGAATCCCGAAAAACAAAAACAAATTGATAAAAAATTAAAAATTCAACATGAATTAAACGAATTATTCAAACAACCCAAATAAGAAAGGAATCAACATGACTAAATTTATTTTTCTAAATAGTGTCACTAAAAATCAAACATTGATCCAACTTTTGGATAAAGAAGAATTAGATCAATTTATTGAAAAAATGACAAATTACGAATATGAAAATTACAAATATGATGACTTTAATTTTGATAGTGAAATCGCATTCTCTGAATATGAATCCGAGAAAAATATGCTTACAACAATTTCCAATCAATTAAAAAATTTATCAGAAGAAGATAAAATTTTATATAATCGGGCTATCGCTCAATCAAACGCTACAGATAACACAAAAACAAAACTTGGAGATCTTTTAATTTATTACCCAATTGATATTTTAAATGAACTTCTTTCAGAAACAAAGTTTCATGATGGTATTATCAAAATTGATAACCAACTTTTGAAAACAAAAATTTCCAAGTTAACAGAAAATGAACCTAAGTTTTTGACCTATGTATCTAATTATATCTTCGACGATATTATTAGCGCAACCAGCAGTAATCATTCTCTTGAACACAATTTAAATTCATATAATGTCACATTAGAATTAAACTATGCTTGGACTCATAAGCAAATTCAAGACTTTATCCAATTAACTTATGATAAAAAAATTATTTTCACATCAGCTTTCTCAAAGAATTTATCTATCAACATCTTCAACAAGACGCTCAAAGAAGTTCTTGACCACCACTTCAGTTTAGAATTATTGAATACTTTTCTAGACAATATCCAATTTATAGAATAGGAATAAAAAATATGCAAAAAAACTACTTTGACAATTACTTCAAAAGACTTAAAAAATCAGAACAAAAACGATTCCAAAAAGTTCTTGACCTATATCCAGAAGAAATAAGACCACTTGCTCACGCTAAAATTAAAAAAGAAATCGAAAATAACAAAAAATTATCAGACGTTGCAAAAACGCAAATGTTGCAATTTAATGACTACATCCTTGAAAGAATGTTTGCATCAAAAGAATTTATCGAAGAATGTCGTGGATTTAAAATTGGGGAAGAAGTATTCGTTGACGATAATTATGACAAAAAACGAAATATTGCTGAGTTTATGGAAACAGATGAAGGTACATTTGTTATTTTTACAGATCATAGTTTTATCAATCCACCAAAAATGATTGAAATGATTTCAAAAGAAAAAAGACATGAGTCTGGTAATAAACCATACTTTGCAAAACTGAAAGAACACAGTATTTTTGATGATTTACATATTACCGAAATCACGGCTGATATTAGTAATATGTTAAACGAATTTACAGTTGGAACATACGAGTTCAACCCTGTCTATCAACGAAACTTAGTTTGGTCTACAGAAAAGAAACAAGCTTTTGTTAAAAAACTTCTTATTGGAGACGTCGATTTATGTCCAACTTTAATTGCAGCACCATTCAAAGAAAGTAGACGTGAATACGAAGTATTAGACGGAAAACAAAGAATGATGGCTGTTATTCAATTCATTCAAGGTCAATTCCCAGTTGAAGGTTTTTATTACAAAGATTTAAGTCTAGGTGACGTAACTAGATTAATGAACTCTCCATTCAAATATAAGTTAGTCAAATACTATTCCAAAAAAGATTCCCGTAAATTAAGTGAAATGACCTTAAAACAAAAAGTAGAATTATTCTTACAAATCAACGAATACGGTCAAAAAGTATCCGACGAACATTTAGAAAAAATTAAAAAACAATTTATTGAAGAATGAAAAGGTTAAATTAATGACAAAAGAATTTTATTTTAAAACTGTACTCCCAACAGAAAAAGAATTTGAAAAAGCTGAAAATTTAGAATATCAATTAGATATTCCAGATGGATTTATGTTAAATCATCAAGTTTTTACACCTAAAAGTTTTAAAATTGGTTATGAAATCAAAAATAAAACTTTGATTCTCAAATACAAACCAAATAGAAATTATCCATCTATTAGTGAAAAAGAAATTTGCTTGAAAGGAACACTTGTTCCAATTCAACCATCTTTACAGAAAAAACTATCTTATGAAGAAGATTTTGAATCAGTAACACTTCGTTCATCTGTCAAATATTTCTACATGTTATTTAATGATGATTTAATTGATTTGAATCCAATTTATCAACGCGGATATGTTTGGACAGAACAACAAAAGAATGATTATATCCTCAATCTTTTTGAAAGTAAAGCTGAAATCAGACCTGTCGTTGTACAATATACAGTTAAAGATAAAAATGATGATGTATTAGAAATTTTGGATGGTAAACAACGTTTATCTACTTTATTTGACTTTATCAATAATAAAGTCACAGTCAACGGTCTTTATTTCAAAGATTTAGCGAACGAAGATCAAGAGTTCATCATGAACCATAAAATTGATTACCGTCGAATCATGAACAGAAGTAACTCTTCAAATTTAAAATTAGAAACAAGATTACAACTATTTTATGAAATCAATCTTTATGGAACCAAAATGACAGACGACGAATTAAAGGAAGTTCAAAAACTATTAATCAACGAAAAGGAATCAACCAATGATTAACCAAATTATTCTAAAACAAAATAAACCTCATTACCAAGAAGGTATCCATTTTGAAAATCCACAACTGAAACATCTAACAAAAAAAGATATTTCTGAACTCATTCAAGAATTAACAACTATTGAAACTGAATTTCCAGATAATAACTTTGTTCGCACTTTCAAAAAACATGATTACCATTATAGCACTTTCATGTTGAGTTCAGATTTTGATTACGAACTAACGAAACAAGATATTCTGAACCCAACTGATGACAAACTAAAAGATTTGTTCGCATATCTGTCAAATCTTTTCTTCACACCTGACGAATCTCAATACGAATCCTTAACGTTATCAACTATTCGTGAAACAGTTGAAGACAAATTATCTTACAACCAATTAGTCGAATTATTAGAACATCTTGCTTATCCTGAATTAATCGGTTTTGACGGAATTACAGTTCATTATATTTACACACTTATTTTACGGAAATCCCCATTTGGTGTACACGCTTCCGTTCAAGCATCTAATGGTGACGGTATTGGTTTTTATGAGACTTTCCCAATCAAAACCCTTGATTGTCCAAAAAAGATTGAAGACATTAAAACCATCACAGAACTCAAAGAATTTGTGAAAAATCTTGATGATTCTGACATTGAACCTAGATTAACAATGGATTTTATTTATCCTAAATTAGAAAGTTAAGAAAACCGTTAACTTAACGGTCGGTATAATAGATACATTAAAGTTAAAGGAGAAAAAATTATGAAAATTCAATCCTTATCCAAACGAGATGCATCTAAATACCGTCCTGAAAGACCTACACTCTTGATTTCAATCCAAGACGGTGACAAAGCTGAATTACCTTTCAAACAAAGAACAAATCACATTACAAGAAAATTGTACACAGATACTCTCTTCTTGTATTTTGATGATATTAATCCAACTCAATTTGCAGGTAATCCATCTTTTCCGTTTTTGTTCGATGACAATGACGCTTTCAAAATTATCAAATTTTTGGAACATCATTATCAAAAAAATGATTTCGAAGATATTATTATTCACTGTCAAGCAGGCGTTTCAAGAAGCCATGCTATCGCACTTTTCGCTACCAAATATTTCGAAAAAGATGAAGACTTGTATCAACAACTACTTCATCAAAAAGGCAAGGTTTTTGGTGGTAATCAATACATTTACAACAAATTGAAAAATAATTTTAAAAAAGGTATTGACATTCAAAAATAGTATGATATACTTACAGAGAACTCAGGTTTTTAGGCTTCCCTTCTCGCCTTCTTTTTTCCTGGGTTCTTTTTTTTCACTAAAAAGAAAGGAATCCTAAATTGAAAAAATTTCACGAAAAATATAAAGACCTTCTAAATACAGAAGGCTTTTACATCTCTGTACAATCAAATGATAAAACAAATTACAACCGCCAAGACGGTATGTTTATTAGTGTCACAAAAAAAGATAATGAGTACGTAACCGTAACATCTATTTTGCCAAAGGACAAAATCATATATACAACAACGATCAGCCAAGCTGATCCGACTGGTATTTTTGAACGTCTGATTAGACGTTTCCATGACCAAGATATTTATCAAAATAAATAAATTATGCAGTAATAAAAAAATGAATCATGAGATGAGGTGAAATATGTACAACCAAGACACAATGTATGAGGCTATATTAAAAAACATTGATAACCAAAATGTATTGACTAACAATACATTAGATATGATATCTCATTCAATAGTTTTATATCAAAAATATATTTGGTTGGCTTATGATGATGATAAACATCAATTTATCTCTAACAAAGAACTAAACAAATATTTAAAAGATACGTTAGATGCTATCAAAAACACAAATATCAAAATTGAAACATTAAAACTCGATTCAAAAATCAGAATCATTAAATACCAATTTACAGATATTGGGATTATCATAACTTCAGAAAAATTAAATGAAATATACTTTTCTCAAGTACAACATTCATTCAGATATGCTTTATTACAAATAAAAGAATATGGAGAAAAGTCTCAACACATCGTATTTTATGATAACTTAAACGTCATCTTCAAAATGGGAAAAAAAGGCTATATCCAACTACCATTCAAATTTGACATTGATTTCATTCCATATGAACAATCTCCTGTTTTGAAACTACCTGAATTTCAATTAGTTCTAGATTTGAAAAAAGAATCAGATTTAACACTATATCATTATAAAAAAAATAAAAACTTCACATTTAATCAAGTTCTCAAATACAAAAATAGAAATGATTTCCTTTTAGGTGAATGGAAAACTATGTCTAGTCTGACACCATTCTTAAATTTAAATAAATTCACATATGATGAACTATTTATGTTAAGAAAAATAAAGCCTAGATTCACAGATACTGAATTTAGACGCTTAATCAACTGGTATCATCAAAATAAAGAATGGTATAGAGAAAACTACATCTGTTCAATGGATACATTATTCAAATGGTATATTAAAGACAAATGTGGATATGCAAATGAAACAAAACATAGATACAATTATAAATATCTAACATATGATATTTTCGATATGAGCAAATCATTGAAAATTAAAATCGAATTTAATGCAACTTCATATAAAGGTTTAGTCCGATATCATGACGAACTAGTTCAAAAACTACTACTTCGAAAATCTAAAACACAAACTAAACCATTCAAATTAAAAGATAAATGGTCTAATGTTCATAATGCTTTAATAAATTCAAGATTAAAAATCAAACATTTGAACTCAGTTTACTTGTTAGATAAAGAAAGCGCAGATATGCAACATTGCGTCAAAATTTATGATAGTAAAGTAAAATCAGGTAAATCGTATATATTCCATATTGATTATTACAAAAAACCATATACTTGTGAACTTGTATTCAGAAACAATCAAATCGTCATTAATCAATTATACGGAAGATATAATCAATCATCTGAACCCAAATTAAAGCAAAAATTAAATAAAATATTGGAGAAAATAAATGAAACTAAATAACTTTCTAAACAAACTAGACAAAAATTTCCAGATTGGCGTCACAATTGTTGACCCAGAAAACAACTATTACTGTGTCGATCAAGACGATTATGATACACTAAATAATTACCTAGCTATTCAGACACTTTCTAAAGAATCAGTTGAAAAGCAAAAACAATACCTTTTAAAACAAGATTTTGACATTGAAAACATTAAATCAATGTATTTCAAAAAAGATTTTATTAAAATCTATGTGAAATAGAAAGGTTCAAAATATGCTAGATAATGCACACCTTCATCAAATTTATGAGATGACTGAAAGACAAGAAAAAGAAATCAAACAATTGGTCGAAGATATCACTAATGACATCAAATATGATTTCAAAACAGAAATCACTCGTGTTATTTCAAAACAAAAAGACCCATATCTAAAAGAAATTTTAGATAATCTTCAATCAGGCTCACCACTTGAACAAAAATATACAGCTAATGATATATTGATCATTCTTGAAAACATCTTTGATGAACTCAAATTAGATGAAATTGAAGAATATGAGCCAAAAGACAATAGTTTCGATTGTCAAAATTGCAAACACAAAATTAACTCAAATGAAAATTCAAATCTAACTAAAAAAGATTTCAATTACTGCCCACATTGTGGTAAACCATTCGAAGATTAAACAAAAGAAAGGATTTCACATGACTTCATACATTTACTTATCCGACATTCATGCAAATTACGAAGCTTTAAAACACTTGAAAGATTTACCTGAATATAATGATCCATCATGTGAATTCCGTTTCGGTGGAGATTACATTGACGGTTATGACCTTCAACCAAAGGCAACCATCAATACAATTCATTTTATTAAAGAATTATGTGATTCTGGTAAAGCTAAAGCTATCGTTGGGAACCATGACCAATTCATCATTGACCAAGCTTATTATCCACACAGAACCAACTGGTGGTTTATGAATGGTCGTGAACAAACATTAGACAATCTAGGTATTCCATATGCTAACGAAGAAAATCTAAGAGAACTTCTACTTTACCATTACTACGACGAATTAGAATGGTTGAAATCACTACCATTTTATACAATTGACAAAAATAACATTATGGTTCACGCAGGTTTCGATTTAGATATTCCTTTAGAACAACAAAATCCAAACACCATGCTATGGACAAGAGACCCGTATATCGAGTCCACAAATTATTTAACTGAAGTTGATTTACATCCAGATTTTAAAAATAAAACTATCATCACAGGTCATACACCAACTAAAAGTATCTCTTTAAATGGTGCCACCCATGATTATTGCCCAATTTTGAAAAACAAAATGAAAAACAATATTTTAACAAGATATTTCATCGATGGTGGCTCAAAATCTGGACTAGAATCTGGTCGCATAAACCTCTTAAAGCTCGACCAAAATGGGTCCGAACTATGGAGCGGATATCTTGACCAAAATGGTATCCATTATTATTAAACAATTATCAAAGGAGATTTCATTATGAAAGTTAAAGACATTAAATCAATAACAGACGAAAGATACGAAATCGTCATTTTCGTACCTTCAGAAAAATTCAATTCGGATAAACAAGATTCTTATACACAATCTAAAAAATATACAGCCACCTATAATCAAAGATTTTATCCAAAAGGACCACAAATGGAAACATCAGAACTTGAAATCCATTTAATTGAGCCTGATATCTACGAATACGATATTCCAGCTTTAAACATTTATACAAAATAAAAGGAAGAATAATGAACAAAATTTTCAAACCTATCAATTATGATCCAAACCCATGTGATTTCATAGTCTATGTCGAACCAGAACCTGAGAAAACAAAAGACCAGATTTTTTTGTATGTCTACTCTAACCAAGACTACAAATACGCTCACTACTGGTCCAATAATTGGCGAAAAACACATGGATACCCACTAAAAAGAAAACAGGTTAATCCAAAACCTGTTTTATATTTGAAACCAGAAATTAAAGAATTTTAGAAAGAATTCCCCATGTCAAAATTCGAAGAAATCCAAAACCAAATTTTAACTCTTCCAAACAAAGGTAATTTATCAGACGGTTACCATACTTACAACGAACTATACGATCATCGTATGATTTTATTTTCAATCATTTGTAGTCAAAATATAAATCTTTCTTGGAAATCAAAACTTCACGAAGATGGTACAATGTTCAAAGATTATTTTATCGTAGGTATCAATACACCAGAAGGACCATTCACTTACCACTATCATATCAAACATTGGGATAAATTCAATATTTTAGAAGTAGAAAGAGCTCCTTATTACGACGGTCACACACCCGATGATATCACCCGTCTATATAGTATTCTAGATTTACAAAGATGGACAGTTAACACTAGCATTGATTAAGATTAGAAAGGAAATAAAAATGGCAAAAAAAGTATACGACTGCGTACTAGTTGAAACTAGTGAATCCGAAAACTTATATATCAACGAAATTCAAGAAACTTTAAAACTCTTACCAAAAAATGAACAAATCAGCATGTTTGATACAGGTCTTGTCTACATTGAAAAAGACTTCTGTGCCCAAGGTTTCGCCACACCTCAACTGCTGACATACCTCGATTTCGATGTCAATAATCTCATTAATCTTGTATTTACAAAATACAACCCAGACGATTTAAAACCACAAGAATTTAATATTGTATTCGAAGATGGTTCTAAATTTGCATTTTTAGTGAAATAGAAAGGATTGAAATATGATGTTTGAAGACGAAAAATTAGAAGAATATATTGAACAAATCAAAAAAGAAGTAGAAGAATTCGGAAATATGAAAAAGGTTGTTCTTAATTATTTCAAAACAAAATCTCTCAGTGAAACCATCGCCATTATCAATAACCAATATTATGTTGATTTCATCAATGATTTGAAACAAATTAGAACTTATGATGACGAATCAGATTACTACTACGATATCGAACAAATCTTATTCGATTATTTCACTAAAAAAGAAAATGCAGTCGAAATTCAATTTTTAAATATTTATCCTGAAGATCTAACTAAATTGATTGATGGAGAACCTTTCGATGTCTATATTCTTGAAGAAAACAATCAACTCTATTTATTAACTTCTAATATGGGTCAAGGATTTAAAATCCATCAATTTCAAAAGTTTGAAATTCAATCTTCAGAAATGGAATTACTATATGCTTTTTCAAAAGAATACAAAGAACTAAAAAAAAGATACAATAAAAAATTGAAAGGTACTTTTATGCTTGAACTACTTCACTCATTACAAACAAAATTAGATACCCGTTTCGAAAAAATCGCAAAAACAACAAACTCAAGTGTCTATTTCGAACGTGAAAAAGCAAACGATGTAAAAGAAATCTTTCGCATTAATTTTGTGGATGACAACATTAAATATTATAGTGTTCATCATCAAACAACCCTTGATGATATCAAAACTCTTGAACCAACAGATTCATTTCCATTTGAAAACAACCAAGAAATTTTAGACTATATTTATGGAGCCTAATCATGATTAAAGAAAATTTCAGAGAATTATTGGAAACTATTATCCAACAAACAGACCCAGAAAATGATCGTGTAGTATTGACAGACCAATACTACATTTTGGTCATCCATTATGATAAACAAGAAAAAGTTTACCATTTATACGACATTTTAGTGGATGACAAATTTTACATCGACTATCGAAAACGTCAAACAAAACCTGAATACTTCACAGAATTAGCATCCATGCATGATTCTCATACAAAATTTGAAAACATTGATGACGTGTTAAAATACATTTTCAACTGAAAGGAGACTTAAAGTGACAGAATTTCCCACATACTACGGAATTTTAGACAATAATGAACTACGAGTTGGTTTTGTCTATACTTCCCTTCCAAAATTAATCGACTCCGTTAATGAAGCTATCATTGAAGTCACTAATGACGAAGAAATCCTAGCTTTATTAAATGAACCACCCACATTAGAACGTGATTTAGATATTATTGAAATGCACGGATTTGAAATCTGTGAACTCCCTGCTTATATTGCTGAAGATATTCAATTTGAAGAACCAGCATTGGTTAGCATGGAAGACAAATATTTTTATAATGGTTCACTAAAATTTGTGAAAAAAATAGAAAACTTAAGAACAAAGTGAGGTCAATTCATGCCAACAAACTTTTTTGAAATCTTAGCTTTCTCTATCATGATTGGACTATTCATCATTGGTTATATTCGTGATGGTTATTTAGAAGGTCTTAAATTATCTTCATACTCTTTTCTTCTAATAACTACAATTGGATTTTTAATTTACTACATGACTAACGCACAATCCATAGAAAAACTAATATATGATCCAGTAACCAAAGAAATATCTTTTAATAAATTACCAACCGAAATATATGGTTTCGGATTTTTGTTTTTATTAAGCTTTTTAGTAGGATTTACTATTGAAATATACGTTAATTCAAAACAAAAAAAGGAAAAAAGGAACTAAATCATGTCAAAATCAACACACACCATTAACACATATGGAATCCTCATTCAATCAGATTCTGGTACATATGAATACATCTTGGAAAAACTAAAAGAAAAACATCCA
>FLSB01000135.1_pt1 | contig 11471 bp, 11 predicted proteins | sample 1550551 | NCBI WGS metagenome assembly FLSB01 (sample SAMEA4031774, study PRJEB14383) | metagenome | biome: human; feature: oral; material: saliva | place: Philippines | collected 2014 | reverse complement strand
CGGTTGAGGTTCCGGCGCTAACGCGCCTCGGGCACGCGGTAGTAGGCGCGGGTACCCTCCAGGCGCTCCGTGAGGGTCGAAGCGATAATCAGGCTCGTGCGCGGCGGCAGGTGCTTCATGGTGGTGCTCACCGGGCCCTTCGCAACGTCGAAGCGCAGGGTGGCGCATCCGCACGCACGCTCGAGCGGGCCCTGGGTCCAGCGCACGCCCAGCACGCGCCGCACCGGCAGCACCGACAGCCTGCGCACCAAGAAGCCGTTACGGATCAGCAGCAGATCGCCGCGGGCGTGCTCCTCGATGTTCGCGTCAGGGCGCGAGGAGGCGGGGCTCTGAGCCCCCTGCGCAGAGACGTTAATGCTGGTCAGGCCCTTAACGTGCAGGGTGAGCGGGTCAAGCCAGCGGGCCGTGGACGGCACCTGCAGCATCTGCGGGGCACCGGGCACCTGTCGCTTCTGGGAGCTTCGCGCCGCGGCCATGAGCACCTGCGCCTGCTGCTCGTCCAGCCCCGGCAGGAGCAGACGCAGCACCGCGGCGGTCTCGCGCGCATTGCCCACCGGCAGGGCCACGTTGCGGGTCAGCCCGCCCTGATCGGGCCTGTCGATACCCACGCCGGCGATGGTCATCTTGATGCGGTACCAACCGAACATCTTCCAGAGAATCGACTGCTCAACCTGAACCGCCTGCACGCGCTCCGGCAGCACGTTCTGCGTGTGGGTTCCGGTGAAGCCGTAGCGCAGGGTGAGGGCCCCGCGGTCACCGCAATAAATCCTGAACCGCGCGGAGTTATCGAAGCGGGTCCACAGCGCACCCGCGTAACCGATGAGCGGCGCGCCGAGGCTCGGGAGGGCAAACATCGGGATGTACAGCGGGCTGATTCCACTGAAAATTGCCGTGATAATTGCGCTCATACCCATGACGATGACCAGCGGGATAACCCACACGAGGTTCTCCAGCAGAATCGACATGATGAGGGTGCCGGTCGAGATGCGGAAGGCCACCGCACCCTCGGGGTTACCGGGTTCGGGGAAGTTTCCGGCCGGAGCGGGCGAAGCGGCGGGGTAGGCCGCGGAAGCCGAGTCGGACTGCGCAGGATGAGGCTGCGAAACGCCGGGCTGGGGCGTGCCAGGCTGCACGACATCCGGCCGGGGCGCACCGGACTGAATCGAAGGAGCAGGCTGAGCCGAGGATGCAGGCTGAGCCGAGGATGCAGGCTGAGCCGAGGAAGCAGAGGAAGCCGCGCCCGAGGGGAGCGGCGCATCCTGCCGGTAGCCGGCACCGGCCCGGGTTCCCCGGCCCTGAGCCCGCAGAATCGAGATACTCTGCAGGGCCGCATGACGCAACCGGGTGGCCTTCGCCCGCGACAGGTACTTGATGTGTAGCGCCTCGCCGGAGCCGTCCGCAACCTCAAAACGCAACTCCGACAGGCCCAGCAGACGCACCACCAGAGGGCGGGAAATATCCACGCTCTGCACGCTCTCCAGGCGGATCGTGCGCTCCTTCTTGAAGAAGATGCCGCTGCGGCGGTGAATCGCCAACTCATCCAGGTGATAGCGGGTGAACCACCATTGAAGCGAGCCAGCAAACAGAATCAGCACCAGAACGACGAAGCCAATCAGCTGCGAGTACGTCGCGCTGAAATAGCTGTCGTCCTCGTTGAACACCTGCGTCAGGCGCGTGCCCCACTCGTTCGGCGGGGTGGTCAGAATATTCAGAATGATGCTCTGAAAGAAGCCGAACGCCAGCAGAATAATGAACCACAGGTTCATGATGAACGTGCGGATATCGGCGCGCCACCACGTCTGTTCCTGCGGACCGCCGGGGCCACCGGGGCCGCCCGGCGCGCCACCGCTCGGGACGTTATTGTTCGGAACGGGCGCGCTCATTACAGGGCCGCCATTCGCTCATCGGCGCGGCGCACCAGCTCGGCGCGGACCGCATCCACGATGTCGTTCGGGACGCCGTACACCACAACCGTGCCGGCGGCCTCACCTGCGGTGCGCACCGTCAGACGCGACACCCCGCTGAGACGCTCGAGCGGTCCCGAATCGACGTCAACGTACTGGATGCGCCCGTACGGAATCGAAGTGATGCTGCGGAAAATCAGGCCGCGGCGGGTCATGAGGTGGTTGCTCTCCAGCGCGTAGGCCAGGGCGCGGGTGCGGCGCGGGGTGGTCAGAAGCCACCAGCCGCCCCAGAACACCGCAATGAGAGCCACCAGCACGCCCAGGATGCGCATCCCCAGGGGCCCGTCGGTCAGAACCGCGAGCGCGTCCAGGCCCAGCCCCACCAGCAGCACCGGCACGAACGCGGCCACGGTGTGGATGAAGCGAACCTTCAGGTAGCCGGGGGCCGCGGGCTGCCACTGCGGGTCGGGTGCGGCCTGCCGGGGTGCAGGCCCGCCCACGCCGGGCAGGCCCAGGGGGACCCCGGCGGGTCGTGCGGTCGGCGCGCTCGGCGCGGGGTTCTGTCCCGGGCCGCCGCCCTGCGGCATGGGATTCTGAGAATAATTGTTCGATTTAGGAGCCGGCATAGGTTCCTCCCTCTCGCGACTTCACGGAACCGGAGGGAGAATCGTCCTCGTCCTCCCCCGGCGGAATACGACAACAATGCTGCGCCCACAGGCCGGCCGCCAGCAGCGCAACGCTACAGGCCAGGTTCACCACGACCTGCCAGAAAAGCGCAGACAGACCGCGGGCAGGCGCCACCGTCAGGTGAAAACCAAAGATTGCGGCACACACACCCGTCAGCAGGGAACCCGTCAGAATCGAACCCTGCGCATAGGCCAGGGCACGTGCAGCTAGAATCGGACCCATGTGCGGTGCCTTCTCGCGCGTTTGAATACGGCGATACCGCGCCACCTGCACCCCCAGCCACACCGCGCCGGCGGCCACGAGCAGGCACACCAGCCCGAGCATCCACGAGAAATGCAGCTCGCTATGACCGGCGTTCACCAGCACCGCGTTCACCAGCACGGTCAGCGCCGCGGCGCCTATCGCCGTCCAGAGCACCGCCGAATACCGGAGGGGTTTCATGGTGTTTCCTTTCGGTCGATTCCTCTACCTTCCAGAGTGCCACACTTAGGGGCTAACGGACAGGTTCATTTCACGCATATAACGAATTGCGTCCTCGCCGGCGTCCTCGTGGGTCAGGTTGAGGTCGCGGGAAAGCTCCGCAACGCTCACCGGCACGTAGTTCACGACGTCCCCCTCGCTGCGCGCCACCAGCAGGCGCGCCTCCGGATCCATACGCGCCCACGGCGTCAGCACAAAGGCACGCTCGTGCGCGCGTGGGTGCGGCAGAGTCAGCACCGGGTCATCAGAGACGGTACCCTCGTAGTCAATCACGTCAATATCGAGGGTGCGCGGGCCCCAGCGCACCAGGCGCTCGCGGTGATGCGCCGCCTCCACCGCGTTGCACAGCTTCAGCAGCTCGTAGGGGCTCAGCTCGGTCGACACCTCAATCACGGCGTTCACGTAGTCCGGCTGACCCTCCGGCCCACCCACCGGAGCGGTACGGTACAGCGGCGAGACCCGCAGGATGCGCACGCCCGCCTCCCGAAGGTCGACGACGGCACGCTCAATGGTGCTCTCGCTCTCGCCCAGATTTGAACCCAGCGCCAGCACGGCGCGATGGGCGGAAAGCGGCCTGAGCGGCATCGTTAGCACCTCCCTTCGGTACCGGGCATGGCGGCCTGCAGGGACTCGGGAATACGCTCGCGGAACACGCTCACCGCCACGTTCTCGAAGGGAACGGTGATGGGGGCCTGCGGCTTGGAGACCTTCACCTCCACCGCGTCGATGCGCGCGAACTCGGAGAGAATCCCCTCGGCAATCCGCACGGCGAGCGTCTCGATCAGGTCAAGCGAGCCGAAGACGATTTTTTGGTGAATCAGCTCGGCCACCTGCGCGTAGTTCGTGGTCTTTTCCAGGTCATCCCCCGCGGCGGCGTCCGCGAAGTCGGTGTAGAGCGTCGCGTCGACGGTGAAGGGCTGACCGTCACGCTTCTCAAAGTCGAGAACGCCGTGGAAACCCACGGCGGTGATGCCACTAAGCGTGATGCGGTCGTGGTGGGCGTAGGCCGAATTCGGCATGGAGTCTCCTCAGTGGTTGGTTGTAGCGGGTACCCGGCGCGTGAGCCGAGCCCCGTGAGGCGCATAGGGGGCGGTACCTACATGACGGCGCGCAGCGCGGAGGCAATAGTCACCGCATCCACGCTAGCGGGCACGTCGTGCACGCGCACCGCCCACACGCCGCGGGCGGCCACCAGGGCGGTCACCGCCGCGGAGGCTGCCGCGCGATGCTCGGCCGGGCGCGGCTCCGACAGCGGCTGCCACAGCTCGCGCTCAGCCTCACCCGCATCGGTTGCGGTGAAACCACTCGCCTTCAGGCGCTCGGCCAGCGCCATATCCGCCGCGGTCAGGGCGTTGGCAATAAAACGCTTGCGGGAACCGGCGATGAGCAGACGGTGGCCCAGGCCCTGTAGCTCGTCAATGGCGGCGAGCAGCTCCCAATCCTGCACGCCGCCCTTCGCGAAGCCCAGGCCCGGGTCAAGAATCAGGTTCTGCGGCAGCACGCCGGCGGCCAGCAGGCGCTCGCGCAGGCCGGTCAGCTCCTCAACAACCTCGGTGACCACGCCGCGCGGGTACTCCGCCAGGCTGTCCATGGTCTGGGAGGTGCCGCGGGCGTGCATCAGGATGTACGGCACCTGCAGCTCGGCGGCGGTTTCAATCATTTCATCGCTCACGTTCAGACCGGACACATCGTTGATGATGTGGGCACCGGCGGCGATGGCGGCGCGGGCGGTCTGCGGGTTCATGGTGTCCACGCTGATGGTGGTACCCATCTGCGCGACTGCCTCGATGACGGGCAGGATGCGGCGCTGTTCCTCCTCCACGCTGATGCGCACGGCACCGGGGCGGGTGGACTCGCCGCCAATGTCGATGATGGAGGCGCCCTCGGCAATCATGCGGGCGGCGTGGGCGATGGCGTCGGTGGCGGCGTAGTGCTGGCCGCCATCGCTGAAGGAGTCGGGGGTAACATTCAGGATGCCCATGATGAGGGTGCGCTCGGCGGCGAGCGCATCGCAGGGCAGGGGTGCGGCAGCGGGGTGGGGGGCGGTGTCTTCGGTCATGGTTTTAATCCTACCGAATCTGCCGAATGACACAGCGCGCCATATTTGCATATGGCATACCGATTTGGGGGTATCCTGGGAGAGTATGCTCTGCCCGCGTCACAGCGGTGTGGGTTGGGCACCTCATACACATACATACTCTAGGAAGTGACTCATCGTGAATATGAAGACCGGCGCGTGGATTTTGTCCCTGATCGCGATTGCTTCGCTGTTCGTTATTGTTCTGGCCGAGAACGCTCCCGCGGCCCGCTGGATTGCTTTTGGCACCGCGACCGGCTGCGGCTTCATCGCCCTGGGCCTGATCGTGACCCTCGCACTGGGCTGGGACAACAAGAACGAGGGCTAAGGCTCTTCGAGCCTTCTACAGGCCCGGAACGGCGCTAAGCACCGGTTGGCTCTAGAGGGGCCACAACCGCACGACAAAAGGGGCGGAGGTTTTCACCTCCGCCCCTTTTAGTGTGTCTATAAGCAGTGAAGATTTTAGCCCCACAAACGGGTTTCTTCCCAACCTTGCGGTATGCCCATAGCCCGCGATACATCAACCCCAGGAACGGAAATATCAGGACGTTCCTTCAGAATCTGCGTCAGAGATTCCGTATCCCCAATTCCGCCCTTGTCCATCAGATATTTGAGGAGAGTGAGCATTCCGAAAGTCTTACACATCTTATGGTTCTCTTCAGCCTGCGGCACACCAAATAGGTCAACAACCTCACGGATTTCAGGGCTCTCAACTCTTCCACCTCTCAACACGCGCGGTAAGCGAGGCTCTGGGTGCAGCTTATTGTAGAACCTACTTTGATGCGCACAAATATTGCGCATTACCCGCAGCGAGTTAATCCAGGTTTCCAATTGGGGGTCAGTACAGCCCAAGGCTTTCGCGATATCTCGCCGGATATTTGCCGGAGAGACCAAATACAGATTCTGTAGAGCCCCCAAATCTAGAACTTCCACCACAACCCACACGGGCAACTTCCCGCCGTATTGTTCACGGTGATGCTTCACGAATTCCTCTTCAGAAGTACGAATAAGCTGTTCACTTTTTCTCGTAAATCTGTTCCAAGCAGTGCGCCTTTTACTACCTTGAAGGTCGCACTGAGTTTCATCCTCGTATATGAGTGGATCCACTTCCCCCAGTAAATTCCCTAGGCGGGACCGCAAATACACCTCAAACTGCGAGAAATACGAAAACGCAATAGACCGAAGATTACGGTCATATTCATACAGGGCCACGATATCTTCAAAGACGGTTCCGGGCACGAAAGTATCCGAGCGCTGCCCGCTTCCCGCAGGTCGCCGGAACGAATAGTAGTAACCACTCAGCCGATAGTAACTAACACGCTCAAGAACGTGAACGGCATGTTCTTGAGAACCTACGAGCATACCTCGCTGCCGCAAGATTCCAACCTGCTGTTCATATGTTTTAAATGGTTTTACGATTGGAGACATACACTATCCACCACTTGATATCGTTTCATCATTGGAACTCTTTAATAATATCAATATAAGGATATTAAGGGTATAACTGCACGGTATGTAAGCCATCTCTGCCTTGCTAAGGTCATCGCTTAAAAACGATGACCGGCTCCAGACCCCTGATGGGTGGAACCGGCCGCGGTTACTTTCGCTCCTGAGGAGGAGAGGAACAGTCATGTATTCATTAACAACGGTAAGTGAAGAGCGCTGTACGTAGCATTGATAAAAAGAAGACCGGTCCTGTACTCCCGAAGGAGTGGTGCCGGTACTAGTGGTACTACTCTACAGCTGATGACGCTCTTTACGCAAGGGCTCTCGTCATACAGCCCAACACATGCGGCCGCACAGCGCAGGGGGCAGGATTCCTCAGAATCCTGCCCCTGTCGTATAGCTATACGGTGGTTATCTTGAGCGCTTAGCGCTGCGAGAAGATCAGGCTCATCGCCTCCGCACGGGTTGCGGTGTTCATGAGCGCGCCGCGTACCGCGCTAGTCACGGTCTTCGCGCCCGGCTTACGCACACCGCGCATCGACATGCACATGTGCTCGGCCTCAATCACCACTATGGCGCCGCGCGGGTTCAGGTGCTCCTCCAGAGCCTCCACCACCTGAGTGGTCAGACGCTCCTGCACCTGCGGGCGGCGGGCGTACATCTCCACCACGCGAGCGAGCTTGCTCAGGCCGGTCACCTTGCCGTCCGGGCCCGGGATGTAACCCACGTGCGCCACGCCGTGGAAGGGCACCAGGTGGTGCTCACAGGTCGAGTAGAACGGGATGTCCTTCACGAGCACCATCTCGGAGTGGGCGATATCGAAGGTCGTACCCAGAATCTCGCCGGCGTCCTGGTGCAGGCCCGAGAAGAACTCCGCGTAGGCACGCGCCACGCGGGCCGGGGTCTGCTGCAGGCCGTCGCGGTCCGGGTCCTCACCGATTGCGAGCAGAATCTCGCGCACAGCCGCCTCAATACGCGGCTGGTCGACGGCGTCCTTAGCCTCGCTCATTCTCTACTCCATTCTGATTGTTCTCACCGGGTGCGGCCGGACGGTTCGGGATCGTCGGAGGCACGGGGTAGTTCGGGTACTGCTGCGGCGGCATGGCGACCGTCGGGTCGGCGTCCGGATCGGCCGCCGGTGCTACCGGGGCCTGGGGTGCCTGCTGAACGGGCTGAGTCGGTGCCTGCGGGGCAGATGCCGCGGGGGCAGCCGAGGTTGCAGGAGCAGCAGGTGCGTCCTCAGCCTTTTCGGCTTCCTTCGCCAGCTCGCTCGGAGCCTTCACCGGCGGAATGTCGGTGCGCTCGCGGGTCGGCTTGGAGTACCAATACTCGCGCTCAGGGCGCTTGCGAACGTCCTTGAAAATCTCGGCAATCTCGTGCTCGAGCAGGGTTTCCTTCTCGAGCAGGGCGAAGGCCAGGCGGTCCAGCACGTCGCGGTTCTCCAGCAGAATCGCGAACGCCTCATCGTGCGCCTGCTCCAGCAGGGCACGAATCTCAGCGTCCACCTTGGCCGCGGTCTCATCCGAGTAGTTGCGGGCCGAAGCGCCACCGCCACCGAGGAACGGCTCGGTGTCCTCGCCGCCAAGCTTAACGGAACCAATCACGGAGCTCATGCCGTAATCGGTGACCATCTTGCGGGCGGTGTCGGTTGCCTTCTGAATATCGTTGGAGGCGCCGGTCGAGGGGTCGTGGAAGACGATCTCCTCCGCCGCACGGCCACCCATCGCGTACGCCATCTGGTCCAGCAGTTCGTGGCGGGTCGTGGAGTACTTGTCGTCCTGCGGCATGACCATGGTGTAACCCAGGGCGCGGCCGCGCGGAAGAATAGTAATCTTCGTGACCGGCGCGGAGTTACGCAGTGCCGCCGCGACCAGGGCGTGACCACCCTCGTGGTAGGCGGTGACCTTACGTTCGTGCTCGTTCATGATGCGCGAGGAACGCTGCGGGCCGGCCATCACACGGTCGATGGCCTCGTCGATGGCGCGGTCGTCAATCACGTTGCCGTTATCGCGGGCGGTCAGCAGGGCCGCCTCGTTCATGACGTTCGCCAGGTCGGCACCGGTGAAGCCGGGGGTGCGCTTCGCAACCTGCGCCAGGTCCACGGTGTTGGCGATGGGCTTGCCGGCGGCGTGCACGCGCAGAATCTGCTCGCGGCCCTTCATGTCGGGGGCGTCCACACCAATCTGGCGGTCGAAACGACCGGGACGCAGTAGCGCCGGGTCGAGCACATCGGGGCGGTTCGTTGCCGCAATGACGATGACGTTCGAGTTGCCGTCGAAGCCGTCCATCTCAACCAGCAGCTGGTTCAGGGTCTGCTCGCGCTCGTCGTTACCGCCACCCATGCCGACGCCGCGGCGACGGCCAACGGCGTCAATCTCGTCGACGAAGACAATGGCGGCGGGGTCGCTCTTCGCTTCCTTGAACAGGTCGCGCACGCGGGAGGCACCCACGCCCACGAACATTTCAACGAAGTCGGAGCCGGAAATCGAGTAGAAGGGCACGCCAGCCTCGCCCGCCACAGCCTTGGCGAGCAGGGTCTTACCGGTGCCGGGAGGGCCGTACAGCAGCACGCCCTTGGGAATCTTTGCACCCAGGCGGGTGAACTTCTCGGGTTCAGCCAGGAACTCGCGAACCTCTTCCAGTTCGGCGAGCGCCTCGTCCACGCCGGCGACATCGCTGAAGCGCACATCCGGCTTGTCCTTGGTGAACTTCTTCGCGCGGGACTTGGAGAAGCTCATCACGGAGGAGCCGCCTCCGACGCGTCCCATCAGGAACCAGAACAGCACACCAAAGAGCAGAATCGGCAGCAGGAGCGAAATCAGGGAGCTCAGGAAGCTATGCTCAACCGGCTGGTCCGTGTAGCTTTCCAGCTCGGCGGAGTTCATGGCCTTGACCACGTCCTCGGCGCGGGGCTGCACGTAGTAGAAGTTCACCGACTTACCGTAGTTGTCGTTGCCCTTCTTGTAGTCCTCCTTGAGCTGCAGCTCCACGCGCTGATCACCGTCGTAGATCTTCGCGCTCTTGACCTGGTGGTCGTTAAGCAGCTGAATACCCACGTTCGTGTCCACCTGACGCGAGGTCTGGGTGAAGAGGGAGCTCATGAAGAACGCCAGCATGACCACGGCAATTGCGCCCGGCCAGAACCAGGGGCCGTTGATGAGCTTCTTCAGAAAGCTATCCGTGCCCTTCTGCGGAGTATTGGGGGTTTGCGCCAATGCTTTGTCCTTACGTTGCGGCTGTAACCCGTTGGGGCTGCGGCATTTTCGTGCCGGAACACCCAACGATGCAACCTTAAATGTACCCTACCGCGGCCGGGGGCCAGGCACCCTTCTTCTCTATTTCACCTGCGGGCTAAAGGATGGAACCCTCCCTCAGCCATCCCGCGTGCGGGTACGGGAACGCCCCGCCCCCGCACAAACGGCGGGAGGCGGGGCGTGTATCGGCGTTTCGGGTGCCGACGATGAAGTTTAGGAGTACACGTGCGGGTGCAGGGTTGCGATGCAGTCCAGGTTGCGGTACTTCTCGGCGAAGTCCAGACCGTAACCGACCACGAACTCGGGCTCGATGTCCCAGCCAACGTACTTGACGTTGACGTCGGCCTTGACGACCTTGGGCTTGCGCAGCAGGGCGCAAATCTCAACGGTTGCGGCGCCGCGAGAAATCAGGTTCTGCTGCAGCCAGGCCAGGGTCAGGCCGGAGTCGATGATGTCCTCAACGATCAGCACGTCGCGGCCGACCAGGTCGGTGTCCAGGTCCTTCAGGATGCGAACCACGCCGGAGGACTTGGTGCCGGAACCGTAGGAGGAGACAGCCATCCAGTCCATGGTGTAGTGACCCTTCAGCGCGCGGGAGAGGTCAGCCATCACCATGATGGCGCCCTTCAGCACGCCCACGAGCAGCACGTCCTTGCCGGCGTAGTCTTCGTCGATGCGAGCCGCCAGCTCGGCGACCTTCGCATTGATCTCTTCCTTGGTGAAGAGTACGTTCTTGATATCGTCCTTCACGTCGATAGCCTGCACGATAATTCCTTCGTATATTTGGACGCTACTGCGCCTCCGGGAGGGCGCAGACCGCTCGCTGGCGGGCACCCCGCACCGGACAATGTGGATGGTGTTCGCCTTAAGTATGGCTTAAAACGGCGCCGCGGCGCACCTCACCGCGCAGATAGTATGTGCTGAGGATGCTCCGCGGGCACCTAGTTAGGGTCGAGTTGGCACTAATACGAGCACGTCCAGGCGTTCACCGGTCACCGGGTGCGCAACCTTGCGGCGGCGGTAGGCGCTCACGTGGCCGGGCATCTGAACGGGCCCAGCTACCGCATATTCGGCGGTGAAGGCGTCCAGCGCCTGCAGTCGCTCGAAGCCGGGGTTCTCTCCCCCGGCGGCCTTGCAGGCAGCGGCAAGCACGCGCAGGCGCAGCGCCGGGTGCAGCGCCGCCACCTGCGCACGGTCTAGCAGCACGGCATCCTCGCGCTCGATGCCGCGCACGGCGGTTCCGGCTGGCAGTAGCACCCGTTCGAAAGCTTCGCGAGCCTGCTCGTCGAGGTATTCGGCGTCGGGGCCAGCTACGGAGGCGGTGCGCGCCAGGGAGCGGGCGACGTCCCCACCGAGGTGCTCCTCCAAGTAGGGCAGCACGCTGTGGCGGATGCGGGCGCGCATGAGGGTTTCGTCGGCGTTGGTCGGGTCAATCCAGGGGGTGAGGGTTTCGGCCTCGCAGATATCGAGCATGTCGGCGCGGCGCAGGCCGAGGAAGGGGCGCAGGTAGGTGACGCCCCCTTCGACGCGCACGGGCGGCATGCCCGCCAGGGAGCGGGTTCCGGAGCCGCGACTCAGGCCGAGCAGCACGGTTTCCGCCTGGTCGTCGAGGGTGTGGCCGAG
>FLSB01318766.1_pt1 | contig 11486 bp, 9 predicted proteins | sample 1550551 | NCBI WGS metagenome assembly FLSB01 (sample SAMEA4031774, study PRJEB14383) | metagenome | biome: human; feature: oral; material: saliva | place: Philippines | collected 2014 | reverse complement strand
TGCTGTCTCGTGCGGGTCTGCCGCAGCTGTTCGCCTGGTACACCAGCAACGACCCGAAGGATCCGAAGAACTACACGTTCTTCCTGTACCAGTCGGGTCTGGGTCTGCCGGATGAATCCTACTACCGTGAAGAGAAGCACGAGCAGGCGTGCGCGGCGTACGTTGAGCACATCGCCCGCATGTTCGAGCTGACCGGCCTGGCCGAGGGCTTCGGCCTGACCCCGGAGCAGGCGGCTCAGCTGGTGTTCACTCACGAGTCGGAGCTGGCTCGCCTGCACTGGAACGTCGTGGAGAACCGCGACGCTGAGGCAACCTACAACCCGTACCAGGCGACCGAGCTGGACGAGAAGTTCCCCGGCTTCCCGTTCTCGCAGTGGCTGCTGGCTCTGGGTGCCGACCCGGAGACCCTGGGCCAGGTTATTGTGGGCCAGCCGTCCTTCTTTGAGGGTGCGGCTAAGCTGTTCACCTCCATCCCGCTGATGAGCTGGAAGCTGTGGGCTGTGTGGACTGTTCTGCGTTCGCGTGCGCCGTTCATGTACGACGAGCTGGTTCAGGAAAGCTTCAACTTCTACGGCAAGACCCTTTCCGGTACTCAGCAGATTCGTGAGCGCTGGAAGCGCGGCGTGGGCGCCGTCGAGAAGGCTCTGGGTGAAGAGATTGGCCAGGAGTACGTGGCCGTGCACTTCCCGCCCTCGCACAAGGAGAAGATGCTGGTTCTGGTCGGCAACCTCCTTGAGGCGTACCGCGAGTCTATTGAGTCGCTGGACTGGATGACCGAGGCAACCCGCCAGAAGGCGCTGGAGAAGCTGTCGAAGTTCGTCACCAAGATTGGTTACCCCGATAAGTGGCGTGACTTCTCCGCACTGGAGCTCGTTCCCGGTGACCTGTTTGAGAACCTGCGCCGTACCGGTGCGTTTGATGCTGACTGGCTGATTGCCCGTAAGGGTCAGCCGGTGGATAAGTCGGAGTGGCTGATGACTCCGCAGACCGTGAACGCGTACTACATGCCTCCGGCGAATGAGATTGTGTTCCCGGCAGCTATTCTGCAGCCGCCGTACTTCAACCCGGATGCTGATGATGCGGCGAACTACGGCAATATCGGCATGATTATTGGCCACGAAATTGGCCACGGCTTTGACGATCAGGGTTCCCGCTATGACGGTGACGGAAAGCTGGAGAGCTGGTGGACTGAGGAGGATTACGCGAAGTTCAAGGAGCGCACCTCCGCGCTGGTGGAGCAGTACAACGCGTACGTTCCGGTGGGTCTGGACCCGAAGTTCCATGTGAACGGTGAGCTGACTCTGGGCGAGAACATTGGCGACCTGGCTGGCATGTCTATTGCGTTGAAGGCGTACCGCTTGGCTCTGAAGAAGCAGGGCATTGAGTCGCTGGCTGATGCGCCGGTGATTGACGGTATGACCGGTATTCAGCGTTTCTTCTTCTCGAATGCTCGCGGCTGGTGCACGAAGTCCCGCCCGCAGCATGCTGAGGTGATGATTTCGGTGGATCCGCATTCGCCGGATGAGTTCCGCGTGAACGGTGTAATGCGCAATATTGATGAGTTCTATGAGGCGTTTGGTGTCTCTGAGGGCGATGCACTGTACCTGGCTCCGGAGGAGCGCGTGCGCATCTGGTAGCATCCCGATAAGGGTATATGCTTTATTGCGCATATAAGTGAGGCGCCCACCCCGTGGTTTCACGCCACCGGGCGGGCGCCTTTCTATTTCAGAAACTATGCGTTTCTAGGCTCTTGAGTTTTAGGAGTCAGAAGCCGAAGCGGAAGCAGAGGAAGAAGACGAAGAGGAAGTGCGCATGCCGGTCAGCTTCCACGCACCGTTCTCGTACACACCGTGCAGGGTGCGCTCCACATCGTTCTTACGGTCCGAATCGGAGGAGGCTTCTTCCACACGGTCCTTGCTTGCAATGAACTCGCCGCTGTCCATGGTCAGGCGGATATCCCAGTCGTAGGCGTCGCCATCACGCTCGGGCTGTGCGGTAAGCATGGTGATGGTGGCGGACGGGTCCTGCATCCAAATCTTGCCCTGCTGCAAACCAGCACCCAGGGTGCCTTCTTCGGGTTCGAGCATGTTCTTCAGCTCGGAGTTGTCAACCGCACATTCACGCAGGGGCTCGGTCTTGCCGGTACGCATGTAGTACTCAATGGCGGCACCAAAGAACGCGATGGACTGGTACAGACCTTCCACGCTGTTCTCGTTGGCAACGGCGGGCTTCACGGGCACGGGTGCATTCTTAGAGGGCTCGGTGCGGGTTCCGGGCTGGTAGTCGGCAGGCTTGGAGGTGTAGCCCTCCAGAACTGCGACGCCGGAGTAGTCGGTGCGTGCGGTCTTAGATGCCGCCGCGGAAGCAGATGCGCTACCGGATGCAGACGCAGAGCCGCTGGTTGCCTGGGGCTGAGCACCGCAGGCTGCGAGGAGGGTTGCGCCGCCGGTTGCTGCGAGCAGGCCGAGGGCGGATCGGCGGGTGAGGGGCTTGATCGTATTCATGGGTTCTCTCTATCCGTGGTGATGGGCGGACCGCGCGGCGGGTACGGCACGATACGCCGAAGGCGGCGCCACGAGTGTGTGGCACCGCCTCCTAGTATATGTTCCGAACTCGAGGATAACCCGGTCGGGCGCTTGGTTTAGTTACCGCCGTTATCAACGATGATGACGCGCTCGCGACGGCCGTAACGGTTGTAACGGTAGGTGTAGCGGAAGGCCGGGCGGTAACGGACGGTGGGTCGGTTGTAGTAGGCCTGCGCGGGGGTGAGCAGCGCACCGAGGGCGGTTGCTGCGCCAGCACCGGCGGCGGCCAGGGCTGCGCGGCGGGTAAGCCGTGCGGACTTCTTGGAGGTCATGATTGTACCTTTCAAGGTTGGTGTTTCTGCAGAGTGAGCGGTGTTGGTACGGCGTGCGGCCGCGCCTTGAACCTTTTCTTATTCTAGAGGTTAAACGTTAAAGTTTTTGCGTACAGAGTGCACCTTCTAGTTGAGGCTTAGGGCATGTGGGCTAGTCCGCGTTTTTCCGGCGGGATTTTTGCTGAAATATTAGTTTGTCAACACGCCGCGTACGGCCCGGATTCTAGCGTTTTGCGGGGTGAATTCCGCGCACCGATGGGGGTCGGTTCGCCGCTGAGCCGGCGCTTCTGACGAATGGTCGCCCGGTTTTCACCCGAGCCTTGCACCCCGTTAACTTTCTGGTCAGATACGGTGCGATAGGCTAAGGATGTACCCGCCGCCTCACCCGGGCGCGATTCACCAACCACCACACAAGGACGTACATACCATGAGCACAGCTGAAGTAAGCAGAGAAGCGTACTCCGCTACCATCGCCGATTCCAACTCGGCTGAAGGAGTGAATAGCTAAATGATGTCTCAAGAATTTGCTATTACCTTTTGGGGTGCGTGCTCCATCATCACGACTATTTTCACGCTTTTCACCCTGGCCACCTACATCATTAATCGGCGCCGTGACGAGAAGAAAAAGCGTGAAGGAATCTACATTAGTCGTACGCAAACGCTGCTGGCGTACATTATTGTCTTTTTCCCGGGTTTGCCGATTATCTGCTATTTTTTGTCGCTCAATGACCCCGGGACTAACTCATTTGTAGACATTGCATCCATACTCATGACTGCTTTCCTCTTGTTCTACCTGTGGAGTGTCAACGCTACGTACATGAAGATTTCTTCTGAAGGTATTGAGCAGCACACCCCTGTTCGCGGGTCGAGGATCTGCCCTATCGGCGCAATTGATAGCGTCGTGTATAGCGAGTCCAAGGATGAAGATACGGCAAGCCGCACCTGGTTCCTCACTAAGTCGCGTGCGCGCATTAACCCGTTGAACCCGAATTATGATGAGTACTACCTCTTGCTTATGACTCGATTTAGGGTTGAGTACGGGCGTTGGCCTTACCTGGATATTCCGGCTGACGTGGATAAGGTGAACCAGCTGGATAACCGTGCTGAAGTCATTCCGTACTTCAAGTTCCGTAAGAAAATCTCGGGTCTGGCTGAGATTGACATGTAGCCCGGCTTGCAAGGCTAAAGGCTCCCGGGGATGCGCGGACGGAGCGCGCTCTTCCTATTCACCAACCACACGAAACGAGAAACCACCGTGCGCATTTTCCTGATTATTATCTGGGGCATCCTGGCTTTCATCTCGGTAACCGGGACACTCTACATCATTACCAATTACGAGATTCAGCGGTGGAAAGATATAGCGCGCCGCCGCCAAGGCGCGTACATCCGACGAGTTAATCAGGCAGAGGCTCTTCTAACAATATTTACCCCTGGGTTCCCGTGCCTTTTTCTCTACCTTCATCTTGTTGACGAGGGTTCTGCGGGTATCTTCTATGAATCGATTGCATTACTTGGGTCAATTGGACTCATGATGTATGCCTGGTATGTGCATGTTGCCTACGTGAAGATTTCCCCTGAAGGTATTGAGCAACGCATGTGGTCGGCGCGTACAACCGTGTACCCGGTCAACGCTATTGACGGAATCGAATACTATAAGGCACTTGCTGTAGATAGTCAGGATCTCGTCTCTTTCTATAGCAAGTCTGGGAAGTTAATTGCTGCTTTCTCTCCGATTATTCATAAGAATTATCGTCTGATGGCGATTGTGCGGTTCAGGATTGATAATGACCGCTGGCCTGATATGAATAATCCGAGTGATATTGCTCGGGTGGATGCTCTAGATAGTGGCCCCGATACAGTCCCGTACTTCAGGGGAAAAGAGAAAGTCACCGGCCTCGCCGACGTCGATATGTAGCACCCCACGACAGCCGATACGATAGCCCCAAACACCGAGCTCTATTCACCAACCACACGAAACGAGAAACCACCGTGCTTAGTCTCCCCCTGATTTTCTGGAGCACCCTCACTACACTCATAACAATTGCAATGTTTTATGTCCTCATTAATTACGAGGTGCAACGTTGGAAAGATAAGCAACGGCTACGTGAGGGTATTTATATCCGACGGGTTACTCAGCTCGAAGCTTTAGTAATAATAATATTGCCCATTTTTCCAGCTCTTATGGTTGTATACCATATGTACGAACCTGGTGTAGATGATGTGGTGTTTGAGATGCTGGCTTTATTGCTACCACTACTAGGTACTGCATACTTGCGCTATGTACATGTTGCCTATGTGAAGACCTCCGCCGAGGGTATCGAGCAGCGCATCTGGTTCTCCAACCCGACCCGCTATCCCTTCAATGCGATCAACCGCGTCGTGTTCTACAAAGCAGCAAAATATGAAGACGAAGATACGGTGGGATTCTACGCCAAGTCAGGCACCCAGATTGCCCTGTTTAGCCCGATGCCTCATAAAAATTACCGGCTCCTGGCGATTGTACGGTTCAGGATTGAGAACGAGCGCTGGCCTGACATGGACAACCCGGATGACGTAGCTCAGGTGAACCTTTTGGATTGTGCTGGGAAGACGGTGCGCTACTTTGAGAATTTGGGGAAGGTTACCGACCTTGCCGACGTCTACATGTAACCACCCACCACACTAGGACAGTGAATGTTCAGAAAATTTCTTGCCGAAACCGTCACCAACGGCTCTATCGGACTCAACCGCCCCAAAGGCTACATTCCTCTGGGGCAGCGACAGAAAAAGCCGCTGCTGGCTGTTGTTTGCCTGGATTTTTTCACGCTTTTTGTGTGTTTTTTGGTGCCCCTCTGGATTTCAGAAACGCTTGAAGATTTCATATTTTTCCTCATCTTTGGAAGTATCGTAGGGTCCTGTTTTTGGCTTATGTCCATCCATGTCCATTCTTTCTACATCCAGCAGAATGAGACCTCCGTGAAATGGCGGAACTGGCGATTCAAGACCCGCGAGTTCGACTACAGCAGCATCACCAAAATACACATGCAGGTCAACGGCAAAGGCGGGCACCTACTCATCAGCAGTAGCCAGATGGGACGCTACCGCCTGGGTTTCAGCCCCGTCTTCTTTGACGCAACCTACATCTACCACATGATTCTCTTCCGTGAGCGCTACGGCGTTTGGCCGCCCAAGTATATCCCTGAGCTCTTCGTAGAGTTCGGTGATTACGAGGACATGGACGCCCTGATTAAGGTCATCTGCTACGCCCGCAAGTACGAAATTGGCTCCCCCGAAGCCGGGGAGTACCGACAGATCCCGGATCATCTGCAGCGCATCCTCGACCGCGCCGCGGCAGAGTCCAAATAGTTGAAAGGGAAATAGCATGAATTCTTTCTCCAAGGTTTTAGGTATCTTGTGGGTTATACATCTTTGGTTTGCCCTAGGATTCCTGGCCCTTGTGTCATTGGTGTTATGTATTTTTGGGCCCTGGCCGTGGGGTGCATTGTTTTTCATTGCCGGTCCCATCACTGTCATAGCTATGGATGCTGCGCACGATGAAAGCGTCATAGGTAAAGCCAATGGCAGTCCCTTCCATCTTTTCTGCCAAGTTATTTTTTCTATCAGCCTGGCAGGTTTGATTATCTTGACGGCTCTTACCGCTTTCGGGGTACTCCACAGTGAGATTCAAGGATTCTGGTCACCGGAGACGAACTTTGCCTCCTGGTACATGGCTGGCGGAATATTCATTACCTACTTCCTCATTCAGCCGACCGAGCCTAATGACGATATTCCTGACCTGCGGCGCATGGAACAGATGGATAGGCGCTCAGCTCGAGTGGGTGTTGTGTCGGCGGCTATTTTCACGGTTCTGTGCCTCGTGGTTCCTCTGACTAGTTTCATGACTGCAGGCTATGATCCGGTGGCTCTGGCGGTTGCGCTTTTCCTGGCCCCGGGGTTCCTACGTGTTGTGCGTGAGGGCCTCTTCTACCTGCAGGGCACCCGCTTTGAGGAGGGAACCGAGGGGTACCGCATCCTGCGTGTCGTGTGCGTTGGCGTGGCTGGTTTGGCTGGGTGTATTGCGCTCGGATACTTAGGCTATTCGCTGGTCCGCAAGGAGTGGTTGCCTGCGCTGTTCTTCGCGGCATCGGTGGCGATGAATGGGTGGTCGGTGAAGAAGTACGTCACCGTGGGTATTTCTATTCCCGAAGAGGAAGAAGCGGATTCCTCTTCTCATGCTAGCGTTCAGGAGGCGAAGTAAAACATGCTAGATACCTTTTTTAGTATCTTCTGGGGAATTATTTTGGTGCTGTCCATTGCCTCTATCCCCTACATTATTATTAGGTACGAGATTAATCGGCACCAAGATAAGAAAAAAGAAGCACAGGGAATTTACATTAGGCGAGTAAATCGCTTTGAAGTATGGATTTGCATCATTAATCCGTTCTTCCCTTTTGCTGCGTATATGGCCAGTAGCTATGGTGGAGGTATAGGCATCTGGTACAACTTGCTATATGTTGGCCTTGTATTATTTTTCTTCCTTTATAGTCGCTATATTCTTGTTGCATATGTAAAGCTCTCCCCTGAAGGTATCGAGCAGCGCGTCTGGTCAGCCAACCCAACCCGCTACCCTATTAACGCGATAGACAGCATCGTGTATTACGAAACGCTGAATATTGAAGACCAGGAGATGGTGGGCTTCTATACCCGCTCCGGTAAACAGATTGCTGCCTTCGGTCCGACCACCCACAATAACTATCGAATCTTGGCAATTGTCAGGTTCCGCATTGAGAACGAGCGTTGGCCTGACATGAATAATCCGGATGATGTGGCGAGGGTGAATGAGTTGGACGATAGGGGTATGACCATTCTTTATTTCAGGGGTCGTGAGAAGGTTACTGGCCTTGCCGACGTCTACATGTAGCCCGCTCGATAAGCGCCGACTACCCCCTACATCCAAAGAGCCGCAACCGGCACAAACACCACCAACACCGCGAAAGAGGAGCACGCATCATGCACACCTTTTTCCTTCTGCTCTGGGGCACCTACACCCTCGCATCAATCATCGGCGCCATCACTATCATTGTTCTGCATGATAGGCACCTGCGCCAGGACATGAAGCTGCGCGACGAGGGCATCTACATTACGCGCGTGCCCCGCCGTGAAGCACTCATAGGCCTTCTCACACCCATATTCCCGGCAGGTTTCTTCGCTCTCTACCTCTACACGCAGGTTGAACTCGGTATCCTCTTCAACCTGCTGGCGTTCATCATGCTGCTCTTCTTCCCCTACCACTTTCTGCACGTTCACCTGGTGTACACGAAAATCACGCCAGACGATGTGGAGCAGAAGCTCTCTCCATTTGCTGCCGTGACCTCCTACCCGATTAGGGCTATCGATCAGGTTTTCTACTTCCAGGGTGATGCGGAGGAAGAATTGGAATGGACTGGGGTAGGGTCTGACAAGGCCACCTTCTACACCAAGAAAGGCAAGGAAATCGCCAAGCTTGACCCCGTCGGCAAGAACCACCGGCTACTGGCCATCGTACGGTTTAGGCTCGAGTTCGACCGCTGGCCCGATATGCGGGACCCGCAGGATCTGGCGTGGGTTGATACGTGGGATAACCTCGAGTGGACGCAGCCCCTGTTCAGGAAGCTGTACAGAAGGCGCAACAAAATCACCGGCCTAGCGGATATCAAGATGTAACACCGCATAGAGAAAGCCCCCGCGGCCGAGAGTCATCCTCTCAGCCGCGGGGGCTTCGTCGTATCAGCGTGTCCTCACGCGGCGAACGTTAGGAAGCGCGGCGGCGGGAACGCAGCACCATCACAGTGCCGGCACCCAATACCAGAGCGCCGCCCACAGCCACAGACACCGCACCGAAACCAGTGCGAGCAAGCCCGCCCTGCTGGGAGCTAACGCCACCCGACGCAGCAGACACACCAGACTGACCCAAGGAGCCGCCACCGGTACCACCGCCGGAGATACCACCCGGGTACACTCCGCCAGCAGAACCATCAGCAGAACCATCAGTCGAACCCTGAGCGTTCACATCACCGGCAGCACCGGAAGCACCAGCCTGACCGGAGCCAGCCTGCGCGGCACCAGACTGCGCGGAGCCGGGCTGGTTGGAACCAACATTACCGCCGGCACCACCCGGGGTTGCCGAATCCACACGGCGCACACCGCTAAAGTCATCCGCTGCAGCGTTCGGGTCCTTCGGCACAGCAGTCTCAAACGAGCACGCATCCGACGCCTTCTTACCCACAGCAACCGCAAGCTGCTGCACCGGGCTGTTCACCTCAGTACCATCAGCCAGGGTCGCAGAATAGTGCACGTCAAACATGTACTGGCCGGGCTCAGAGAACACCCAGTTCGCGTGCGCGTGCGTCGCGTAATCAATGTCGATCGTGGTCTTGCCGGTCGTCGAATCCAGCAGCACGTCCGCACCGTTCAGCGACTCGGTGAACATGCCGAAGCGCGCACCCTCAGGCATGACCTTCGGAACCACGTGCAGGCGCACCGGACCGCGCAGCTGCGAGTAGTCAATGTCCTGCGTATTGTAGCCGGGCCAGGGCAGGCCGCTCTGCTGGGTCTGCGGCAGGCCGTAGAAGGCGGTGCCGACCGGGCCCATGAAGTTCAGCTTCTCATCAGCCATACGTTCGGTGCGTACACGGCGGGCGTTCTCGCTGACAGTCCACACGACCGAATCGAGCGGGCGCACCGTCGAATCAGCGTCAATGATGCCGCTGTCGTCGCGCAGACCCACGGACAGCTGGCGGTCCTTCAGGGTTGCCTGGATGTCCAGGTGGCCGTGCGAAATCTTGGTGCGACCGTCAATCTTGCCGGGCACGCACTGGTTGCCAGGGGTTCCGGGGGTGGACGGCTGAGCAGAGGGTGCCGGGCTAGTCGGAGCAGGGGCGCTCGGGGTCGGGTTTGCGGGCGCGGGGCTAGACGGTGCCGGAGTGGAGGGCACCGGAGCAGGTGCGCTCGGCTCTGCGGAGGCGGTCGGCACCGCAGGTACGGTCGGAACCTCACTGGGGGACACCGACGGAACGGTGCTGGGCTCAGCAGTCGGAGCCTCGCTGGGTGCCTCGGAAGGAGCCTCGCTCGGCTCTGCAGAGGGCGCGACGGTAGGCTCAGCGCTCGGCGACGGGTCCACCGGAGCAGGCTTCAGCGCATCGCTAATGGGTGCGCTATCGGGAGCCAACGCACCGTGTGCGGTGTACTTGGTGCCCGGCTCGTAGTTCGCAGCTACCTCGGTGGTGGAGGCGGAAGCGTTCATATCCGGGTGGGTCAGCATCTTCACGCGCAGAGCCGTGCCCTTGTAGAACGACTCGTCACGGAAGGTAAAGCGCGCCACGCCATCCTCAACGGAGCCTTCCAGGTCGAGGTACGGGTAGACCGGGTCATCCTGGGCGTAGAAGCCGCCGCGCATGAAGCCGCGCACCTTCGGGTCCTTGAAGCGGACCTCAACGGTGCTGAAGCCGTTACCGTTCGGGGTGACGGTCACGTCGTAGTCCATGCTGGTCGGCGTGTACTGCTCGGTGCTGAGCACGGTGTTCGCCTGATCCGGGATCTCCTCGGGCCAGGAGCCGTTGCCGTCGTCGCTGTACACGCTCTCAGCCTTGCCGGGCTCGTAGGCGAGCTTGTGCGAGATCCAGCGGGACGCCTCCGCGCTATTCGCATCGGAGGTGTCCGGGGTGAAGACCGCCTGCAGCTGGGAGCCCTCGCTACCGAGCATTTCAGACCAGGTGGCGGTACCGTTCACGACCGGCAGGTCAGTCAGGAAGTAGCCGTTGTTGTACAGGGTCAGGGTGCCCTTGAGGTTCTTATTCGCGGCGGTGAAGGTGATGTCGCTGAGCTTGTCGTCAGCGTCCTTGTTCTTTGCCGGGTCGGCGTCCAGGCGGTGCGGCGCCACGGACAGCACGTACTTTGCGGCGTCCAGGTCACCGACGGGTGCCGCGTTGTAGCGGTTGACCGTGGGCACGGCGGTGGGGGTGCCGTCACCGAGCGTGGGCTGCATGCCGCCAACCTGCCAGACCAGCTTCGACGGCTTAGAGCTGATGATGCGGCCGTCGGTGGAGCGCGCCACGGTGCGGTAGGTGACCACGTAGCGGCCGGGGCGGGTGAAGGTCGTGGTGTTGTGCGTGTGGCTACCCTTATCGAGCAGCCAGGAGTGCCAACCGTTCGAGCTGCTGGAGAGCATGCGGTACACGTCGGCGGGGGCATCGTCCGGGTTGTAGCGGAAGAGCTCCATGCGGCCGGGGCCCTCAACCGAGAGAATGTCGGTGGCGAACACGCCGTCACGGAAGCGTTCGGTGGGCACCTTAGCGGAGGCACCCAGGCCAGCCCAGATGGGGTCCTGGTTGCCGGAGGTCAGGTGCGGTGCCATGTAGAGGGTCTGGCCGGGTTCGCCGAGGAACGCCAGGGAGGGCGAGTCGCCCAGGGTCATGGTGTACTGTGACTTGCCGTCGCGGCCGCTGTAGCCCTTGCCGACCCAGTTGACGGTCTTGTCCAGTTCGTAGGTGTCTGCGCCGGTCTTGTAGGGGTTCGCCTCGTTCATGAGAACGAAGGTGCCGTTCTGCTCGTCCCAGTATGCCTTGGGGGCGTCAACGTGGCCCTTGGTGGTGACGATTTTGCCGTCGTCGGG
>FLSB01001292.1_pt2 | contig 11533 bp, 6 predicted proteins | sample 1550551 | NCBI WGS metagenome assembly FLSB01 (sample SAMEA4031774, study PRJEB14383) | metagenome | biome: human; feature: oral; material: saliva | place: Philippines | collected 2014 | reverse complement strand
GCAGCAACAGCAGTTTTGGGTGTAACTACTGCATTCGCAGCTAACCCATTCTCCGATGTAACTCCAGATTCTTGGGCATACCAAGCAGTTTCCCAATTGGCAAACGCTGGTATCGTTAATGGTTACCCAGATGGCACTTTCAAAGGCCAAAACAACATCACTCGTTACGAAATGGCTCAAATGGTAGCTAAAGCTATGGCTAACCAAGACCGTGCTAACGCTGAACAACAAGCTATGATCAACCGTTTGGCTGATGAATTCTCCAACGAATTGAACAACTTGGGCGTTCGTGTAGCTCGCTTGGAAGACCGCGTAGGTAACGTAAAAGTTACTGGTGATGCTCGTCTTCGTTACCGTGATGCTGAACATGCTAAATCCAAATTCGACGGTCGTGCTCGTGTACAATTCAACGCAAAAGTAAACGATCGCACTGACGCAGTTGTTCGTTTGACTTCTGGTAACTTCGAATTGGGTAACTCCCAAAACGGTGGTAACTCCAATGCTACAATCGACCGCGCTTATGTAAACCATAAATTCGGCGAACGCGTATCCTTGAAAGCTGGTCGTTTCGGTCAAACTATCGGTGGCGGCTTAGCATTTGATGGTACTTTCGACGGTGCTCAATTGAACGCTGGCAACGACAAAATTATGGCTCAAGCAGCTTACGGTTACATGGTATCCGGTGAAGCAGCTGGCTTAACTAAAGACCAAAACGTAACTAACACTTACCTTGGCTTAAAAGGTAAAGTAGGTAAACACACTATGGTTGGTGGTTTCTACGATCGTGTAAACCAAGATAGCACTAATGGTTACAAAAACATCTACGGCTTCAACGCTGATGCTAACTTCGACAAAGTTTGGGTTGGTGGCGAATGGTTGAAAGACTCCCACGTTGATGAATCTCAAGCTTGGACTGCAGGTCTTGGCTATGGCGACTACAACATCGCTAAAAAAGGTTCTTGGGATGTTAAAGGTCAATACTTCAACGCTAAAGCTAACGCTCCTATCGTTGATACTACTTACAACCACCTTTACACTACAAATGCTAAAGGTTGGATGGCTTCCGTTAACTATGCATTGCAAAACAACGTTGGCTTGTCCGCTAACTACGGTTTCGACTGGAAAACTCAAGACGGTGCTGATCTTAACGACTTCTACCGTGCAGACCTTAACTACAAATTCTAATTTGATAGTTAACCATATAAAAGGGACTCCTTCGGGAGTCTCTTTTTTTATGGTTAATATATAAAATTCTATAACAAATTGATATAGAATGCCTTTTATTATGCAATTTTGATAATTATAGATCGATTTATATACAAATTATACTTATCTTTAATTTGATCATTTATTAGCTTTATTACTGGGAGGTGTAAAATATTTTTGATAGAGGATTACTGTATATTTCTATCTATAAAAGTATTATAAATGGTATAATAAAGAGTATTAGATTTTCTTGTGAAGGAGGTAAGAATGAATCCTTCTTTTTCTCATATAAAAATGGTAGCCATCGATTGTGATGAGACGTTAGTTCGAAGTGATAATACAGTTTCTGCGTATACAGTTGATGTATTGCATCGCTTGCAGCAGAAGGGAATTGGTATAACAATTGCAACTGGACGCATGTATCAAACGGCAAAACCAATTGGATTAGCATTACAACTTGGTAATGTTCCTATGATACTGTTCTCTGGTGGTTTAATCCAGGAGTTAGAAACGGGATATAAGCTATTTGAACAAACTGTTCCTATAGATGTAGTACATCGTGTTTTTCAACTCGGTCAACAATATAGTTGGCATATACAATCGTACGTAGATGATCATTTACTGTGTCATCATAAAAATTGGCAATCCGATCATTATGAACAGCAAACAGGGGCTGTAGCTGAGTTTTTAGGTGATACAATTTATACACTTTCTTCAGAACCCAATAAGCTCATTGCTATCGATACAGAAGAAGGAATCGATAGAATTATTGATATCTTGACCCCATTAGTTGGTAATCAAGTTACATTAGTGCGTAGTCAACGAGATTTCCTCGAAATCACTGCACCGAATGTATCAAAAGGGCGTGCATTAGCTCAATTAGCTCTAGATAATAATCTTAGTCTTGAAAATATAGTTTCCTTTGGAAATGCAGAGAACGATATTTCTATGTTAAGTGAAACGGGATATTCGGTAGCTGTTTCAAATGCAACAGAACATGTAAAATCTGTGGCTAATGAAGTATGTGGTCATCATAATGAAGATGGTGTAGCTCACTGGATAGAAAAGAATCTTTTATAATGGAGTAAAACTATGGAAGCATTTCGTTTATTAATTGTTACAGGCATGTCTGGTGCCGGCAAAACTCAGGTTCTACAAGCATTAGAGGATATGGGCTATCTATGTATTGATAATATTCCTCCTATACTGATTCCTAAGCTAAGTGAAATTTGTCGACAAGGTGGAGAACGTACAAACCGTGTAGCTTTAGTTGTAGATATTCGCGGTGGTGAATTCTTTGAAGCCCTTTCATCATCTCTTGAAACATTAAGAGAAATGAAGGTAGATTATGAAATTGTCTTTATGGATGCTACAGATGAGACGTTAATTAGACGATATAAAGAAAGTCGTCGCAGCCATCCACTGGCTCCAGATGGGATGATCACTACAGGTTTGAAAGAAGAACGTCAGATATTAAATTCTGTACGACATAAAGCAGACTTCATTATTGATACAACGAATATGAAAACTGCGAGCCTCAAAGAGTATTTAAAAACTCGATTCACTCAAGTTGACGAAGGACATGGCATGTCTATTACAGTTGTAAGCTTTGGCTTTAAATATGGATTACCATTGGATGCGGATATGGTTTGGGATGTTCGATTTTTACCAAACCCATTCTACATTCCAGATTTCCGTCATAAAACAGGTCGTGTGAAAGCTGTAAATGAATATATTCATTCTTTTGAAGTTACAGAGGAATTTAAAAAGCGTTATTTTGATACCATTGATTTTCTTGTGCCTAATTATGAACAAGAAGGGAAGTCTCAATTTATCGTTGCTGTAGGCTGTACAGGTGGTATGCATCGATCTGTGGCTATGGCAGAAGCATTATATTCGCATCTATTAGAAAACGGCTATCGCGTTTCTGTAGAACATCGAGATATGATGAAAAATAATGTAGAAGAAGATTATAATCCTCATGAAATTAAAACATTTGGTAACTAGATAGGGGTTCATATGTTGCGAAAAAGATGGTTTCGGTGGCTTATTCCGGGCCTAAATATAAAACGTTGGCTTGCCCTATTTAGTTGTGGTGTAGGTCTTTTAATCATAGGCATTTCATTGATATTTAATTATCAATGGCTTGCCGTTCTTGAAGATATTGTATTAGCCTTTTCTTATAATATGACGGGCTTTTACAATTATAATGTGCTCATTGCTGTAGGCGCTGTTGTACTATCGATTGGCGCTGTGTTAATGTTAATCGGTACGAGTAAGGTTATTAAAACGATTATTCGTGCTGTATTACCTAATCCTGATAGTAAGGTGTCAGATATTATTTTCCAAAATATACGCCTCGATAAAGGTCCTAAGATCGTTGTTATCGGCGGTGGTACAGGGCTATCAAATTTATTACGTGGATTAAAAATACACACCTCTAATTTGTCTGCTATTGTAACCGTAGCTGACGATGGTGGTTCATCGGGGCGCTTGCGTGAAGATTTTAAAATGATTGCTCCTGGCGATTTGAGAAACTGCTTGATTGCATTAGCTGAACAAGAAGGGGTTATGGAAAATCTTTTCCGTTATCGCTTTGAAGGGGAAAATGAACTATCTGGGCATAGTTTTGGCAATCTCTTTATTACAGCACTTGCTCAAGTATACGATGGCGATGTGGAGGAAGCACTTGAAGCAGCTAGTAAATTACTACGTGTACGCGGTCGTGTAATTCCTTCATCTACAGAGTTCATTAAATTGGTAGCTGAGATGACAGATGGTACCATTGTAGAAGGTGAAAGTAATATTCCAAACTCTGGTAAAACCATTCGCCATATGTATAGCGAACCGGCGCAACCAAAGCCGGAAGGTGCTGCGTTACGTGCTATCGATGAAGCAGATGTCATCATTTTTGGACCGGGTAGTTTATATACAAGTATCATTCCAAACTTGTTAACTGATAAAATTGCATCTCATATACGTGCTAGTAAGGCAAATAAAATTTATATTGCCAATGTTATGACTCAACCTGGAGAAACTTCAGGTTATACGCTTAGTGATCATGTGGAGGCACTCATCGCTCATGGTGGGGAAGGTATTGTAGATACCGTACTGGCAAACGATGGTCCACTACCAATTCAAATGGTAGAACAATATAGTGCCGTAGGTTCAGAGCCTGTAGCATTAGATACTAAGAAACTACAAGCTAAAGGGATTCGCACGATTCGGGCTACTTTAATTAGTCCGAAAAAGCCAGCTGTTCATGATCCAGAACGGTTGGGTAAAGTAATTATGGATATTGTTCACGCCATGCAATCGGATACTGAACCACATATCTTAGAGTATTATCTCCAACGAGATGATCATTAATGAGAAGGGATACCTATGTCATTTGCTGAAGATGTAAAAAATGAATTATGCCAATATGAATCCTCTAGTGATGCAGATGTGGCCATGAAAATTGAAGCGTCTTGCTTATTGCGCATGGGTGGATCTATCATTTTAGGGATGAAGGGCGCTGTTGGTATTAGATTAGCTACTGCAAATAATGCAGTAGCTCGTCGCTTGTTAGGCATCTTAAAGAAACAATATGAATTGCCTACCAATGTATTAGTACGACAAGGGCTTAACTTGCGTAAGAAAAATATGTATACCTTATCTGTGGAGCCATCCATAGAAGGGCGACAGGCTTTAGAAGATCTTGCTTTATGGCCTGTAACTGAACAAATTCCTCGTAGTTGGCTTAAATCTATGGAGGCACGACGTGCCTTTTTACGGGGCGCTTTTTTAGGTGGAGGATCTGTTAATAAGCCACAAAGTGATTATCATCTTGAGTTTATGACTGGTAATGAGAATTTTGCAAAGGAAATTATTCACGTATTGCGACTCTTTCACATTCATGCAGGATTGACGGAGCGTAAAGAAGAATATGTGGTATACCTTAAAGAAGGCGACGCAGTAACGAATTGCTTGCAGATTATGGGGGCTCAATCAGCCTTGATGGAGTTTGAAAATGTACGCATTATGAAGACTGTGCGAAATCAAATCAATCGGCAAGTAAACTGTGAGACAGCCAATTTACAAAAGGTTGTAGATGCTGCAGTACGTCAGGTAAAAGCAATTCGAATCATCGATAGAGAAATTGGCATTGATGCATTGCCTGACAAGTTGAGGATTGTAGCCAGACTGAGATGGGACAATCCAGAAGCGAGCTTAAAAGAGCTAGAAGAATTGATGGATGGCGAATTATCCAAGTCGGGTATTGGTCATCGTTTAAAGAAAATCGAAGCATTAGCACTTACGTATGACCCTATGGGGCTTGAAGAAATATAGAGGTATTAATATATGTTTTCTTATAAATCAAAATATTGTGTAGCTGCGGCCATGGCCGCCATGGCTGCGCTTACAGGCCATGTAGAGGCTCGTGATATAGATTTACAATCAATTGGATATTTTCAGTTTTCTCCGTTGCCACCAAGCTTGGTGTCTCAAACGGATACATTGCTATTATCGGATAGCCCTGAATATGTAGGCCCAGTAGGCGGTACACTTAGTGCTGGTACCATTAATGGGAATGGCCGTATTTATTTTTATCACGTAAATGAAATGGATCAACCCCATAAGATTGCTATTGTACTAGAAAATCAAACGGCATATCCTAATACTGTTCATGTAATGAGACAGCTTAAATCTGTGGCAACGCCAGATTATTTTGCTGCTGGTCGCGATTTATCCCGCAAGGATTTAGAGCATCCTTTAGATGAAAGTCCTAATGCGAGACCTTTATATTCGCTAAGCATTCCGCCCCAAGGTCGACAATTAATCTTTACTGATTTAGAAAATACACCGGTATATCAAGATGCATTATTTACAGGCATTGTAGATATTAAAACAGAGGCGCCAATCTTTGCTCGCGTTATGATGCTACCTATGGGCATGGACGCCGTTGATGCATCACATTGGGCTAAGAACTTACCTATTGATGAAATTCAATTGCGCGGTACATATACTGGTTCTAAGCGTAATATGGAGGTTACCACGCCTTTTGATACTGCTTTAGGCGGTGCTTTTGTTGAAGTTGGTAATGACCGTGAGGATGCCTTTATCAATGGTGTAGATGAAATGCAAAATAAAGCATTTGTTCGTGACCGTGGTAACTATGGTGTTTCATACACTTTAAAAATTCCTACAAAGGGTAATGAACCGTTTAGATTGTATTTTAACCCTCTTGGTGGGCCATATTCTGGCTCCTTTACGGTAAAAGCACTTCATCAACAAGGTGCCCGTAGAGGTCAAACCGATACGCGTACCTATCATATCGGTGGTGCTGATGGGATTACTGCACTAGGGGACGGTACTATATTAGATAGCCGTCTTATGGGTAATTACAATGCAGGCGATTTGTTAACATTAAACTTCATGCCGGCAGGTGCATCTAATTTGCCAATACGATTCTTATTGATTCCTGAATCTCTTGCAAATCCGCAAAAACATCAGACTATTGCGGTCAATGTACCAAAAGATGTAACAGACAGTTTGGGGCATCCAACTCAAAGTGGTACACAAATTCCTGTAGGTCCTATCAATGGTAAAGATACTAATAAGGGAACTGTAGATACATCTAAATCTACTATGACTCCTGCAAAACAGGCAGAAACAATTGCTCACGAAGAAACAAAAAAATTGAGCGATAAAGCAGCTGCTGATGCTAAAAAAGAGGCACAACTTAAAAAAGCGAAAGAAGCTGAGGAAGCATTAGCTCGTAAAAAAGCGGAAGAAGCTAAATTAGCTGCCGAAAAAGCAGAAATAGCACGCAAGGCTGCAGAAGCTAAACATGCTGAAATTGAGCGTAAAATGGCTGAGAAAGCTGAAGCTGATCGTAAGGCTGCCGAGTTGAAGGCTGCTCAAGAGGCGCAAGCTGCTAAAGACAAAGCGGCCTTAGAAGCGAAAAAGGCTGAGGAAATGCGACAAGCAGAAGAGGCTAAACGCTTAGAGGCAGAAAGAAAAGCTGAGCTTGATCGAAAGGTAGCTGAAGCTCGTAAGGCCGAAGAAGAACGTAAAGCTGAAATGGCGCGTATTGAAGCTGCTAGAAAGGCGGAAGCCGATCGTTTAGAGGCAGCACGTAAAGCGGAGGAAGCTCGTGTAGCGGCTGAAGCAAAACGTCTTGAAGAAGAACGCAGAATTGAAGCGGCTCGTATTGAAGCAGCACGAAAGGCAGAAGAAGCTAGACAAGCCGCTGAAGCTAAGGCACGTTTTGAAGCACAACGGGCAGCAGAAAAGGCCGCTTTAGAAGCGAAAAAAGCTGAAGAAGAACGTTTAGCTGCTGAAGCAAAAGCACGTTTAGAAGCACAACGAAAAGCGGAACAAGAAGCATTGGAAGCACGCCGTGCCGAAGAAGCACGTAAAGCAGCCGAAGCAAAAGCAGCACTAGAAGCCCAACGTGCAGCTGAACAAGCTGCATTAGAAGCGAAACGTCAAGAAGATGCTCGTAAAGCAGCAGAGGCAAAAGCTGCCTTAGAAGCACAACGTATTGAAGCAGCAAGAAAAGCTGAGGAAGCGCGTCGTGCAGAGGAAGCGCGCAAGGCAGAAGAGGCTCGGATCGAAACCGCTCGTAAAGCAGAGGAAGCTCGTGTTGCAGCAGAGGCTAAACGTGCTGAAGAAGCGCGTAAGGCAGAAGAAGCTCGAATTGAAGCGGCTCGTAAAGCTGAACAAGCTCGTTTGGCAGAAGAAGCACGAAGAGCAGAAGAAGCACGTCGTTTAGAAGCTGCTAGACTTGAGGCACAACGCAAGGCGGAACAAGAACGTCTTGAAGCGGCCCGTAAAGCCGAAGAAGCCCGCGTTGCTGCTGAAGCAAAACGTCAGGAAGAATTACGTAAGGCAGAGGAAGCTCGTATCGCAGCCGAAGCAAAACGGGCAGAAGAACTTCGTAAGGCTGAGGAAGCTCGAATCGCAGCCGAAGCGAAACGTGCAGAAGAGGCTCGTAGAGCAGAGGAAGCTCGTCGCATAGAAGAAGCTAGACGAGCAGAAGAAGCTCGTAAAGCCGAAGAGGCTCGTATAGCTGCTGAGGCACGTAAAGAAGAGCAAGCTAGATTGGCTGCAGAACGTGCAGAAGCTGAACGTCAAGCAGCAGAGGCAAAACGTATTGCTGAAGAACGCTACCAAGCTCATTTAGAAGCGGAACGCAAAGCAGAAGAAGCTCGTCAACAGGCACTTGCACAAGCTGAAGTGGAACGTAAAGCAAAAGAACGAGCTGAAGCAATTCAACGTGTCAAAGAACAGCAAGAAAATGCTCGTCGTCGTGCAGAGCTTGCACGTCAACAAATTGAGGCAGAACGTAAGGCTGCCCAAGCAGCTAAGACAGGACCTTCCTTCAGTGAACTTGATGACGTCCACGAAGATACTCCTTCCGTAACAATTCCGAATGCTGTATCTATTGATGAATTGACTAAACCAAGACCGACTGCATCTCAAAATACACGTCGTCGTGATCAACGTCAACCTCAACAAAATCAACAATATGCACAACAAAATCCAATGACTAATGGTCAACAAGGTCAAGCACCTTATGGTTCACAGCAAGATCAACAAAATGATGATCAAAATCCACCAAGATTGTATCCTATGAATCGATAATTCATGATCATAATAATAAAAGCTAGTAATGTCTAATTATAGATTTTGGGGATTTGGATAATGATGTAAGTATAGAGAGGACAAGCCACTTTACTGGGCTTGTCCTCTTTTTAAAATACTTATGAACTTTCGCTTTTACATTGACTTTCAAGGGCAGATTCAGTACAATAAATAAAGAAAATGCACCTATGGTACGAGAGACCATTGCATAGTACAAAACCTTTTAATTTAGTCCAGAGAGGCTGAGAAAGGAATATAGTTGAAGCGCCCCCATAAGGGCTTCTTTGTGCAAACTATTTGACCTTTTGCCCTGGGCAAAAGGTCTTTTTTGTTACGTGAGTTAGGAGGAAATCATGGGACAAGTTAGCCTAAAAGGCAAACATTTATTGGGTTTGCAAAATGTGTCACCTGAAGAAATCAAATTGATTTTGAATGTGGCAAAGAAAATGAAGAAAATCGTTCTTTCTGATGATAAGAAGGTTCCACTTTTAAAGGGGAAATCCATTATTAACCTCTTTATGGAACCTAGTACTCGTACCCGTAGTTCCTTTGAATTGGCCGGTAAATATTTAGGGGCTGACGTTATTAATCTTTCTCCAAGCGGTTCTTCCATGGGGAAAGGTGAAAGCTTCCGCGATACCTTGCTAACTATGTCCTATATGGGCACAGATGCTATCGTAATGCGTCATAGTGCAGAAGGGGCTCCTCTATACGCCACAAAAGCAGTAGATCCTATCATTATCAATGCTGGTGATGGTGCTCATGAACATCCTACACAAGCTTTGCTAGATATGTATTCTATCTTAGAGAAAAAAGAATCCATTGAAGGCTTAAAAATTGTTATCTTAGGCGATATTATGCATAGCCGTGTAGCAAGATCTAACATCTACGGCCTTACTAAAATGGGTGCTAAAGTACATTTGGCTGGTCCTCGTACTATGGTATATCCAGAGCTCGAAAAATTAGGTGTTACCGTACACCACGATATTCGTGAAGCAGTGGCTGATGCAGATGTGGTTAACGTACTTCGTATTCAATTAGAACGTATTCATTCTGCGTTGTATCCTACAAATAGAGAATATGCACGTATCTTTGGTATTAACAATGATGTATTGAAATTGGCTAAAGATGATGTGATGGTAATGCATCCAGGTCCTATGAACCGTGGCCTTGAAATTGCACCAGATGTAGCATATTCTGATCAATCCGTAATTCAAGAACAGGTACGTAATGGCGTAGCTGTACGTATGGCTGTATTGTACTTAACTATTATCGGAGGTGACGGTAGTGAGCTTGCTTATTAAAAATGGTACGGTAGTTAATCCGGCAAAAAAACAAAACGAAGTAGCAGACGTTCTCGTAAAAGATGGTAAAATTGCAGCCATCGGTCAAAACTTAAGTGCAGATGGCGCTGAAGTATATGATGCAACAGGTCTTATCGTAGCACCTGGTCTTATCGATATTCACACACATTTGCGTGAACCAGGCCAAGAAGCTAAAGAAGATTTCCACTCTGGTACACAAGCGGCTGCTGCTGGTGGTTTCACACGTGTAGTCACTATGGCTAATACAAACCCAGTTGTAGATAATGCTGCACTTGTAAGAGGTTTACAAAAACAGGCTGAACTCACTGGCGTTGTGAAAGTAGAATTTATTGGTGCTGTATCCAAAGGCCTAGAAGGTAAGGAGCTTGCTGAAATGGGCGATATGGCTGAAGCTGGTGTAGTAGCATTCTCCGATGATGGCCATTATGTAGAAAATGCTGCATTTATGCGTCGTGCCTTAGAATACTCCTCCATGTTTAATAAAATGGTTATCGACCATGCAGAAGATATTACATTGACTAAAAATGGTCATATGCATGAAGGTATCGTTTCCTATGAACTAGGTGTTATTGGACGTCCTGCAGTAGCTGAAGATTTAGCGGTTGCTCGTGATATCTTGTTATCTGAAATGACAGGCGGTCACATTCATATTGCACACGTAAGTAGTAAAAATACAGTGGACATGGTTCGTCGCGCAAAAGCAAAAGGTCTTAATGTAACATGTGAAGTTACAAGCCAACATTTATCTTTCACAGATGAATATTTACGCGAATACAATCCAGCGTTTAAAATGGCTCCTCCAATTCGCTCCGAAGATCATCGTCAAGCATTATTAGAAGGCTTGAAAGATGGCACAATCGATGCAATTATTACAGACCATGCACCGCATGCATATGAAGAAAAAGACCATGAGTTCTGCTGTGCTCCTAATGGTTTCAGTGGTCTCGAAACATCTTTAGCAGCGGTTATTACCAATGCGTATGGTCCAGATAAACTCAGCATTGACCAAGTTGTGTACTATATGAGTACACGTCCAGCTGAATTAATGCGTCTTGATGCAGGTGTTCTTGAAGTTGGTAAACCAGCAGATATTACTGTATTCTCTACAACTGAAGAATGGACAGTAGATCGAAATAAATTCTATACAAAAGGCAAAGTCAGCCCATTTGATGGTATGACTGTTAAAGGTAAGGCCAAACTCACAGTAGTTGATGGCAAAGTAGTTATGAAGGAGGGCGTAGTCTTATAATGAAAGGCAAGTTAGTTCTTGAAGATGGTTCCGTGTTTGAAGGTTCCTTATTAGGTGGCGCTCCAACAGTAGGCGAAGTTGTATTTAACACAGGTATGACAGGGTATCAAGAAATCTTGAC
>FLSB01005425.1_pt1 | contig 11557 bp, 15 predicted proteins | sample 1550551 | NCBI WGS metagenome assembly FLSB01 (sample SAMEA4031774, study PRJEB14383) | metagenome | biome: human; feature: oral; material: saliva | place: Philippines | collected 2014 | reverse complement strand
GGGGGGGTGCAGTTGGAGATGCAAAACTAATATTTTGACTACTAACTGAAAGCCCTTTAATAATAAATTAAACACTGAATTAAACGAATATTAAAAAACTCAATACCCTTTAATAACATTTATTTTTGTTTCTTTCATTATTTAAGTTATTGAAAAACAAAACATTAATAAAAACACTCTGTGAAAAACCTTACACACACCAATATGATAGTGGATTTTTAGTGTTTTTTTTCTAATTAAATAGATATTTTGGGCAGTTATCTAATAGGAGCTGGGCTAAAAACAGGAGATTTTGTTTGTTTTTTTAATTGGGCAAGTTCCTCTTGTAGATTCTTTATTTTTTCTGATAAATAGGCATTCTCACGCTCTTGCAGGGCGTTGTTTTTTTCTAATAAAGAGATTTGTTTTTCTAACGAACTAATATATTTATCGTTTTCCTGTGGTTGAGGAGACGATACAGCAGGTTGTGGCTCACTTTTTAACATTGAACCCTCACCTATTTTAATCCAAACTTTGTTTATATTATTATCAAGTGAAATTAATTTATCCATTTCTTTTTTCATATTCCAATAGGTCATATCTTCCATTTGGAATTGGAAGTTGATCTGAGCCTAAATCTCTCTCAACAACTCCGTTGGTAGATTTACCTCCCGAAAACCACATTCTTTATAACCAAAACCTGATTATGTGTTAGTTTTCCGTTCGCATCTCTAATACCACCGAGCACATAATTTTCTGCAGAAACAACCTTTGTAGGCAATCCTTTTTTAAAATGGTCTAAATCAATAGTTACAAGTTTTCCCGTTGATTTATTAAATACGATGATAACATCTTCGGGAGCTCTACCATCAGGATCTATAAATTTAATTGGGTTATTCAGTGTATAGGTATTACGGCGATGTATGTGGATATTTCTCCGCCAATGGGTCTACATTTAGCCATAGCGATACTCTCGGGTCATAGTATCTCGCTCCGTAGTAGTAAAGTCCTATATCCGTATCCAGCTCCTTCCCATTAAACAGATATGGCATGGTCCTGCTTGTAGAATGCTCCTCAAAGAGCACCTCTCCAAACGCTATATACTCCGTGTGCTGGGTTATTCTTCCCTCTCTATCCGTAATATACGAAGAACTTCCCAAATGGTCTGGGTGGTAAAAATACAAATTTTTCTCTATTATTCCATTATCTATGAAGCCATACCCTGCCTTCACCGTCTGCGGTGTGATGGGGTCTCCATATTGCACTGGTGGACCTGGCACATCTCCCGGCTCATTGAACTTCGGTGGCCTCGGCCAGCCTTCGGGCGGTTCTTGGTCTTGACGAATATTCTGCCATTCAAGGCTCGGGTAAGGCTGTCCTGTCCATTCTGGGCTGGCATATATGCCGTGCTGTGTCGGCGGACCTGGCGGGGTCAGAGCCCCTTTAATATACCTGTCTCTTGCCTCCTGCATTTGGGCACTCTGGCGGATGTAGTCTATTCCTCCAGCTGAAATCCCCCTGTTTGGATGATGAAAAGTCCCTTCACCCAACTTGCTCACTATCCTTGCCGAACCATCATATACTTCCAATGAACTTATATTCTCTATAATCAGATACTTTACCGATGCACATCGGTGATACAATGGGTATATACCTATTGATTCAAATTTTCTTATAAGCCCTACTGTATTGTATCCCAACTCCATTTATACTCTAAATTTATTCTTTTCCCTTGCTTGATTAAATATAATTTATTGCTATTTTTAGGTTTTATAATTGTATCCCCTTCTTTTATTATATTTATTTTTCGTATGATAAGATTAGTTTCTTTTATATCATTATTGTGTGATATATGGTAAATATTTAGGTACTTATTATTATCGTAATATAATTTTTGATACCCTGTAACTACTAACACATAGCTATTAGGAAAAAAAGTTTCTTTTTCCCATCTCCTAAAAAATTCTTTGTCATTTTTCTTTATACTATACTCTATATATAACCAACTTGAAAGATAAAATATGAGATAACCTACAATAAGAGTAATCACAATAATAAGAATAGCTTTAAATTTAATTTTCATTTTTAATAGGTTTAGGATTAGATAATCGAGGAATTTTTTTCAAATAGTTAGGAAATTTTGGATGTCCAGGTAAATCTGTATGAGACTCTATACTTCCTTTTAAATCTATTTCTTTTTGAGAGATTACATAATTAGTTGTTTTGTGAGGAGTATTGGTATTGAATGTATCTGCATCTCCTCCCCAAAAAGAAGTAACCCCATCATTTTCATGAACAATTTGTATATGTTCCTTTTTTATCTCTATATTATTAGGATTTTTCTCGCAACTCATCAGTAATAAAACAAATAATATAATTATTCTTTTCATATTATTTTTTCTTTTTTACTGAATTTATCACTTCTTGTATTTCTTTAGGTATACTCTTGATGCTATTATTTACCTGAATACCTTAATCAAAGATATGAACAAAATTATTATGTATAATATAATAGGAATAAGAGCATAATACATTTTTGTATATTTTCTCCTCAAATATAACAATACAAAAAATAATACTGATATAGATATATTCATCAATATAAGTATTGGGACTATTTCTGTATGAAATTCATAATACAGCTTTCTATTTAAATCATATCTAAATAGAATTTTGAAAATGCTATAAATCAAGATATTTATAGCAAAACATAATATTGGAATATAATGGGATTTTTTTTTCATTTTGTATAACCTTTAAAATTGAATCCACTAAATATAGCTCGTTGATCAGCTTCTGTATCTCTCATATTACCTCTCATTAATTCATTCAAATTCGAACCAAATTTTACTGTTTTTTTTTCAAAACCATTTAAGTGCATCCATGAACCCCACATATAATTACCAGCATCGAATAGGTTATACATTACATTAGATTCTCCAAACATAAAATAATCTTTTGTTTCTATTATTGAATCTAGATAAGGTCTTCTTCTATTTGTTTCATATTCAGGATAGGAATAATTAGGCAGAAGAGTTGAGATTGCAAAGTCAGCTTTATTATAAGATTCTTTTTTTGCTATTTCCAAGGCTATATAACGATTACTCATAGCAGCATCTTTATCTCCTTCTTTCTGTGCCCGATTTGCCTTTAAATTATACCGTAGAGCATCAAATCCTGCCGCTTTCATAAATTTAGCAAAACGCTCTTTTGGTATATAATTGAATAGTTGATCTCCTTTATTATAAACTCCTGATTTTAAATTTATTTTGTCTACATTTTCTGAATCATTAAAAAAAAGTTGCTTACCTTTTTCATTAAAAAATCTATTAGGACTGTCATTGCGAACAATCTTTATTATTTTTCCATATTTATTAACAGTAATATTATCCATAGGATCTCTCCCATCAGGGTCTATAAGTCTTATAGGATTATTCAATGTATAGGTATATGGCGAAACATGTGGATATTTCTCTGCCAGCGGGTCTACATTCAGCCATAGAGATACTCTCGGGTCATAGTATCTCGCTCCGTAGTAATATAATCCAGTCTCTGTATCCAGCTCCTTCCCATTAAACAAATACGGCATAGTTTTGCTCGTGCTGTGCTCCTCAAACAACACCTCTCCAAAGGCAATATATTCCGTATGCTGGGTTATTCTTCCCTCTCTATCCGTAATATACGAAGAACTTCCCAAGTGGTCTGGGTGGTAAAAATACAAATTTTTTGAAAAAGATACGAACGAATTAGAGAAAACCTCCGTATCTTTTTACAAATTCATCAAGACAATTTTTAATGAATAATTACACTTTTTATATTTGGAATAACATCTTTAAAATATATTTTTCTCTCCTTGCTATATAAGTACTTATTATCTCATTTACATTTATTTTGACTGGTCTTGTAAACTATTCCATCTTTATTTGTCTTTACTCTAATACTAAAAATAGGTTTTCCTACTACTGCCTGAGAAATAGTATAAGATGAGTTTTTCATTAGCTCTATCTTATTTATTATTTTATTATCTTTATATATTCTATATGAGTGTGGAATTTTACTTAATGTGATGTTATTTGGAGCTGTATTATCATTATCTTCCCATTTAATTTGAATTTGTTGCTCTATTAGAAATCCTTTGTGATCCACAGAATCATTGTCTATGTAAATATTTTTTAATCCATATTTGCTACACTCTATAATCTTTTGTTTATCAGTATCAAAATAGATAACAGGTTTATACTTTTTATGACAAGAAGTGAGTGCTATTAGAAGTATATTAGTTATTATTATTTGTTTCATTTTTTATATATGCTCTGAACCATTGGTTTATTCTTTCTATTTTATCTTTTTCTGTATTATTTTTATTTTCAAATAAAGATTTCAACTTATCTTTTCCATAATATTTATTTATAAATCTATTAAACATTCTAAAATTCGTTGTTCCTCTTTCTGCTTGCTTTTCTAATGGAGCTTTATCATGAAAATCTTCATAATCCAAACTAGAATTTTCAATTGCTGCTTTAATATATCCCAATATACTTCTTCCAATATGTAATGTATTACTTTTTGTTTCATCTAATTGTGGAATATGTCCTACTTCATGAGACATTAAGTCTAAAAAATTAATTAAATCATTTGGATTTACATCAAAATTAGATATGATTGCATTTGAAGAGCTATCCCCTGTTGTCAATGCTCCAACTCCCTGTTTGTAAAATCTAATTTTAGTAGCTAAAATATTATCATAACTTACACCTGAAACTAAATTAAGCAAATGTGTTACCGATGAAGTAAAACCAAATTCTTTTGGAATATATCTTCCATTCTTCAATTCTCCTTTTGTTACATTTAAAAGAGGGCTTTTTGCATATGTCAACATTTCTAGACTCCCCATCTGCATTCTTAAATCAACTTGCTTTCCATTTGGATCAATAAAATTTATCGGATTTTGGTAGGTATATGTATAAGTATTCAGGTTCATAGGGTTGAATATCCCGCCATTGTGTTGTCCGTCTATGTAATGTTCAGTCTCTTGTATTGGATTATAACCACTGAGTGGGTCAGTATTCAGCCATAGGCTGGTTTTCATATCCAAATACCTTGCCCCAAAATAGGTTAGGTTGGTTTCTTGGTCTAATTCCTTCCCATTAAACAAATACGGCATAGTTTTGCTCGTGCTGTGCTCCTCAAAGAGCACCTCTCCAAACGCTATATACTCCGTATGCTGGGTTATTCTTCCCTCTCTATCCGTAATATATGAAGAACTTCCCAAGTGGTCTGGGTGGTAAAAATACAAATTCTTTTCTCTTATCCCATTGTCCACAAAGCCATACCCTGCTTTCACGGTCTGTGGTGTAATCGGGTCTCCATACTGTACAAGCGGACCTGGGACCATCTCCCAGCTCATTGAACTTCGGTGGTCTCGGCCAGCCTTCCGGCGGTTCTTGGTCTTGGCTTCTTTTTATCATAGTCTTTAATAAATTTAATCACTAAATTTTTATCAACTATATTAATTTTTTCAGCATCATCAATATAATAAGATATATACACTTTTAGCGTATCTTCATTATTAATATTAATATCTCTATATCCATAACTCCCCTCTTTAAATATAATAGTCTCTTTTGTTTTATCATATACTACTAATGAATCTTTAAACGATGCATTAGTAGTATTTCCTATTGTATAGAAATATATTTTATATTTTTTTGTTTCTATATCTCTATAAATAAAATATGATTTCTCTTTACACGAAAGTAATATAATACTAATCATTAGTAATAAAAAACTATTTTTTATCATACCATAATCTATTAAAACCTCTATGAATAAATGTGCCTGAATATGTATGTTCTCCAAAATAGGGATAACCTTTATTATAGCCATTACCTCCATTTTGATATTGATTATATCTTCCTATAAATGGCATTATAGCATTATAAAATGATTTTGGATTTGGATGTCTTGATTTAAAATCAGGTTCATTTTTAAAACCTTCATAAATTAATCTTAAATTATTTCCAAAAATTTCATTTGAGGCAGCTCTCAAAGTTGTGTATACCCCCTCTGCAACTTTAACTGTTTCATATTTTCCTACTCCTAACGAAACTTTTAAATCCTTACTTCCATTATTTCTTGAACTTGCAGCTAATTCTGCAAGTTCTACTCCTACACCTTTATTTGTATCTACATTCTCTCTATTTTTATATGCTAATGTTGCAAGATTAAATTTAGTTTTAGGATTAAACATAATACCATCTTTTTCAGTAGGTCGTATAAATTCACCAGTTTTATCATTAGTAAGCATAAAATCAAATGCCTCAATAGTTTTTCCAACAACTTCTCCTGTTCTTTTACCCTTACTATCTACTACATATATATTTGTATCTCCATCATTATATGCTCCCATTACGGTATAAGATCCATCTTTATTTTTTCTAACATCAGTACTTGTTGCTTCCATCCCCGTAGGGTCTATAAACCTTATAGGATTATTCCAGACATAGCCATAGGGGTCATGTGTTTTCTCTGCCAGCGGGTCAATGAGTGGCTTTGTTACTTCTTAACTTAAATAATCTCCAAACGACAAAAAACAATGAGAACACTGCTCCCAACATAGATAAAAACTTGTTTCTGTCTACTGCATAGCCTTTTTCTTTATCAATTTCAACCCATTGGTATTTATCTTTTACCTGCTCAACATCACTTTTGCCTAAATCCTTAAAACTTATTTCGGGATCTCCTTTTTTACTTTTATAGCCCGTTTTGTAAGAGGTTAAATATTTAATGTTGTTAATGCTGTCTGTACATTTTAGTAATACAGATGTATCATTGTAGCCGTAGGCTAAAAAATCCTTGATTTTAAAGCCTGTAGTTTCATATCTAAACCCAATACCTACTAATTCAAAACCATCTTTATCAAGTAAATAAAATCTTTGTGGATATTCAGAATAAAAAATAGGTTTTAAACCATATGGCATTTCTTTCTTACATAAATCACATCCCAATCCATATTCATACCCCTTGCTATCATATATAAGATAAAGTAAAACAAAAATAGCTAAAGATATTACCGATAAAGTCAATCCTATTTTTCTCTTCATAACTTACCAAATTATTAGTTTTATTTAACTGGTTTAAAAAAGAATGTGCGTTTTCTTGTCTTATAATCATATGGTGTTCCTCCTCTTACTTCTAAATCTCGGGTCGTAGTATCTCGCCCCGTAGTAATACAATCCCGTCTCCGTATCCAACTCTTTGCCATTAAACAGATACGGCATAGTCCTGCTTGTAGAATGTTCCTCAAACAACACTTCTCCAAATGCTATATACTCCGTGTGCTGGGTTATTCTTCCTCTTTATACTTTTCTTAAAGATCTTCTCCTCTTTTTATAATAAAAATAATACTTTAAGGACATTAACGATATTGCTAATTTAAAAATATTTCTCCATTCCATGGATATTCAGTCTCTCTATATATAGTCATTTGTAAAAAACTATATATTAATAATATAAAAATGAGGATAACCGTAATCAAATCCTTTTTTATTAGTAGATGTAAAATGCCTATTATAAACAAAAGAGTTATAAATACTCCTATACAATATATATCGCCCAACCCATATCCATAAGTCATATAACCATTCATGTTTAATAGTAAAACTATAACTACTATTATTAGCTGAATTTTTAAAATAATCTTCATTTTATTCTACTTTTTGTAATTTTCGTATTTTTCCTTCTTTTATTGCTTGGTCTATAACTTCAGGATGCTCAATATCAAATGAATGAGCTCCAAAAAAATCTACTTTTTTATAAGTTTTTCCCCAAATTGTAATCTTTTTAATATATTTATCATCAACATTTAATTCTATATTTGTTGTTATGTTATTATTATAGTAATCATCTCCAGCAAGTTCTCCAGATACTCCGTCAAGTCTATTCCAAAGATTAATATGATCATTTATACTATCTTTTTGTGTTTGAGGATTTTCAATATCACCTTTTTGGTTATATGCAGGAGCTGCTATACTAATAATATTTACTTTTTTACCCATTTTTTTGTAAATAAGTTTAGATGCTTGTATGGCAACATTAGAACCATGACTATGACCAATTAGTGTAATATCCTCTCCTTTTTTCATTGTTTTTATTACAAAATTTGATAATTCTTCAGCTGCCTTCCCTCTTGTTTTTTGATTATTAGTTAATGGAGCTTTCCAATTAAATGTCCTATAGTAGTGTTTATTATTTGTGATTTTTAATAAAGTATTAACTGTTTTATCACTCCATCTCTTTGAATTAGAAGATGTTCCATGTATAAAATACGCTTGTTTTCCTGTTGGATCCACATAAATCACAGGATTATTATAAGTGTATCCATAGGTATTATGGTTCATCGGATTGAACACTCCATTATTATGCTGACCATCTATATAGTGTTCAGTCTCTTGTATTGGATTATAACCACTGAGCGGGTCAGTATTGAGCCATAGCGATACCCTCGGATCATAGTATCTCGCACCGTAGTAATATAATCCCGTCTCCGTATCCAGCTCTTTGCCATTAAACAAATACGGCATGGTCTTGCTTGTGCTGTGTTCCTCAAACAACACCTCTCCAAAAGCTATATACTCCACATGCTGGATTATTCTTCCCTCTCTATCCGTAATGTATGAAGAACTTCCCAAATGGTCTGGGTGGTAAAAATACAAATTTTTCTCTATTATTCCATTATCTATGAAGCCATACCCTGCTTTTTACATTTTTCTTAAAGAACAGCTATTCTTTTGAGGATTTGATAATTTACCATCTACTTTCTTCCTTCGGTGTCCCTTCGGTAATCCTTCGGTAAAGGTTCGGTGTCCTCTCGTTTACGGTTTTCTAATTTTATTGTGAATTACACACACCTAGATATTTTACCTTATTTATTTTTAATGTTTTTTAATATAAAATATATTAGTGTCCAACATAATAATAATATAATTCCTTGTAGTATTAGAATATAAAATATTGAAAATTCAACCATCACTAAACCAAATAATAATATATTCACAGGTAAAGTAAATATCACTAAAGGTAACCATAATGGATGTTCATGATTAAATCCTAATATTTGGTATTCGGGAAAACTTACAACTACTACAATCGTTCCTAAAAGGACATAAAAAAAACTTATCAAGAATGATGTTATTATATTCTTTTTCATGCTATGGATTTATTATTTATAAGCATCCTTTTTTATAAAGCAATTCTTTTATTTTAGGAAATTCCTTTGCTGAATAATCTGCCTCGTTTTTTATCCAATCTTTTATATAAATATCTTGAGGATTAACCTCTCCGCCTTTTTTATATAAAACATTACTACAATCTGCTCCATTTACTAATAAGTATAAAATTATACTATAATTTTTTGATAAAACGGCTGAAGATAAAGCATATTCATCATTAGCATTAATATAATTTATATCAGCTCCACTTTTAATCAATAATTCAACTAATTGTAAATTATTTTGTATAGATGCTGCTATTAATGGGGTTGTATTTGTTTTTTGTTCCTCTTTTCCTTTATTACATTCAGCATAATTAACATTTGCCCCATACTTTATTAAATCTTCTGCATAGTTAATTTTACTATTAGATAAAGCGACTTGAACTAATGGTGAGGTACAGTGTAAGGAATCTGAAATATTAGGATTAGCACCTAATTTTAATAATTCTCTAAACCCCTTATAATTGTCATTATATATACTTAAATGTAAAATAGTTTTTCCATATATAGTATCTTGGTAATTTATTATTGTAGGATTTTTTTTTACTTCCTTTTTTATTTTATCAATATCTTCATCCCAAACAGCTTTTGCTAATTCCCAAGCAGGAGTATCTTGAAAGATTCTATAATCTGAACTTAAAAGCTCCTCTTTATTTACTTTATGTTCTCTATTTATTTTATCACATGATATAATCATTAAGGAAAATATTAATAATATTATTAATTCTCTCATAATTATCTAATATATTTAGTTGGGTTAATACCAAATTCTCTTAATACATTATCCATACTATGTCCATTATAAATAGAACCAATAGTTGTAGGTATAATATAATGTCTTTTACCATTTGCGTTAGGTAATAATAAACTTTTATCTTGTATTATATTAAGTGGATCTGTCTTCATAATATAAGCATTTATTAATCCTGTTGTTCTAAAGGCAGCTGTAAGACCTCCAAACCATCCTTTAATATCAGAATTTTTCATACCATTTATAAATTTTGTCGCAACTCCAACTCCTGCCGCATTAAATGTTATAGCTTCTCTTCTTGTAATGTTAGAATTTAGCTCTGCCAAACCTCCTCCTAAAGAATGGCCAACATATGTAAGTTCAGTTTCTCCTAATTGATTAGATAAAGCTGTAGCATTTTTGGCAGATATAGAATATTGACTTGACATTCCAAATAGTTGCATAATATCTGTAATTCCATCTTTTACCAAATCTTCTGTTCCCGCTGTAGCATAAGTATATTCTGTAACTTTACCATTTACAACTCTCTCATAAATTTGTGATTTAAATCCAGAATTTCTATCATTTAATCTAATGTTTTTGAATTTTGTTTTGGAAACTCTCCATCCCCCTAATAAAATATCATCTTTTTTATCCCCATATACATGAGCTGCCATTGCAGCTGCTTCTGCAGGTGATGGTTTTACTGCTATTTCGCTTTCCATCCCCGTAGGATCCACCAACATTATCGGATTATTATTCGTATACGCATACGGTGTCATTGTTTTTTCCGCCAATGGGTCTACATTCAGCCACAGGCTGGTCTTCATATCCAGATACCTTGCCCCAAAATAAGTCAGATTGGTCTCTGTATCCAGCTCCTTCCCATTGAACAAATACGGCATACTCGGAGACACAGAATGTTCCTCAAAGAGCACCTCTCCAAAGGCAATATACTCCGTATGCTGGGTTATTCTTCCCTCTCTATCCGTAATATACGAAGAACTTCCCAAGTGGTCTGGGTGGTAAAAATACAAATTTTTCTCTATTATTCCATTATCTATGAAGCCATACCCTGCTTTCACCGTCTGTGGTGTGATGGGGTCTCCATATTGCACTGGTGGACCTGGCACATCTCCTGGCTCATTGAACTTCGGTGGTCTTGGCCAGCCTTCGGGCGGTTCTTGGTCTTGACGGATATTCTGCCATCCAAGGCTCGGGTAAGGCTGTCCTGTCCATTCAGGGCTGGCATATATGCCGTGCTGTGTCGGCGGACCTGGCGGGATCAGAGACCCTTTAATATATCTATCTCTTACCTCCTGCATTTGGACACTCTGGCGGATGTAGTCTATTCCTCCAGCCATGATACCCGTGTTTTTATGTACAAAGGTTCCTTCGCCCAGCTTGGAGACTATCCTGCTACTTCCCTCAAAATAATGCTTGGTAAATCTGCCTTTCTGCACTACAAAATAAGGGTTTACATAGGCGGTATAGTCATCCATATGGGTAATGACTGCCGATGTCAGCCCGTTGGTCACTACCGTACTGCTCTCTCCGCTGCTTTTCAACGCTCTCTC
>FLSB01330594.1_pt1 | contig 11621 bp, 12 predicted proteins | sample 1550551 | NCBI WGS metagenome assembly FLSB01 (sample SAMEA4031774, study PRJEB14383) | metagenome | biome: human; feature: oral; material: saliva | place: Philippines | collected 2014 | reverse complement strand
AACCTGTGGATAAGGGCGGAGTTGCTTCATGATGGTCCTTCTCGCGAGAAGCGCTTACAAAAATGCCAGGCGTTCATGTGATCCCAGCGTGGATGCTCAAAAGTTACAGAATCAAATTGCAGAGTGCCATAAGAGGAAATACTGCCTGCTTGATAGCTGCGGAGCGTTTGTCGGGAGAAGTCACATAGAGAAGAATTGCGGCAAATGCCATTGAACAAACAGCAAAGGTGACAAGCGCTTTACCTGCTGGATTTCTGGTGGCCATCAAGAAGACGCCAACGAATACCTCAATGGCAAGAAAGAGATTGTAAAATCCCTGGTTAAAAGCCATTTTTTCGGTGCTCTCTGCCTCTTCTTTTGTCATGTTAAAGGCTTTAAGCGCGCCATCAGAAGTCCAGGCAAATGACTCAAGATAAAAGATAACCACATGAAGAGCTGCTGCTCCAAGAGCAAAAATTACACCAACGCCATTAAAAGGACCCATGTTTTATTCCTTTACTGTATTAGCCAACTGCATCTGATTATAGATTACGTGTGTCGGCCATATCTGCCACCAAAACCAAATCCCTTACCCCTTGACCTTGAGCCCGAGAACATCGAACGCGTGGTCTTGGTGGTGGAGCGGGAGTCCTGAAGCATAATGCGACCAGTATCGTAAGAAAAGCCAGGTAGATCCCATGCGGGAATGAGCGCTTTTGTGAAATACTCAATTTCTCTGAGAGGCGTGACCTCATCTGGTCCCATAAAAGTGAACGCCTGACCTGCGGCTCCAGCACGGCCTGTTCGGCCAATGCGGTGAACATAATCCTCGGGGTCAAGCGGCACATCAAAGTTAATGACCGCGTCAATGCCCTGGATATCAATGCCGCGGCTCATGACATCGGTTGCAACAAGAACCTGAATGGCGCCGCTGCGGAATCGTTCAAGCGCTCTTGCGCGAGCCTTTTGTGGACGGTCTGCGTGCATAACATCAACCTTGAGACCTGCGGCTTTGAGGTTTTTGTAAATGCTGTCAACGCGCGACTTTGTCCTACAGAACACCAAAACGCGCTCTGGTGCAGGATCAAAAGAGTCGATAAGAGCCTTTAAGAGCTGCGGTTTTTGTCCCTGAGTGACCGAGCATAAATGTTGCTCGATTGTTGCCGCAGTCTGTCCGGTTCTTGCGATCTCAATGCGCTCCGGGTCTTTGAGCAGTGCGTCTATGGTTGAGGTAATTGACGCGGGGAGTGTTGCCGAGAAGAGCAACGTTTGGTGTGCCTTGGGCAGCTGCTCCATAATGCGATGAACGCTTGGCCAAAATCCCATGTCAAGCATACGGTCTGCCTCGTCAAGCACCAGCACCTGGATGTTCTCCAGGCTTGTATGCTTCTTGTCGAGAAGATCAATCAAGCGGCCAGGTGTTGCTACCAGCACATCGCAACCTTTTTGCAGCGCGGTTATCTGGTGCTTGTAGCGAGCGCCGCCAGTAACAATGACGGCCTGCTGACCAGTGGACGCGCAAACGCTTTTAGCAACGTCGTCAATTTGGGCTGCGAGCTCTCGTGTTGGGGTGATGATGAGTGCGCGGGGATAGGCGCCGCGTTTGGCGCTGCCGCGCTTGGCGTTACGCTTGGCGTCGCGCCCGGCGGCCGCGTCGCGTCCGGAGACTGCGTTGCGTTCCGTGGCGTCGGGTTTCTCGGCCTCATGGGGTTTCTCGACAGCAATGCGCTGCAGCGTAGGCAACATAAACGCTGCAGTTTTACCCGTTCCGGTTTGCGCAGACGCAACAACGTCCTTGCCCGCGAGGACAGCGGGAATTGCCGCGGCTTGCACGGGAGTAGGCGCGCTGAACCCAAGTGTTGCTACGCCTGCCAGAATTTGCTCGTTTAGCCCGAGCTCGGCAAAAGTTATTTCCATACAAACAAGTATACTTATGTGCAACGATTAGCTAAAGGAAGTTACCATGCCTATTAATATTCCAGATGGTTTACCAGCTAAGAAGACGCTGCAAGAAGAGCGCATTTTTGCGCTTGAGGAAGAAGTTGCAGAACATCAGGAGATTCGTCCACTGCGCCTGGCAATTTTGAATTTAATGCCTAAGAAAATTCAGACAGAAACCCAGATTCTCCGTTTGATTTCAAAGTCTCCTATACAGGTTACGTGTGACTTTATGCGTATCTCTTCGCATGAATCTAAAAACACTGCCGCCGACCATCTGGTTACGTTTTATTCAACTTTTGATGACTTCAAAGATAAAAATTACGACGGTTTGATCGTTACCGGTGCTCCTATTGAGGACCTTAAATACGAGGACGTTGACTATTGGGATGAATTCTGTCGCATTGTTGACTGGTCTCAGGAGCACGTCTTTTCTACCATGTATCTGTGCTGGGGTGCGCTAGCTGGCCTCTATTACCTGCACGATATTCCCAAGAAGATGCTGGGCGCTAAGCTTTTTGGTATTTTCCCGCAGCGTTTATGCGATGAGTATTGTTTCCTCACCAATGGATTTGACGAGGTACATTACATGCCACACTCGCGTCATGCTGCGATTGAGACATCAGCTCTGGTAGATCACCCCGAGCTTGCGGTGCTTTCTGAGGGATTTACCAGTGGTCCCGCACTTCTCGCCACCAGAGATTTCCACGAGATTTTTGTAACCGGTCATTTTGAATATGATCGCGACACACTTGCAGAGGAGTATTGGCGCGACTTCCATAAGGGTCTGCCTATTCGCCTGCCAGAGAATTACTTCCCTGATAATGATCCAGAAAAGCAGCCACTGTTTACCTGGCGCGCTCATGCCAACTTGCTGTATCGCAACTGGATTAACTGGGTGTACCAGATGACGCCGTACAACACAGACGAGATACCTGCGGCTATTGCAGATCTTCGCCAGCGTGTTTCCGAGGCCGATCCCGACGCAAGGATGACCGGTAGGTTCTAAGCAGGCGTTTACACGGTGACCGAATTGCCAGCGCTTGTAACTGGTTGGACGCCATCAATACCATAAAATAATTGATTGATACACGCGTATGAAGCTACGTGTAGAAACACGTATAGAGAGGATACGTTGATGAAGGTTGTAATTGCTTCAGATATTCACGGCGCTGCCGACTATTGCGAGAAACTCATGCAGGTCATTGAGGAGGAGCAGCCAAAGTACGTCTTGCTTCTTGGAGACCTGCTTTACCACGGCCCTCGCAACGATCTTCCTGCAGATTATGCACCAAAGCGTGTCATTGAGATGCTGAATAGCATTTCCGATAAGGTTATTGCGGTCCGCGGAAACTGCGAGGCAGAGGTTGACCAAATGGTTCTGGACTTCCCTTGCATGGCTGACTACAACATCTTGTTTGACAAAGATCCCAAGACGGGCAAGCAGTTCACCATCTTCTTTACTCACGGCCACGTCTTTGGCCCTGGTATTCACAACAGCGTTGATAAGTGGCCTCAGATGCCAAGTCTCGACGCGTTTGTGTACGGTCACACGCACAGAAAAGTGAACATGCAAAGCGCTGACCACCCAGAGGTCACCGTGTTCAACCCAGGCTCCGTGGGCATTCCAAAGGACGGCACTCATAGCTGCGGAATCTACGAGGACGGCGAGTTCAGGCACGTAATCCTCGGCGAGTAGCCGGCGAGCAGCCGTCGGGCGGCAACCAGGCTGCATTGCGCCGTGTGCTGAACTCCGCGTCGCACACCCATACACGCAAAAGGCGAGAAGATCAATTGGTCTTCTCGCTTTTTGCGTCTTGCGATGTGCGACTTTCTAGTCGGCATTACTTTCCAGCAAGCGTTACTTTCTAGAAAGCGTTACTTCCTAGAAAGCGTTACTTCCTAGAAAGCGTGTCGGTGTTCCAAGTGCTGCTTTGAGAGCTGATGGTAACGGTTCTGCCGCCGTTGGTGGAGGAGAGAGTAAACGGCTCGCTCTTGCCGCTGACCTGGCCGTTGAAGCTAAGCTCAAGCTTGTTCTCGTCACCAGTCCAGGTGCCACGAACCTCAGGCTGGCCGCCGATGCGCCAAAGAACTGTGCCGTCCTTCTGGATGACAACCTCCATTGGTTTGCCGTCGGTGCCGGTGCCACTGTAGGTGCCAACCCACTTTTGAGCTTTTTTGCGGTCTTCCTCGGACTTCTTGTCTTTATCCTTCTGCTCTTGCTCTTTTTTGTTTTTCTCGGTAACGCCAGACTTGAGGCTTTCACCCTTCTTTATCTGGTCGGAAACGCGAGAATGATACGAATCATACGTAGAATTAGCGCCGGTGTCATTGCCCCAGATTTCCTTCTCGTGCTCTATGTCGCCGAGAAGAGCCTGCAGCTCAACAAGCCTATTTGAAACGGACTTGAGATCAAGCGTGGTTGCAGAGTCGGTATCGTTAAAGCTGTTTGCAGCAAGTCTGCGCTTGTAATCGGCCTCAAACCAGTCGCGGATGCGCTTCTGCCCATCCGAAATTGAGCTGTTCAGGATGTTAACGCCCGAGTCATCGGTGCCGTTAGGAAGACGGAACTGTCCGTTTTTCTGGTCACCGGTGATTTGCTCTTCAATTTGATCGAGCTTCTCGTACTGGTTGAGAAGTTCAACGCGGCTGCTATCGCTGCTTGGATTGACGCCAACGCTTTCAATCTGCTCTTGATAGCTGGCAATACGCTGTTGAACGGCACTGCGCTTGGCCGCGTCGTTTTGATGGGATTGGAAAACCCAGGCAACGGCTAATGCGCCTACAACCAGGACAGCGGCAAGCAGGCCAAATGCAACTTTGCGGAGCGCATCTGAACCGTCCTTGGATTGCTTGCGCTCGACGGAGCTGGGTCCGCTTGAAACAACAGTGAACTGCGAAGGATCAAAGTGCGAAATTGCAGTTGAATCGAGGTCATCGGTGGTAAAGACGTTGATACGGTCAGGGTCGTTGATGAAGGTTGTGGGCTCCTCGGCGTCTGCAGCGTTGGGGTCTTCAGCAGCGGTGGAGTCAGCGACAGCGACAGCGGCAGCGGCAGCGCCGGCGACAACGGTAGGCGCCTCATCTGGGGAGATGTAGGAGTCGTCAGCTGGCGCCTCTAGGAGCGAGGTTTCTGCAGCGGCTGCGTCATCGGTTGGGTACTCTGCAAGGACGGTTGCGTCTGGATCGGCTGCGTCTGGGTCAGTTGCGACTGAATCAGTTACGTCTGGATTTGATGCGGTATCAACTGAATCGTCGGCCTCTGCTGGTGCGATAACCTCGGTAGCTGCGATGGAGTTGTCGGGTGCGGTTTCTGGTGCAGGTTCTGTAGACTCGGCGAGCGCATCGGGTTTCTCGACGTCCGCGACATCAGCGATGTCCACGACGTCCGAAAGCTTCTGTCCGCAGTTGGAACAGAACTTTGCGTGCTTGCCAATTTCAGCTCCGCAGTTGGGGCAATTCATAGAGTCGCTCCTTAAATCGCCAGTTAGACTCAGTGGCTTTTCATTACACTGGGTTACTATTGTAGCGTTAACAGGAGAAACGCCAAAATGTTTTTAGTTTTGAGGGCGGCTGCGCGCGCTGAGGGCTGCGTGATGTGGCTCGATGCCAAGTGCTCCAGGCAGCAGATTAGAGCGCAGATTAGAGCAGAGAAACGCCTGCTTCAGCGCAACGATCCTCGGTCTGCTTATCCCAGATAGATGCTTGCACCTCTCCGACGTGCGCTTTTTCTAGCAGCAGCATGCAGAGACGGCTCTGACCGATGCCGCCACCGATGGTAAAGGGCAGTTCACCGTTAATGAGCATCTTGTGGAATGGCAGCTCAAGGCGGTCCTCGCATCCAGCAATTGCCAGCTGTGACTTAAGCGCCTCGGCGTCAACGCGGATGCCCATACTGCTGATTTCAATCGCAGAGTCCAGGGTCTCATCCCAGAATAGCAGGTCACCGTTGAGTGACCAGTCGTCGTAGTCGGGGGACCTAAAGTCGTGAGGCTGGCCGGAGTTCAGGGTGCCGCCAATACCCACGATAAACGTGGTTGGATGCTCGCGAACAAACAGATCTTCTCGCTGTTTAGGCGTCTGGGTAGGGTAGAGGTCCTCCAGCTCCTGCGAGGTCACGAAAGTGACTTCGCGACTGAGCTGCGTGTTAAGCTGGGGATAGTGCCACTTGAGCTCGTCGAGGGTGCCGCAAATTGCCTCGACAATGCGGCAAACCGCGTCCTCTAGCGTATCGGTGTTGCGCTCGTCTTGCGTGATGATGCGCTCCCAGTCCCACTGGTCCACGTAAATGGAGTGCAGGTTATCGGGCTGTTCGTCGCGACGGATAGCGTTCATATCGCAGACCAGACCGCGACCAACGGCAAAGTTATAGCGCCAGAGTGCATAGCGCTTCCACTTTGCGAGCGACTGAACTACCTCGGCGTTCTTGCCTACGTTTGGCAGGTCAAAGGCAACCGGATGCTCGACACCATTGAGATTGTCGTTCATGCCGGTAAGCGGGTCAACAATCAGCGGAGCGGTGACGCGCGACAGCTTCAGCGCGGCACACAGCTTGGTCAGAAACACGTTCTTGACCTGCTCAATTGCTTTCTGAGTATCGTAAAGCGAAAGGCTTGAACGGTAGCCCTCTGGAATCTTGGTCATGTGGTCTCCTTGGAAGAGAGCGCTAAAAATTTGATTGCGCTGATTTTGCCTTCTTTCCTTAACCCTTTGGCGAGAAACCCGTGTGATTTAACCGTTTTGTCAAAAAGAGACTGGTGCAGGTCTACTGCAATAGCAAAATCATGCAGGTGGTTCCAACGACCGGCTAAACCTTGTGTTTCTTTCTTTCCCTTATGAACTGAAAATGTCGCCGAGCTCCCGACGGTATTTTTTGTGGGCATATCCGATCCAAAACCGATGTAATTATGTGCGCGAGACTATTGCGTGTAGATTTTTGGAGCTCAATCAATCCAAAAGTGAACTAATTAAGTGCCGAGAAACCCGATTTTGATCCAAAACTCACGTAATTATGTGCCTCTCGGCACATAATTACCCCACTTTTGGATCAAGCGGATACATAATTACCCTGGTTTTGGATTAATCGACTTTAAAAAATCTACAAGGCGTTCCATGACCAGGTCAACTGTCCAACGTGGTGGACACATGACCATATTTTAATGACTACTATCTGCACTGTAGTAAGTGTTCTTGTTCGAAAAGGCGTTTAACAGACAAAAGACACATCAAACATAGGAGGAATTATGTCTTTAACACGTCGCGAGTTCATTTATGCAGGTGCTTCTAGTTTGTTCGCTCTTGGCTTGGCGGGTTGCGGAAACAGCGGCACAACATCCACATCTACTTCTGATGCGCAGAAGGAAGAGCCAAAGAAGTCAGAGGAGAAGCAGCCAGAAAAGTATGAGGTGACCATTGGTACTCTCACACAAATCGCTGATTACAACGGTGACCCAGCTGCAAAGATCACGTTCAGTTTTACAAATAACTCTGATGAGACCGCTGCATTTATGAGCTCAGTGCGCGTAGAGGCATATCAGGACGGCCAGCAACTTGAAAATGCTGTTTCCAGTGATGTTAATTGGGAAAGCTCTATGACAAAGATTAAGACTGGAACAAGTCTTGATGTTGAACAGGCATACAAGCTCATTAGCTCGTCCGATGTTGAGGTAGAGGTGTATCCGCTCTTTGGCAAGGATAAGCTTGCTGCTCAGACGTTCAGTCTGCAGTAAGTGCGCTGTCATCGCTAGTAATCAATTCGAGAGAGTCACCATAAGGCGACTCTCTTTTTGCTTAGCGTTTTAGTTATCCTGCTTTGGAAGAGGGAAGAATGCGTTGAGATAGAAGACGTCCCCATTAACACCAACGTGGATATTTCCGTTATAGCGTTTGGCGATAAGTTCCATCGAGCGGACACCAAATCCATGGTTAAAGTGATTTTAAACTTATAAAAATATTCATTTGAATACATAGCAGCTAGATATACTTATTTATAATCTGAACAAATACGTGAATTAGGTGAATACATATATTTTCACATCAGTTATGTATCTTTTAAAAAATAATCAATTATCATGAGGTACTAGATAAATCGCAAGAAAGTTTAATTAACAGAAAAATAGTAATTAGATGCATAAATAACTTGTAAATTGGTATCTGCGTGTAATCGTTTGCAATATAAGCAAACCATAGAAGATAGATAAGAGCAGGAAACTTGCTCTAATAGAAAGGAACGGGTGTGTCAACGTTTATTCGTGAAGAAACAAAAAGGCGCATTGCTGTTTGTGTGACAGCAGCAACTATTGTAACTGCATCGCTTATTGCCGGAGTAACTCCTGTATTTGCTGAGACTTCATCAAATACGGCTACTACTACCTTAACATCAGTAACATCAATCCCAACCGAAACTACTTTTACCTTTACACAGGGCAATATACCTCCAGTACGACAGGATGTTCCTGATGACGAAATGGCAGTCCAGTTTGTATCTGAGGTATCTCTTCAAGGTTATAAGGTTGTTGGAGATTTTGAGGGACATGCATACACTCCTTCTGGTCTAACTGACCCAGACGGTCATGCAATTGTTAAATGGGTGGCAGATGACGGTACTGAGATGGAACCTGGCGAGTTGTTTGAACTCCAGTACATTAATGGACTGACTTTCCATGCAGTCTGGCAGCCAAAAGACGGCAATGACGATGTTCAGTATCGTCTCGTGATTGATGCAAACGGTGGCCACTTTGAGGGTGGCGTTTCCACCATGCTTGAGCGTCATGACTATCTTCCAGCAGAGATGCACAACGTTGAGGCTGTTAGTAAAGTAGTTCGAGACGGCTATACTCTTGTTGGTTTTTCGAGAAATAAAAACGACATTACCGCTCCAGCCAGCACACTAACATCACCAATAAGCATTCGCGATGCAGAGCATATTCCAGGTCACACTACTAACGGTGCGCTCCCAAGTAAGACTGATGAAATCTATACTCTCTATGCTATTTGGAGACCAAATACCGAGACCCCTGTGACACCAACCACACCAACCACACCTACAGACCCATCAACTCCTGCAGATTCCGAGACTCAAGGACAGAATGCACAGGAGCAATCAAATGGCACTGGGCAGGAGCAGGCTTCTTCTGGACGTCGTTCAAAGAAATCCGTACTTCCAGAAACTGGTGATGCTGTATCAGCTACTGGTCTTTTAGCAAGCGCAGGATCTATTCTTGCTGCTGCAGGTCTTATCCGCAGGCGTAAGCACTAATAGAATTTCTTACATATAGCGCTAATGATCCCTCTGATTCATATCAGAGGGATCATTTTTGCGCTGGCGAGAAAAACGTCACGCTTGAGTGACCTTCTCGCCAAGTGCTGGTTTTCTCGCTAGATGTTGATCTTAGTAGGTAGGGTTCTCTACCTCAACCTTGTCAACCTCCTGGTAAGGAGCAAGGGTTGAGACCATGACGATGGGCTCGTCATAAGGGTTATTGACGTAGTGAACCTCGCCGGGCTCAATGTGGATGAAGTCGCCAGCCGAGAGGGTGTGGACTTCGCCATCAACCACAATGTCAATCTTGCCCTGAAGGATATGGAAGTTCTCCTCCATGATGTTGTGGTAATGAGCCTGGAAATCCTGACCTGGCTGGAACTGGACCATGGCGTAGTTCATGCGAGGGCCCTTCATCAGGTACTTAGGACCGTGATCTCCGCACCTATACTCAAAATCGTTCTCGTTGACAATAAACATCTTGCTTTCCTTTCAGGCGCAACTTGTGATGCGACCAAACGTTCTTCTTGCGCGCCACGCGTATCCGCGGCGCAGCGGAGACCCGGTACTTACAGACCAGGTGCTCTCCACATGCTCTTGACCTTGCCCTCTTCTGCAAGTTCAAGCTCACTCTTGTAAATATCCTTCCACTGGACATACAGCTGGTCATACACAGCCTTATTGTCTGGGTTAGGGGAGAATGTCTTATCCCATTTAACAACGCGCTTTGCGCCCTCGGCGATACTTGGGTAGATGCCTACGCCGTAGCCCGCAAGAACAGCGGCACCCAGAGCAGTGGCCTCTTTGACCTCTGGAATACGGACATTCTTGCCGGTAACGTCGGCAACAATCTGCGCCCACAGAGGGCTCTTGGAAGCGCCGCCTGCAAAGATAAGCTCGTCTGGCTCATTGCCGGTAGCTTCTTTGACCAGGTCAATATGGCCGCGGACGAGAAGGGCGGTGTTCTCCAAAATTGCGCGATAGAAGGTGTACTTGTTGAAGCGCTCTGGATCAAGCTCAAAGTTGGTGAACGTTGGGCTTGCGTGAGTCCAGTGGATGTAGTTCATAACGTCGCTGAAGCAGCAAAGCATACCGTGGCTACCTGCAGGAATCTGGGCAGCATGCTCATTCATAACATCGTATACGTCAATGCCGCGCTCTTTTGCCTCAGCTTTTTCTGCCTGGCAGAAGCCGTCACGATACCAACGCATGACCAGACCTGGCTTGAATGCCAGAGCCTCGTACTGCCAAATCTGTGGAATAGCGTGACAGTTTACGCGAACGCGATAGTCTGGGTCTGGAGTGCTCTTATCGGTGTTGAACTCGTACTGCCAGAAGCTGCCTCCAAAAACACCAGCCTGGCCAGGCTCGCAAGCGCCAACGCCAATCATGCCCAGCTGGCAATCACCGCCGCCGACAACAACAGGTGTACCTTCGGCAAGGCCCGTCTCTACTGCGGCGTCTGCAGTTACAGTGCCAAGAACTTCTCCGCACTCGATAACCTGGCCAAAGAGATCATCACGAAGACCGCACTCCTTTGCAATCTCCGGATCCCAGGCGCGTTCTTCCAAGCTCATGATGCCGGTGGTGCTGCCGTTTGATGGCTCAACCGCCAGAATACCGGTGAGCTTGTAAGCAAGCCAGTCGTTGAACATGCCAATCTTTGCTGCCTTGTTGTAGATCTCTGGCATCTTGTTCTTAACCCAAAGAAGACGAGGCAGAGCACCTAGTGCATAGGTTTGACCACTCTTCTGGTAAATCTTCTTCTCAAGCTCTGGATCCATATCAATGAGCTGCTTGACCTCATCGACACTTCGGGCGTCAACGTTAGCGCATGCCCAAATCTCGTTGCCGTCTTGGTCATACAGAAGGATGCCCTCGCGCATGCAGGTGGTGGAAATACCTGCAATTTCTTTAGGATCAATGGAGGTCTTTGCCAAAACCTCTTTGATGCAGTCCAGAGCAAGCTGCCAGTTAGTAACCCAATCAAAGTCCATGCTGCCTGGCCAACGAGGGTCCTCATGGTGCTCCCACTCGCGCTGAGCAACCCCAACCTGCTCACCGTCAACACTAAAGAGAACGGCGCGAATACTTCCTGTTCCCGCATCTAGTGCAAGAAGATACTTGCTCATCAGATCCTCCTTGTTTACGAAAGAAGCAGCTCAGCAGCGGTGTCTGAATCCGTGATGAGCACGTTCAGATAGCCGCCGTTAAGCACTGCTTTAATTGCCGTAACTTTATCTTTACCACCAGCAACGCCAACAACGTTCTTAAGCTGGCGAAGCTTGTCCAGATCGGTACTAATGACGCGATCTTCAATTTCTGTCTGAATAAGATTACCGTCTTTATCCATAAAGTGATTCAGGACGTCGCCAACGGCTCCCTGCATCTTAAGTACGGTCAGCTCGCCCTCGTTCAGGATGCCGTTGCGCAAAACGGTAGC
>FLSB01000413.1_pt1 | contig 11642 bp, 9 predicted proteins | sample 1550551 | NCBI WGS metagenome assembly FLSB01 (sample SAMEA4031774, study PRJEB14383) | metagenome | biome: human; feature: oral; material: saliva | place: Philippines | collected 2014 | reverse complement strand
CCCCTTGCGGGGCCGCCCGGCTTATCTATGCGTGAATGAGCGGCGAGGCCGCGTGGCTCACGCCTGCGTGTTCTGACCCTTGAGGGCGGCCAGGCGAGCCTCGATCTCCACCTGCGAGGAGTCGGTCTGCAGCTCAGCGAACTGGGCATCCAGCGACGATGCGGCCAGTTCCATCTTGCCCTGGGCGAAAGCCTCCTGCTGGCGCACGCGATCCTCGAAGCGACCGAGTTCGCTCGTGGGATCCAGGATGTTGATGGAGTTGAGGGCGTCGGTCACCTGTGCCTGTGCCTGCGCGGTCTTCTCGCGGGCGATCAGCTGGTCACGGCGGTTCTTGAGCTCGGAGAGCTTATCCTTCATCTGCGCGAGACCGGTCTTGAGGCGCTCGGCAACATCACGCTGAGAAGCGAGAGCGGGTTCCTCGGTCTTGACCTCGTTCTCGAACTGAATCTGCTTACCGAGAGCGACCTTAGCCAGGTTATCCCACTTATCGGCTCCTGCCTCGTCTCCGGCGGCGCGCAGCGAGTCGGCCTTCGCGGAAGCGGCGGCCGCCTTCTGGCCCCAGTCAGCAGCTGCCTTGACGTCTTCCTCGTAGTCACGCTCTGCCATGCGCAGGTTGCCCAGCGTCTGAGCGATCGCGTTCTCGGCCTCGATGATCGAGTTGGTGTAGTCGCGAATGAGCTGGTCGATCATCTTCTGCGGGTCCTCAGCCTTGTCGAGGAGCGCGTTGATGTTCGCCTTGGCGAGCTGAGCGATGCGGCCCAGGATCGTCTGCTTTTCGGCCATGATGTTCTCCTTTGTGGGGTGGTGCGCATGTGCGCGGGTTGTGCGCGAGGACGACCTCGCAGGTCTTGGTGGGTGGACTACAGCGAGTCCGAACCGGATGGCTGACCGGAATGTGTCGGGGAGGGGCTCGTCGTCACGGTGTGTGCGTCACGGTGCGTGCTTGAGGGCCTCGAATCCGTGGCACGTGATCCTCCTTGGTGAGTGGCGAACAGATTAAGATACATGATCGCGGACGATAATGTCCATATCATGATGTACCTTCTGTCACATTATGGTGACCTATGATGAGTGTATATGACGATCAGGTGCGGGTAACAGGTGCGCCTGCACCGACGGGGCTATGCATGGGGTCGTCGAGCGCCTCCTCTAGCGTCGCCCCGGCGCCGCAATCGCGCGCTCAGCGAGCGTCGTGGCGCGCGAGGCCGCTGCGCTTGCTTGCAGGGGATCTTCGTCGAGGGCTTCGCGTGCCGCGGTCATTGCTTGTTCAGCGTCGCGTATCAGCTTGTTCACGTCGAACAGAGCCGACCCTTCGTGCCTGCTCAGGTACTCGCGAGCCTGGCTCAGGGCTGCATCGGCATTGCGAATGTCGCGCTCGGCAGCCTCCCGTGTTCTGCGCCGTGCGTCGTCCTGAGTCGTCAGGGGTGCGAGCACGGCCTCCAGCCGGAGCTCCACATCGCGGAGGGACTCGAGTGCGCCGAGGGGGTCCTCGTCGCTGACCAGTGCCCGCTGGCCGCGGGCGATGGCAGCTTCCGCCTCGTCCAGGAGGGGAGCGAAAGAAGCGGAGGCGGAATCGAGGTGCTTTGCATCCGAGAGGGACTGAGACACGGATCCGATGGAAGCGGCGAGCTTCTCGCGGAATGTGTCGAGATCAGTCTTTGCGCAGAAGATAGCGTCCGTCTGCGCATTTGCCATGGACAGCGCGCGCTGAGCGGTGTCCAGTGCGGAGGCAGTGCGGGTGGGATCGGTGTCGAGATGCGCACTGGCCGTCTCCAAGGCCGCACGAGCGGACTCGAGCAACGCAGCGGCGCGCTCCGGATTGTCCTGGAGGGAAGCGAGCATGGAATCGGGATAGAGGCCCGCGATGCTCGTCAGCTCTTCCTTCGCGCGCTCCAGGTCGGCGAGTTCCTCGACGAGGCGCTCGCGGGCATCGGCGACCTGCGCGGGAAGCGATAGCCGCTTCTCGCTCTGTGCGGCGAACTCCTGGCGAGCGTCCTGGAGTGGCGCAAGGTTCTTGTCGAGATCCGCCGTGATTGTCGAGGCGAGCCGTCGCTTGGTGTGGGCGTCTGGGGTGAGCTCTATCTGTTCGTAGGTGTCGAGGCCGCGTGCAATCGCATCCTTTGCCGCCTCGAGACGGCGCCCGTACTGTTCGGTCGCAGCGCTACCGAACTGGGCGCGTGCGTAGTTCCAGTCCTCTTCCGCGGCGCGCACCTGCTCCTCGGCCTCCGATAGGCGCCGCCTGGCCTCCGTAGCGGCCCTCAGGGCATCGCGCCTGACAGGGTCGACGAGAGGGGTGAGGTCCGCAGGTCTCGTATCGTGTCCGTCGTATTGTTCTTGTCCGCGCAGCTTGGCTCGCAGCTCGAGAGCGAGGGTGAGGACAAGCAAGGCACCTGCGATGAGGAGTGCAATGGTTTGGCGGATTTTGTAGTTTTTGTTTTGATTTTCCTGCTCTTGTTGCTTCGTGCCGTAGTAGCTGTGAAGCTGTGCTTGAATGTCGGAGGCGGTGCGTATATCGCTGACAAAGGAGCTGGTGCCGACAGTGACCGCTTCGCTGGTCAATGGGCTCGACGTGTAGTTGTTTCGAGCGTGCGCGAGGGCACCGTCGAAGGTGCGTTTGAGGGACGGATCCGTTGTCAGGTTTCGAGCGAATTGCGCATCTGTGCAAAAGGCGTCCGTGCCATCCTCGTAGGAGACAACGTAGAGGATGCCTTTGTCGCCTGTGCGTGATTGCTTGAGGGTGGCCTCGCACCATTCGGACGGTTTCTGACCCGAGAAATTGGGGACCACGACGACGTCGATGATCGTGTTGTACGTGGTGTTAAACGCCTGCGCGGGAGACTCGATCCTTGCGCGTTGCTCGTCATTCAGGAAAGAGTTGGGATCGGTGACGTGACCGTTCGTGGTGAGGGGCTCAGTTGCGAATGCGGGCGCGCCGCCGACCAGCAGTGCTACCGCCATGACAGCAACGAGGCCGAGGCGCCGGATCCGTGACACGTTTCCCTCCTGTTCGTCGGTGAGCTGATAAACGCTCGTTTCGGGTCACGCGGTCAGAAACTGCCAGAGGCCGACGACCATCCGGAGTCGGAGCTCCCGCTGCCCCAGTCGGAACCGCCCGATCCCCAGTCGGAACCGCCCGATCCCCAGTCGGAACCGCCGCCCGAGGCGAAGGACCAGCCGGAGCCGGAGGAGTGCGATCCGCTGCGGAAGGGATCGAAGTCATCGTCGTCGTAGTGGTGATGGTGATGGTGGTGGTGAGAGCCGGCATTCGAGAACAGCGTCGACCACAGGAGGAAGTCGCCCAGCGAGGATCCCGTGAAGGATCCGTTGCCCCCCGTGGGCTGTCCCCACGTGCCGCCGACATTCTGGATCGGCGTCGCCATGACGTTATCGGCGAGGGTGCGCGCGTTCGTTGCATGGGACATCGCAGCGTCGGGGTCCTCGTCGAGCACGTCGCGTGCGCTGCTGAGGGCGGTCTCCGCGTCGTTGAGCGTGGAACGAACATTCAGGTCGATGGCGCCTCGCCGACCCTGCACGTAGCGCTGTGCCTGGGCCACGGCCGAGTCTGCCAGGGAGATCTGGGCCTCCGCGGCGGCGTGCGCCTTCTGGTAGGCCTCCTCCTTCGTGCGCAGTGGCTCAAGTGCGGCGTCGAGCGTCGCCTCGGCCATGCGCAGATGCTCGAGAGCGGCGAGGGGATCACCGTTGTTTGCCAGCGCGGCCTGCGCCTCTTTGATCGCGGCCCGCGCGTCGGCCACCATCGGATCGAAGACGGTCGGATCCGTGTCCAGGTTGTCGACGTCTGTGATGTCCGAAGAAATGGAGCTGATCGCGGCGACGAGGCGATCACGGATGGCGTCCAGGTCAGACTTGGCGGAGAAAATCGCGTCCGTCTGGTGTTTCGCCATCGTCAGGGCGCGCAGAGCGGTGTCGAGGGCGCTAGAGGCCCGTGCGCGGTCGGTTGATACGGCCGCGTCGGCGGCGTCGAGTGCGCTGCGAGCCGAGGTAAGCAGCGCCGCGGCCTGCTCCGGGTTGTCTTGGAGGGACGCAAGCATCTGCGTCGGGTACAGGGATGCGATGGAGGCAAGCTCGGCCTTCGCGCGTTCGAGGTCCGAGAGTTCTTCGGCGAGGCGTTCGCGCGCTTCGCTGATGCGCTCGGGGAGGGACGCCTGCTCAGCGCGCTTGGTCGCAAACGACGCCTGGATGGCGCTGAGCGGGTTCATGTAAGTCCCCAGGTCAGCCATGATGGCGGTGGCCAGTCGCAGCTGCTCGGCGGGTAAAGGAGCAGAGTTCATCTGGGATTGAGCGCTGAAGCCTCGAGAAACAGCAGCCTTACCGGTCTCGATCGCCTGGGCGAAGCTATCGGTGGCGCCGAGGCCGAACTGGGCGCGAGCGAAGTCCAATTCGTCGGATGCCGTCCGGATCTGTTCGTCGGCGGCCAGGAGTTGGCGGTTGGCTTCCTGGACCGCATGTGCCGCGGCTTGGGCGTCGACCTGCGCTGCCTGCTGCGCGACGACCCTGTTGCGCTTCGACGAGCGCGACACGGCGAAGCCGATGACACAAAAGCCGGCGACCAGGACGATGAGGAACAAGACGATGGCGAGGATCGCGCCCATGCCGTTACTGGAACTGGACTCGGAGGCCCTGGAATGACTCGATGAACCCGAGGTGGAAGGGCTCGAGGAGTTTGCGTTGACGAGAGTGTCGACGAAGGCGTTGACGCCCCTGGCGCCATCGGAGGAAGTGAGCGGCTTCGACGTCAGCTGAGCCTCCGAGGCCCTGACCGCGCTTTGGAGCACGGACGGGGAGGTCCCGTTGTAGACGCACGCGGCGTCGTGTCGCTCGGAGTAGGCGATGACGTAGACGATGGTTCCAGCGTTCAACGATGAGCGCTGGACGGTCTGCTGGCACCACGTCTGCGCATCCATGCCTGACAAGTTTGCGACAAAGACGACGGAGACGTTCATGCCGTGGGACGCAGCCTTACTCGTGGCTGACTCGACCGACGAACGGTCGGAGTGAGACAGCCATCCGTCTGGGTCTGTCACGCTTCCGTTGATGCTTTGAGGGGTGGCCGCGAAGGATGGGAGTCCGAGTGCAAGCAGTAGCGTGGTCAGCACAGCGACGAGGCTGAGGCGGCGGATTCGTGACACTGGGTCCTCCTGCAAAGTGGCGAACAGAAAAACATACATCACGCCGCCCGGTCCTGTCGAGCATGTGACGAAACCAGCGTCGCGTGATTGTTGCCGTGGGGTCAGTCTACGTGAAAGTTGGCTCATCCTGGGGTGCGCGGTGCTGTTCGCTACAGGCGTCGGCTCGTCTCCCACGCGCACGGGGAGAGCGCCCTATGATAGGGGAAGCCCCATTGGGCTCACAGACTATTGAGAGAAGGAGGGGACTATGCCCACCGGTAAAGTGAGGTTCTTCGACGCGGATCGCGGTTTCGGTTTCATCGCAGGAGACGACGGGGCGGATGTTTTCCTCCACTCGTCCGCGCTGCCGGCCGATCATCCCAACCCCCGAGTGGGTGCTCGCGTGGAGTATTCGGTCGCCGATGGACGCAAGGGACCGCAGGCCCTGAGCGTGCGTTTCCTGAAGGAGACAGCTTCCGTTGCCCGAGCCAAGCGCCGCAAGCCGCAGGCGATGGTGCCCGTCGTCGAGGATCTGATCAAGCTTCTCGACTCGTCGAGCGCCGCCCTGCGTCGCGGCTCGTACCCGGACAACGCGACCAAGATCGCGAAGGTGCTGCGCGCCGTCGCAGAGGAATTTGATGCCTAAAACTGTGGCCCGTGTTCGGGCAGTGAAGAAGGACGCCGTCCTGGCCGGCGCCGTCGACGTCGCGCGCGCTGGCGCCGAGGCCGTGGCCCACCCGCGTCCCGTCGGCGATCACGTCGGCTTCGAGATGGTGTCGGAACGCCTGGGCACCCACTATTTCGCGTCGACTGACGCTGGCTACGTGGGTTGGTGCTGGGCGGTGACCGTTGCGCGCGTGCCGCGCGGACGCGTCGCCACCGTGTGCGAGGTCGACATGACTCCTCGCGAGGGTGCGCTTCTCGCTCCCGAGTGGGTGCCGTGGGAGGAACGCCTGCGTCCTTCGGACATTTCGCGCGACGACGTTTTGCCGTACAAAGCGGACGATGAGCGCCTCGAACAGGGCTTCGAGGACACGAGCGATGACCCGGATCTGCCGATCGTGCGTGAACTTGGGCTGGGGCGTCCCCGCGTCCTGTCGCAGGAGGGGCGCGATCAGGCGGCTAAGCGCTGGTATGATTCCGAGCGCGGGCCGAAGTCGGGGCGTCGCCCGCGTAACACCTGCTCCTCGTGCGGCTTCCTCATGAAGATGAGCGGCGACATGCGCACCATGTTCGGTGTGTGCGCGAACGAGTGGGCCACCGACGACGGGGCCGTCGTGTCCTTGGACCACACGTGTGGTTCCCACTCGGAGACCGACGTTCCCAAGAACGGTACGGCGTGGCCGGTGCGCCCGTCGCGCATCAACGAGGGGGCGCTCGACGCGGAGCCGATGCCGCGGGCGTCGGAAGAGGTGAAGGCGGACGAGGCCGCGACGGGCGAGGCGGACGAGGCCGGGGCGTCGGCGGCTTCCGAACAGGCTGACTGACGTTCGCTTCCGTGACGAACTGAGAGAAAGTACCCGAGACTACGTCTCGGGTACTTTCTCAACAAGTGGGCACATGGCGAGTGTGTTTGCGTGCTCGCCCCCGAGCAGGCACGATTGTTCAGTGAGCACACAAGAAAAGACCGCCTCATCCCACGGCGGCTTCGCACAGTCACTTGATTCGTTCTTCCAGATTTCCAAGCGCGGTTCGACGATCAGTCACGAAATCCGCGGTGGATTTGTCACCTTCTTCGCGATGGCGTACATCCTGGTCGTCAACCCGGCGATCCTGGGCAACGCAGTTCCCAAGGACGGTTCCATTACGACCCAGGGCATCGCTGCTGGCACCGCGCTCGTCGCGGGCATCATGACGATCCTGATGGGTGTCGTCGCGAACTACCCCCTGGCGCTCGCCGCCGGCCTCGGCCTCAACGCGGTCGTCGCCTTCACCCTGGTCCTTGGTGCCGGCCTCAGCTACGGCGAGGCCATGGGTATCATCGCGTGGGAAGGTATCCTCATCTTCCTGCTGGTCCTCACCGGCTTCCGTGAGGCTGTTTTCCGCGCGGTTCCCGCGGCCCTCAAGACCGCCATCACCGTTGGCCTGGGTCTCTTCGTCGCCCTCATCGGCCTCGTGAATGCGGGTATCGTGCGCGCGGGCTCGACCCCCGTCCAGTTCGGTATCTCGGGTTCGCTTGACGGCTGGCCGGCCCTCGTCTTCGTGTTCGGCCTGTTCCTCATGCTCATCCTGTACGTGCGCGGCGTGAAGGGCGCGGTGCTGATCTCGATCATCGCCTCCACGGTCCTGGCGGTCATCGTCCAGGCGTTCACTCACCTCGAGCGTATTTCCGACACGAACCCCACCGGCTGGGGCCAGACTGTTCCGGAACTCAAGGGTTCCCCGATCGCCGTTCCTGTCTTCGACACGCTCGGCAAGGTGGACTTCTTCGGTGGCTTCGGCAAGCTCGGTATTGTCTCCGTTATCCTCCTGGTCTTCTCCCTCATGCTGGCTGACTTCTTCGACACGATGGGCACCATGGTGGCCGTCGGCGCCGAGGGCAACCTGCTGGACAAGGACGGCAACCCGCCCAGGACCCGCCAGATCCTGATCATCGACTCGCTGGCTGCCGTGGCCGGTGGCGTCGGTGGTGTCTCCTCGAACACCTCCTACGTCGAGTCCGCCTCGGGCGTCGCGGAGGGTGCTCGCACCGGCCTGGCTTCGGTGGTCACCGGCATCCTGTTCCTGCTGTCGACCTTCCTGGCGCCCCTCGTCGAGCTGGTCCCGACCGAGGCCGCCTCCACGGCCCTCGTCTTCGTCGGCTTCCTCATGATGACCCAGGTGACCGGCATTGATTGGAAGGCCCCCGAAGTTGCGATTCCCGCCTTCATGACGATTGCCTTCATGCCGTTTGGCTACTCCGTGTCCGTCGGTATCGGCGTGGGCTTCGTGACCTATGCGATCATCCAGCTCGTGAAGGGCCAGGCCCGCAAGGTCCACCCGCTCATGTGGGTGGTTGCCGGCCTGTTCGTCATCTACTTCCTGATGGGCCCGATTCAGCGTCTCCTCGGCGTCGCCTGATTCATCACCCTTCGCGTCCTTCCCGCCCCGCCGGAGCCTTCCTCCGGCGGGGCGGTCGTATCCTGGGAAGATGCGCCGAGGAAGGATGAGCGCCGCCGGGCGCCCCGACCTCGTTCGGTGCGGGCAATAGCAGTGAGAGAGGGAGGATTGGCGTGTCAGCAACATTCGCGTCCATGCGCTACGTGAACTATCGGTATTGGTTCGTCGCCTCCCTGATTGCCTCGACCGGCGCGTGGCTTCAGCGCGTCGCCCAGGATTGGTACGTGCTGACGGTCCTGACCGATCACGACTCGGGGCAGGTCGGTATCGTGACCGCGCTCCAGTTTCTCCCGATCATCCTGTTTTCTGCGTCGGCCGGTGTGCTCGCGGATCGTGTTCCGGGGCGTCGTCTCCTGCAGTGCACGCAGACGGGGGTCGGCCTCGTCTCTCTGGTGATGGGCCTCGTCGTCCTGACGGGCACTGGCGAGCTGTGGCACCAGTACATCCTCGCCTTCATATCCGGGACGATCTCCGCGATCGATACGCCGGCGCGCCAGGCCTTCGTCGGCGAGCTCGTGCCTCAGGACAAGATGGCGAACGCTGTCGCCTTGAATGCGACCGCCTTCCATACTGCGCGCCTCATTGGTCCGGCCTCGGCGGGTTTCTTCATCGACTGGTGGGGGGTGGGCCCCGTCTTCCTCATCGACGCCGGAATGTTTGCCGCCCCCGTCATCGCGCTGGCCCTCATGCGCGGCGATCGCCTGTATCCGCGCACGCTCGTGCCGCGTGCTCGCGGCCAGCTGCGTGAGTCCGTGATGTACGTGCACAGTCGCACCGATATCCGCATTATTCTCGCGCTGATCTTCGTTGTGAGCGCCCTGGGCATGAACTTCCAGATGACGAGCGCTCTCATGGCCACCACGGTGTTCGGCAAGGCGGCGGGCTCCTTCGGCATTCTCTCGACCTTCATGGCCTTCGGCTCGATTCTCGGATCCACGGGAGCTGCGCGCCGCGCTCCTCGCCTGCGCACGATTCTCATGGGTGCCGCCTTCTACGGGACCGCCGAGATTCTGCTGGGCCTGTCGCCCTCCTACTGGTGGTTTGCCCTCCTGTCGATTCCTACGGGCTTTGGCATGCTGACGATGAATACGAGTGCGAACGCCCTCGTGCAGACGCGCACCGATTCCGATAAGCGCGGTCGCGTCATGGCCCTGTATTCGCTCGTTTTCCTGGGTGCGACGCCGATCGGCTCGCCGCTCGTCGGCTGGGTGGGGACGATGTTTGGGGCGCGCTGGTCGATCCTGGTGGGCGGCATCGCGTCGCTGGGCATCGCGCTCATCTGCGGGGTGTGGGCGATGATCCACTGGAAGGGGCGCGTCGTGCGCCGCCAGTCCTTCCCGTGGGTGGGCATTGAGGCCGATTCCTCGGTGGACGCGCCCAGCCGTTCGATCGACGCCCTCTGACGGGCGTCACCGGGGAGTTTAGAGCACGCGCTCCAGACAGTAGTCAATGCAGGCGAGGAGCGCCTCCACGTCGTCGACCTCCACGCTCGGCCACGTGCCGATGCGCAGCTGGTTGGTACCCACGCCGCGGTAGGCGCCGATGTCGACGATCCCTCGCGCGCGCAGGTGTGCGGCCAGCTCGGTCGCGCTGACGGCCTCGTCGATCTCGATCGTGGCGGTCACGGGGGAGCGCCACGCCGGGTTCTCCACGAAGGGACGCGCGGCCAGGTTTGCCTGGGCCCATTCGTAGATAAGGGACGAGGCCTGGGCACAGTGGGCGCTCACCGCGTCCATCCCGCCGCGCTCGAGGAGCCAGCGGACCTGGCGCTCCGCCATGATGATGGTCGCGAGCGCGGGCGTGTTGAGCGTCTGGTCCTTGCGTGAGTTCTGAACAGCCGCGGTCAGCGACAGGAACTGGGGGACCCAGCGTCCGTCGGATCCCTCCTCGATGCGACGCGCGCGCTCGATGGCGGCGGGGGAGAGGAAGGCGACCCACAGGCCGCCGTCGGAGCCGAGAGCCTTCTGGAGAGAGAAGTAGTAGGCGTCCACCTGCGTGAGGTCGACGGGGACGGCGCCGGCGATCGACGTGCCGTCTACGAGGGTGAGTGCACCCGGTGCCTCGACGCGGTAGACGGGGGAGGTGACGCCGGTGGAGGTCTCGTTGTGCGGGTAGGCGTAGGCGTCGATGCCATCGCGCGGGGTCACGGTGACGAGTGAGCCGTAGGGGGCCTCGTCAATGAGGGGATTGCTCAGGTGTGGCGCGCGGGTGGCTTCCGTGGCGAATTTCGCGCCGAACGCGCCCCAGGAACCGAACGCTGCGCGCGAGGAGATGAGGCACGCGCAGGCCACGTCCCAGAACGCGGAGGCACCGCCGTTACCCAGGACAACCTCGTAGTCGTCGGGGAGCGCACAGAGGGCGCGCAGGCCGTCCTTCAGCGAGGCGACCACGTCGCGCACGGGCATGGCGCGGTGGGAAGTGCCCATGAGGAGCGGTGAGGAAAGCGCTTCAATTTGTGCGCCGCGCACCTTGGAAGGGCCGCAGCCGAAGCGTCCGTCTGAGGGGAGGAGAGCCTGGGGGATGTCGGGAAAAGCCACCATGACGACAGCCTAGTCCCCTCATGCGGTGTATTTCCATCACGTTCATTAATCGAATTATCGTGAGCGTGCACACGTCGACACGCCTGTTTTTCCGCATCAACGCGTCGTTGCACGTGCGCAAAGGAAGGTGACCCTATTCTGTGTTTATTACATGCCTGATGAAGGAGGCCACCATGGCAGACCTGATCGACACCACCGAGATGTACCTCAAGACCATCCTCGAACTCGAGGAGGACGGGGTCACCCCCCTGCGTGCGCGCATTGTCGACCGCCTGGGGCACTCCGGTCCGACGGTCTCGCAGACGGTCGCGCGCATGGAGCGTGACGGGCTGCTGCATGTGATGGGGGATCGCCGCCTCGAACTGACCGAGGCTGGTCGCGCGCATGCGACCGAGGTGCTGCGCAAGCATCGCCTGGCTGAGCGTCTCCTCCTCGATGTGATCGGCATGGAGTGGGCGCAGGTGCACGACGAGGCGTGCCGCTGGGAGCATGTGATGAGCGATGCCGTCGAGGCTCGTCTGCAGGAGCTGCTGGCTAACACGTGCGTGGATCCCTACGGCAATCCCATGCCCGGCTGCGAGCAGCTGGAGGGCGCTTATTCTGCTGAGCTCGCGGTGCGTTCGCTCGAAGCTGGTGTCCTCACGCTGGCACGTATTGGCGAGCCGATCCAGGCGGACGCGGAGCTGCTGGCGTCCTTTGATGAGCTGGGCCTGCGTCCGGGCGCTCGCGTGGAGCTGTCGGCGCACGGCGACGTCGTGCGCGTCGCGGCCCTCGACGAGGCCGGGAACGTGCGCGGGTATCTGACGATGCCGATGGCGTTGGCGGCTCATCTCTTCGTGCGCGGTGAGTGAGCGCTCTTCGTTGACGAGGCCGGGGC
>FLSB01000962.1_pt2 | contig 11693 bp, 27 predicted proteins | sample 1550551 | NCBI WGS metagenome assembly FLSB01 (sample SAMEA4031774, study PRJEB14383) | metagenome | biome: human; feature: oral; material: saliva | place: Philippines | collected 2014 | reverse complement strand
GATATGATCGACCTGTCGAGCAAGATCAACAATGAATCGCTACGCGGACACCTTGACCGTGACCTGGCTAACACCGCTGTTGCAGCACTGACCGCGCTGGGGCGTTCGATCAACAAGTGACACACAACACAGTCTAGCGGGTTGACAACCCAAAGACAACCCGCTAGACTGAAAGCACAAGCCAAGACAACCGAAAGGTTAAACCAATGATCCGTCTGACCGTTGACGATGAAGCCCGCGCCCTGTCGGCGTGGGCACACGCTGAAGTGCTTTACGTAGGCGAAGACGTCATTTTTGCCCCGCGTTGGGCAACACACGTATGGCGCGCGCCAGTAGATGGGCATCTCTACTTTGTAGGCCCTAGCGACCTGGCACAGATGCCCCTGGGTGTCGATGCTGATACTCGCGAACTCTACTGAGCAACACAACACAACACAGAAAGACAACAAAAATGCGAGACACGACACACGCAATTGTTACCCGTTGGATCGAGTACCGTACCCCTAGCGGTGGTTGGTCAAAGGTCCGACATGATGAAACCGAGGAAGATTTTAAGCCGCACAACCTGCGCAACTTTTTCGATGCACAGTTTCCCGGCGAACGGCGCGGTTACGCATACACCATGCACGGATACCTGCCCGTGAGGGTGACTGTCCCTAGTCCCGATGGAAGCGAGCGCACCGTTTACAAGTTCGCCTATTACACCGGCCCGCGCGAGGTTGTGAGCTACACGTACGAAGACTAATTAAGTCTTCAACTTCCCCCGCTTAATGGTGAGTGTCAAGGTTGGTTCAATCCCAACCGGGGGAACGATGCGACACAAGTCGCACAAACCACCAACAAACCGAAAGGTTAATTGACATGGCACACACTTTCAAGACTGACCCTTGGCACGTCAAGGAAGCAAGGGGCACGGCGTGGCATCCCACGCAGTTCGCCCGTGAACACTCGCCCTACACTAAGGCGCGCCGTGACCTGAGCAAGCGCATTAGGGCACGTGAGCGCCGCGAAATGGACCGTATCGCGCGTGACCTTGAAGCATGGGGCGATTACTACCCTACCGGGCAGACGCTGCGTGAGTTCGCAAGCGATACCAACCGTGACGGTTGGCAGTACTGACCAACAAACCAACGGGACGGGCCTAACGGCCCGTCCCCATACAGAAAGACTGAGACAATGGGTATTCTGAACGATATTGACAACGCCGCATGGGACTTGGAACACGGGCGCGTTAGCGGGTTCTATCCTGTCGCACGAAACTTTAACATTGCTGAAAACCACAACCACCCTATCTGCGGTAGCATGTTTGACGTGTATTCTTACACGACGCGCGTTGCAATGGTGAAAAAGAATGAACATGGTAATTGGGATACGTTTGTTCACCGTGACGCGTTCCACCATTCCACTACCACTAGCAAGCACCTACGCCGCTTTGTGTCGGCAATGGTTGGCCGCGTTGACTGGGACGCGCTTTACAAGGCGTGCGACAGGGAGTGCATTAGCGGCAATGGGGAACAGTTTATCAACGTTAGGGAGGTTGCCTAATGACTATCAATAATGCCCTGTTGTCGGTGTATCCCGATCAACGCCTATATGGTACGCGCCCGCTTGGTAGGCGGTACTTCCTTAGCGAGGGTATGCGAGGGTATATGATTACCAACTCATCCACAGGTAAGGTTGTTTGCACGTGGGATAGCGACGGGAATCTATATGCGACAACCGAGGGCCTAACGCCCTATGAGAAAGCACTGATTACCCGCGTACTGCGTATGTGGCGACACACGCCGCGTATTCTATGGGACGTGTGGGACCGACACGCAACAAAGATTCAAGACAATTGGGGACGGCAGTACGCGCTAGTAAGTGTGCCTTAAAACACACTCTGACAACTTGACAACAACCGACCAGCAACCTACACTAGAAACATAGGCACAAAGCCTACAAACCAACGACAGAAAGCGAGACACAGCAATGCGAGTCAATAAGAACACGATGAACGCTATCAAGACTGCCACAGCAACTAAGATCACGTTTATGAAGATGGGAGATGACTACGGTGATAATCCCAGCGTGCTTGCCGCTATTGACGCGGTAGCGGTCGCCCTGGATGGCCTGTCGGATGCAGTAGTCATGAGCGAGATTGAAGGCTAACTAACGCCCTAACGGGCAACCCGGCCCTGTCGGTAGGTAAATGTGGGTTCAACCCCCACGCCGGGTACGATGCTAACCAAGGTGGTTAGCGAACAACAACAAACCGAAAGATAGAATCATGTTGTGCAATGAATTGCCCAATTGGTACGGCATCCCCGGTATCGGCTTTGAGTGGCGGGGTTCCCAAAGTGACCCTATGTTGCACTACAAGGGGCATATGTTTAACGCACATGACATGCAAGATGGGTTGTGGGAGAACTACCAGGAAGATTTAGAAACTGGGTACACATCCCTTGAGTGGGAGGAATATGTCATGGAAAACGCAACCAGCTATCTTGACGATGCACTATTTTTTGAGCGGGAGGAATGGTAAACATGTGGGAAGAATTGCTGAGCGTCATTAGTGACCGTTATTACCCACTAGAGTCCATGCAGGAACACTTAGCCGGGTACGTTAATACCGAAACAGGCTGGGACCTATCGCTGATTAACCCCTGGTTTACTGAGCGTGGCTATGAGTTTGTGGGATACCTTGACTTGTTCTCTGAGAATGAGCCTAGCGGCGTGTACGTGAACGTAGACGGCTACGTGTGGCGTTGTCGCACTAATGCCGCTGACAACAGTATCTATTGGTACTGGGAGTCCGATATCGAGGGCGATACGCTAGATGAATTGCGCTACTTGCACGGATACGCGCATATGTTCATCTGGGACCAAGACGAACAAACGTGTAACGTAGTTCACATGGCAGAATGACCGCCAACCTGCTAATCTTTAATTATCGGAAGACAAACAACCAAGCGGAAGCGAGAAAACAATGATTCAGACACAGTTCGCACACACTATCACCATTCCCGATGAATGGGAGCATAACGGACACACTTTCCAAGTATTCCATGATGAATGGGCAGAGTGCCCTACTGAATGGCTAGATAGCGCCGATGCACTGTGTGTCCTTGGCGGGCCGCATGGTTGCATCCTGCATCACCCCGCCGAAACGGACTGCCCGGCGATGCACGCCCTTGACAACTTCCATGAGGAACATGGTAGGCTGCCTACGCAGGAAGAATGGGCGGCGCTTTGCCCTGATTACTGGGTGTACGTTGGTTGGCATGGGATGGATGATGACCGCCTGTTTGCGGCCGCGTTCCGCAAGGATGCGTATCCTGTTGACCCTTGCGAGTCATGGGTGCATGAATACAGTCTTTGGGCAGATGGCTATGTCTGGTTTGTGTTGGACACAACTACAGATGACTCTCTGGCAGGTATCTATGCTGAGTCCGAGGAAGACGCTATCAAGTACTACACCGAAAACTATATGTGAGAAAGAGAGAGAAACAATGCCTAGAATTGACATGCTACTCGTTATTGCCGCTGACTGGGATACTAAGTTCTGTTTTACCGCCGATGAGCTGGGAGTTAGCAAGGATGAGTACGACTACGTGACACGTAGCGGCGACCTGTGTATCCGGGAAGACCTTGAGGCTATGGCCGCCGATGCCGTGGACGAACTGCATAAACCTATCACGGTGCTTGGTAAGACTCTCAAGGCAAGTGACATTGCTAGGGAGATGCTGAGCGATGACTGGGAGGCGTGTGTCAACGCTTGCATTGCGCACCTAATCGCAATGCAAGAGATTAAGGAAGTCCACTAATGTTCGCCATCGCTTACTATACCCTGTTCCTACTGGCTATTCTTGCCCCTGTCGGCGCATACTGTCACCGCGCGGAACAACAGGACAACAAGCATGACGATTAGCCTTGAAGAACTAATGGGCCTACCCATAGCACCTAAGCCACTACCTGTTGTTATCCCGGCATGGGAGGTTGGTATAGATTACGGCTTAGTACACGGGCAAGACGATTACAATTGACAACAACAACGAAAGTGAGAACAACAACAATGGACACTGAAAACCTCGTCAACAAGATTACCAAGCTCAACGCCGAAATTGCGGCCCTGACTGAAGCACGGGACGCACTCAAGGCTGAGCTGTGCGCACAGTTCAACGCAGGGGACAAGATTCAGGTAGGCGACACACGCGTGACGTTCGCTACCCGAAAGACTATCAACGCCGCCGCCGTGGAAGCACTGCCCGCGTTTAAGAAACTGCCAAAGGCAGTGCGTGAGTCGGTTTATGACAAGCCTAAGTTGAATACTAAGAAACTTGCCGCGCTTGACCTACTCGACCTGTCGCCCGCTACTACCGTATCGGACGTGTACGCAACGTTCCGATGAATTGGAAGCAATACGGGACGGGCGACGGTGAATACACTGTCGAACAGGTGGAAGCTGTCGCCCGTTCCCTTGAGGAACAAGAACTGCAAGAATATTCAACCATGTGGCTTGAAGCGGTACGACAGATGCGCGCCGCTGAGATTATCCACAACAACCTAGGTGTGGGAGCCGAGGTCGAACTGCCTAACGGCATGTCAATTTATATCGAAAGTGAAAGTGAGTAATCAAAATGTTTGCGCATTACGTATTGGACGGCGTTTTCTGTTGGCACGAGGTTGAAGACGATGTGTTTAGCGAACTTTACTGTGCTCGTGAAATTGGGGACTACCCTCGTGGCACAGATCCTGAGAGGGATTATTATAATGCTTGGGACTATTGGGTGAATAGCGAAATGTTCTATGAGTGGCTTGTTGACCGTACTAAGCAAGATGGTTTTGTTGACTACGACAAGCACCCACAGAACGGTACGTTTATGTGGATTCAAGCGGAAGAGATGCTTGTCGTTCAACCTAGTGAGTCTGAACTGCCTACCGAGGTTGTCGCTACGTTCGATAGGGACAGTCTGTATGAAACGGAATACGCGGAGGGCATCGTTCGGGATGGCGTGTTCTACGCCACTGTTATTGCGCGGGAGCTTGACTAATGAATATCAACATACTGTCTGAAACCGGCGAGATTACTATCTTCCAAGACGCTGACACGGGCAACACGTATATTGTGGAACCAGTGCTGGGAACCACGGAACCTATAGATATGGCAGATGAGCCTTATCTGGTTATTGGGGACTGCGACGATTTTATGGGGTCCGATAACCCAGTGTTCAAGACGCTTGGTAGGTATATTGCAGTGCATGATGAAACACCTGCCAACGTGGGAGAATACGCTAAGTTGTTCAAGGGTGAACTGTGCTCACACTTCAAGTGCGTCGATGGGTGGGAGGACTATGACTTTATTGAGTCATACGGGCAGATTCTAGCGGTCAATAAGCGACTAGGGAACGCTGAAGAATGGCTGTGCTATCTCAACATGTGGGACGACGGGGAAGTATATTCTGTCCTCGACTGTTCGACCGGGATTAAGGTCACTGACATTTACGCTGAATACCATGAGGATGCACTTGAGCTTTATCTCAGGGACGGGGAGCTTGCATCACTGAAGGCACGAGTCAACAAGGTATTGGAGGCTAACTAATGAACATGGAAGAGTTGACTAAGGAATACAGTATTGCGTGCGCTAAGGCAGTACGAGACGGTATTCACGCACTGGTGAGAAAGTGGGACAAGGATATTGTTAACTCACTGAATGAGCGTGACTACTGCATCTGCGCGGAATTGTACGGCGATAGCCTGTGCATCCTTGGTTATATTGGCATGGACGGTTACTATGGGTATACCCGGTGGGACAACAGTGATATGAACCGGCAAGTTCAAGAACTGTTCGATGATCTTGGGGCACAAGTTGTGCTCAACGCAATGATTCACTACGGCTGGGAAGAAACTACGCAGACAATTACTTGGAGGATCTACTAAATGAGCTTTGCACCGCGCCACTACCAGGAACGTGTACTGGAAGGATTGGCGAACAGTAAAACGCCGTACACGGGCCTGGTAGGCGCGGGCCTTGGTGTGGGCAAGACGGCAATGAGCGTGTGGAACGCCCTCAACGCTTTCGGTGAGTGTATCGGGGAACAGATTATCCTCATTGTCGCACCTGTTCGTACTGAGAGTGGTTGGCGCTCGCACTGGAAGACGCTTGCGGGCATCGACATGCGCACGCTGTCTGGTAAGAAAACCAAGGCCGCGCTTGCAGTGTGGGATGATCTGGAAAACCGTGTGCCCGGCGTGTACTTTATTACCTGGGAGCTAATGCGGTCTCGCAACAAGGAAAAACGCTGGGACGGGCGCGCAAAGAAGTATATCTATAAGTCAATGGCTAAGCCGTTCTACGGTGTGAACTTTGGGATGGTTATTGCCGATGAATGGCACCGTGCGTGCAACCATTCCTCGCTCAATTTTGACGTGGCACGACACATTAAGGCACGCTACCGTCTCGCACTGTCGGCAACACCTGCTGGTAATAAGCCTTGCAATATCTGGGCCGCGTTGAAGTTCCTCTGGCCTAACCACTATGGTGGTTACTGGGACTTCTGTGAGAAGTTCTTTAAGGTGGAAGTCAACCCTTGGAGCGCGTACGGGAAAGATTTTTCGGGAGAGCGCTCGCCCGGCATGGTCCGTCGTGGAGCGCCGTCTTATCATGAGGTTTCACAGGCCGAGGCTAATCCGGAGCTGCCCGGCGTGATTATTCACCGCGTGGAAGTTGAACTGTCCCGCGCGCAACGTAAGGCGTACAATGATCTGGAACAGAAGGCACTCACGTTCCTGGGAGAATACCCGCTTGCACTGTCTATCCCGATGGAACTTGACCTGCGTCTGCGACAGATGACACTGGGAGTCCCCTCGTTTAACGAGGACGGGGCTGTCGATTACAAGGAAGATTGTAAGTCTTCCAAGCTTGACGCAATGATGGAAATTATTGCGGACCTGCCTGAAGATGAGCCTGTCGTCGTATGGGTGCATAGCCAGAGGTTCATTAAGGCGGCACTGTACCGTCTGAAGAAAGCCGGTATTAAGGCCATTGAAGTCTCTGGTAAGTCGCGTGGTGATTTCCATGCCATGATTAACGGGGACGTGCGCGTCATTGTCGCCCAGCATGAAGCCATGTCAGAAGGGGTTGACGGACTTCAGCGAGTCTGTCATACTGAGATATGGTTGAGTCAGTCTAACAGCCTGGTGATTAACGAACAGGCGACGGGACGACTTAACCGACAAGGTCAGACTACAGCTGTTAACCGTTTCCTGATTCAGGCGACTGACACGGTAGATGACTGTGTTCTGGGACGCTTGCAGGAGCGTTTCGACAAGCTCAAGGCATCTGGCCTTATCTGAAACAACAAACAACAAACTGAAGGGAGACTGAAAAATGTCTGACTACTACAACCAGGGCGTGGCTGCCTATAACAACTCAATCAACACGATGCGGGACATTGTGAAGAAGCCGGGCTACGGACGCTACATTCTGCTTGCGTTCTGCCTTGCGTTTACGATTACGGGTGTATGGTTCCCTGCCTACTTCATGTGGGTTGTGTGGGCATTTGTTGCCTATCTGGCACTGAATATCATTCTCATTCTGGTCTATGTGATCTGCATGGCTGTCGTCGCGTTGTTCCTTCGTCACCTCGCTAAGAGTGGTGACTGAGCCGTGGAGATTATTCAGTTCAACTACAAGACGGCAGCGAACCTTGTGAAGAAGCCTGTGGAGAACTATTGGCTCGAAGATAAGGTTGCTTACATCAAGTTCACGGACGGCTCGACCGTTGGTATCCACCCGCTTTTCGATAGCTGGGAGGTGTACGTGTCTCTAGCTGAGCGCGACAACCTGGATAAGGATAAGTCGGTAGATGATGCTCAGACTGTATATGTGTTTAGTCGTAAGGATGGTGACAGCCCATGGACATCTCGTACGGCAGCTATTGAGTTCGACACCATCCGCTATTACATCCATTATGATGTAAACAAGGCTGTACGGACATACATCCCGATCATTGAGTTTCACTATTACGAAGAAGGGGAAACAATTGGCAATTACAATTCGTGATATTTACGCACCCCCGCTTGGTTTTGGATGGGAGAATCTTCCCACCCGTTACGTCAAGCGACAGTACCTTGACATTGAAGACGGTCTTGTCACTGCGCCTAGCGGCGCAGTCCTGGGTACTGGCACGCTGCCTAACGGACGGCTTGCCCTGCTCAACGACAGGGGCACCGTGTGCGCTCAGTGGTGGTCCGCTAAAGATGAGATGGTTGTCGTGGACCCGTTCGACAACCATGTGTTTGTCGTGCCTAGTATTGACGATCTGAAGTGTAATGCGCGGGAGATGACCTCGGCACAGATCGACATCAAGGCAGCGCGCCCGCTGGACCTGTCGATCATGTGGACCGACCCTGTTGCAGGTGAGTGCGGTTTTGACCGGGACGATCTCTCGATTGGTGAGCACCACTACTATACTGACCGTCTGAACGGTACTGTTCTCCTGGGTCTCGTGGAAGACGCGGACGGTAACTACGTGGTGTCTCGTAACTCGGTTCTCTGCCGTCTGCTGCGGTACGTGGACGGTGATCGTTTCGCCTTCAGTGACTACCGTAAGAAGGCTATTCCGGGACTGCTGAACGACAACGGGGGACTGTCGGACTTTGCCCGTAAGGTGCTGCTGTGGGCTAATAATCTGACTGATGAACAGCGGGAGATTCTTTCTCGATGAGAGAGTACATCAAGGCAGCGCGGGACGAGGCCGCTAAGTCCCGCTGCGACCGTGCTCACGTGGGGTGTGTGATCGTTGATCGTGCAACGGGGCAGGTTGTGTCTCGCGCGTTCAACGAAACACCCCATGGCCTTGAGCCGTGCGACACGGGCGGGCACCGCATTGTCGATGACCACTGTGTGAACACTGTTCACGCGGAACGTAACGCGATTCGACAGATGAAGGAACATGGGAGCGAGTACACGCTGTACGTAACTCACTATCCCTGCCAGGGGTGTGCTCACCTTATCTCGTCCTGTCCTGAGATCGTGGAGGTTGTCTACCTGGGGGACTACCGGAACTCTAGCGAGGCGACAGCTCTCCTGAGTGGACTGTCGAAGGGAGTCCATCGTGGGGAAGAATAAGCTGGTCTTTCAAGTTCCCCCTGGGTTCATGTTTACTGACATTGAACGGGACAAGGTGAGTAGGACACGATGGGAGGTTAATTCTGGCTCGAATAAGATCGTGCGCCACACTTCGTGTATCCCGCTCTTCGGGACACGTGAGATGTGGAAGGTCGTTGAGGAAGGCGACTTTCTGGTTTTCATTGAATCGCCACTAGATGACCTCCATTATTACGCTTGGAACCTTCATGTCATGAAGGAAGAGCAATACAAGGAATGGGCAAAGAATGAGTGAAATCTACGACAACATTATCCGGGAGCTGACGAAGCCCTCGGAACGCGACAAGCAACGTAAAGTTGGCCCGTCTGAGCTGGGAGATCTGTGTGAGCGTTGTCTGGCAGAAAAGCTGCTGGGAGTCCACCAGGAAGAGAAGAACTACCCTCTCGCACCGATGATTGGGACCGCGTTCCACTTGTATCTTGAGAACGTTATTGGCCTCAAGGATTACTTGAAGGAAACCAAGGTAACTGTCGGGACGATTGAAGGATATGGTGCAATTCGTGGCACTGCTGATGGGTTTGATACTGCGACAGGGCATGTCGTGGACTACAAGGTTCTGTCGAAGAAGAAGATCAAGGCGTTTTCGTCTGCAACATTCCTCGATGAGGACCGTAACCCTGAGTTCTACTCGGACTCGCTGACCGAAGGTCAGCTCAAAAAGTATTATTACCAGATGCAGCTGTATGGTCTGGGTATGGAGAACGCTGGCTATGAGGTGAATCACACTTCCCTGATTTTGTTCCCCAGGGATGCTACGATAGAATCTGTCACAACGGCAACTCACGAGTTGTGCTTTAAGTACAACCGAGAAGCCGCCCTGGCTGTCCTGGAACGTGCCAACGAGATTTTCAAGTGGGCCACCAACAACCCGGACAACCTGGGAGAACTCGACAGCCATTCCGGCTGTTATTTCTGCGCTTTCAAGCGCTAAAAAGAAAGGAGAAACATGGGAAAGTTCGAATCGTTCCTCAAGGGAATCGACATCGAAGTGTCCGACCCGCGTATCACCACCCCCAAGATCAAGATGCTGATCTACGGCATGTCGGGAACCGGGAAGACCTCGCTCGCAGTTTCGGCCTCTAAGGTCGAAGAGCTGGGGCCGGTCCTTTACATCGACTTGGAGCGCGGTACCGCACCGGCTGCCAAGTACGGCGACCTGGACAACATGCTTGTCGTCCAGCCAGCGACCTACCAGAAGTTTGCTGAACTCCTTGTCGAGATTAGCAAGAAGAAGGACATGCCGTTCAAGACTATCGTCATCGACACGGTTGACCGCTTGCAGGAACTTATCAAGTTCCACTTCAAGGCCACGAAACCCAATGACAGCTTTGCCATGTGGGACGCTACTTACGAGAAGATCATTGATCTTGTCAACAAGATCAGCTTTGACCTCGGACTGAACATCATCTGCATCACGCACGAAGCGCGCGAAGTGAACGATGTGTCCCGAATGTCGCTTATCGGACCATCATTTGAGGGCAAGCAGAGCTTCAAGAAGCTACCCGCAATCTTCGATATTATCGCCCGCATGACATGGGAGGATGTTGGAGACGATGACAATGAAGAGCTGGTCACGGTCATGACTGTCCGGTCTTCGTCTGAAGTGCTGACAAAGACGCGATTCGACCCGATGCCATCCATGTCTGGAAACACGACAATGGAGAAGATCATGGGTTGGGTCCATGAGCATTGCGACACCAAGGCAGAAAAGGAGAATGATGACTAATTACTACAAGTCCATCAAAGATGTATCCGAAGAGACTGGCATCGGTAGGACTACGATTCTCTATCGAGTTCGAGAAAACAATGGGACTTTTCCACAGCCGGATGCAGTCATTCAGCACGACCGTACAGTCACCTACGGGTGGCTACCCCAGACCATCGAAGAATACAACACCAACAAGAAGGAGAACTGATTAACATGGCAATCAATTTCAACGAGCTTATGTCCCTGGATGTCGCTGAGTCCATGTCCTTTGAGCCTCTTCCCAAAGGCCAGTACAAGGTGACTGTCGATTCCTGTGAGCTGGGAGAGTCCAAGTCTGGCAAGGCCATGTACATCGTGGACTTCGTTGTCAACGAGGGCGACCACGCGGCACGCCAGATTCGCTACTGGCTCGTCCTCGTTACCAAGAAGGGTCTCCACTGGGACTTGCCCAAGTTCTGCGAGGCATCCGGCAACGCCTGGCCCGAAGAACCCTCTGGCCGCACCGAGGACTACTTCAACCAGGTCGCACTTGACCTGGTTGGCAAGACCGGTACGATCACTGTTGCGATTGAAGAGTCCGAGTACAACGGTGAGACTCGCGCCCGCAACAACATCAAGAAGGTCGAGTGGGACGAGGCCAAGACCAAGAAGAAGAAGTCTAAGGCCACCCGGATCGAACTCTGATCTTTTTCGGCGGGCCGTATCTTGACAACCAGGTACGGCCCGCCGTACTATATCTAACGCAGACAGGAAAGGAGAGTAATGAACCTCAAAGAGTTCTTTCAGGCAGTACTCCCACAGGGAGACGGCTGGACACCCATCATCTTGAAGGG
>FLSB01006148.1_pt1 | contig 11701 bp, 3 predicted proteins | sample 1550551 | NCBI WGS metagenome assembly FLSB01 (sample SAMEA4031774, study PRJEB14383) | metagenome | biome: human; feature: oral; material: saliva | place: Philippines | collected 2014 | reverse complement strand
CTTCCTCTTTCGGAGTAGCCTGAAGTTGATTAATAGAAGTTAGAGCTGCTTGCAAGGCTTTATCTACTGCATCTTGTGTCTTAGCTTCTTGGATAGCTGTAAGAGCTTGTTCTGACAACTCAACTAGTTTCTTCTTGGCTTCTTTATCGCTGCCTAGTTCCTTACTCTTGTTTTGAATAGCCTCTGACAAGCTTGCCATGGCCTTGTCGTAGTTAGGCTCTTCTGGTTGCTCTGATGTCGGAGTATCTTCTTTTCCATAGTTTTCTTCCTTATCAAGAATAGCTTGCAGAGCTGTGGCTATTTTCAGAATTTCTTGAGCATTAGCAGGACTTGCTGAAAGTTGTTCAGATAATTTATCTAAGTTTGATTTGAAAGCTTGACGCGCCTCTGGAGTGTTCTTCAAACTTGTTTGGTCAAATTTAGCCAATTCATCCTTCCAGTTCTTCATAGCTTGAACTAATTCTTCTTTGGTATAAAGAGCGCTATCTTCTCCACGAGTGATGAACTTATCAACTTGAATACCAATATTTCTAGAGGTATCATTTCGTTTTGGATCCAATTGCAAGGTTACAGCGTGCCAACCTTCTTCGAGTCCAGTCAAACGAACAAGAGTCTGATCACCTTGACGTGTAGTTGCTGTTCCACTGAAGTACTTCTTACCATTGACATCAGTAGCATTTCCTTGACCATCTTGATACTCAAGTTCTTTACCATCTAGAGTAACCTTATAGATACCATGTCCAGGATCAACAAAACCTTTAATTTCAAGACCTGTTCCATAGAAATAGGCTGTTACGCTAGCATTTTTCTTCTGCTCTTCATTCAAACGACCAAATGATGCCCAAGACTCAGTATTTTGGTATTTACCTGCCGAATTGGTTTCATGATGCCAACCTGGACTATAATCAAGTTGACTGGCCTGGTCATCATGACTGACTTGGTCTTTTTGAAGTAAGTCAGCCTTCATTACTCGAACAGTTGCTTCTGAAGCAAATCCAAGCAAGGCATTATCTGATGCGCTTGTCATTTTCACTTTAAAGTCAAAGATTGAATCAGCTTGCTCAGTAAAGTCAATTGTCGGAATTGTCAAAGTCTTTTCTGTTTCACCATCTTGGAAGGTCAAATCAGCTGTTGTATCCTTGTAAACCTTACCGTGAACCCCTGTTCCTGGTTCAGTCACGACATGGACTGTTGCAGCTCCTTTGCTACCACCAACACGTTTAATGGTTACAGTAACTGGTTGGCCTTTTTGAACTTCATAGGTAGTTTCTTTCAACTCAAACATACCTTTACCAGCATTATTTAGCGTGTAGATACCTTCAGTTGCAATAGCTTTGCCAGTTTTGTTAACGAGTTTGATGGTATGTTCACCTGGAGCCAAGTCATCTGTTTCATAAACCATCTGGCTACGTTTACGAGCTGCATTATTAGTTTGTACGTCTGCAACCTTTTGACCATCCACGTAAACTGACATTTCACCGTGGTTTGGATCCACTGTAGATACGACATAAGCCTTAGTTCCATTGAAGCGGTAGGTTACGCTAGCATCCTTTTTATTGGTCCACATGGATGTACCACGGATACCTTCAGATTCGTCATACCAGGTTGTATTAGCTTTATCAGCTGTTGTATTTGAATGGTAATCCAAGCCTAGAGGATAGCCATCTGTTTTTTCGATACTACTTGGTGTCTTATAAACAGAGAAGTTTGTCAAAATAGGAGTTGCTTGTGAATTCGTGATAGTCACACGAATCTTTTGGGCTTCTACAGGTTGACCTTGGACAAGACGACGATAACCAACAGTCGAACCCTCTCCATATGGAACCCAGCGACCATTGAGCTCAACTTCAACCTTAAATCCTGAGATACGTTGACCTTTAGCAATATCTTCTTTGAGTTCGACTACGTCAAAGCGTCTCTTTTGACCAAGATCGACAGTGAATTCACCTGTCTTCGCATCATTTGACAATGCCCAACTAGTATCATCCTTACCATCGGTTAGGTTGCTTGCTTGGTACAAGTGATTCTTACGGGTAGAGCTTGCCGTTACAGTTGCCCCCTTGGCGAAGTCAGTTGCATACATTTGGTCCAAGGTTGCTCGGAATTCTTTCAAGCGAGCCACATCTGCATCTGCGAATTTACCTTCTTTATTTGGTGGAATATTGAGGAGAAGTGGCGTTCCACGACCAACAGATTTGAAGTAGATATCCATCAAATCTTTGATTGATTTTGGTTGTTGATTGTCATGGTAGAACCAACCTGAACGAATAGAAACGTCTGCTTCACCAACTGAGTACATATCTCCTTCTGGGTCTCCATGGTTAAGATATTCATTCTTCACATCGTCAGTGATCTTAGCTTTCTTAACCTTGTGCCAAACTGGATCTCCAGCGATACCACGTTCATTACCGATCCAACGGACGCTTGTTGGTTGAGCAGAGAAGATAGCGATATCTCCTTCAGCTTTCTTGATGTACTTGAACCACTCGTCAAAGGTGTAGGTTACTTTTTGAGCTCCGCTACCACGCGCACCATCCATCCACACTTCGATAAATTTACCCTTATTTCCGTATTTAGGATTGCCAAGGATTTCCTTGAGTTGGTTGAGATAGTATTCGTTATACTCTTTTTCAGTTGAAACATGATATTTAGGGTTATTTGCATCCCATGGTGACAGGTAAACACCCATATTCATGTCATACTTGGTCGCTGATTTAGAGATTTCTTCGAGAAGGTCTCCCTTACCGTCTTTCCAAGGACTTGCCGCTACTGTATGTTTTGTATATTGAGAAGGATAGATTACAAATCCATCATGGTGTTTGACAACCATGATTGTTCGTTTGAACCCAGCATCCTTCAAAGTCTTAATCCACTGGTCTGTATCAAGATTAGTTGGGTTAAAGTTTTGAGGATTTTCTCTACCGTTCCCCCATTCAGAGTTGGTGTAGGTATTCATTCCATAGTGGATGAAAGCTGCCAATTCTTCCTTGTGATAGTCCAATTGAGCCTTACTTGGCAGTGGTCCATAGTTTCCAATTTCTGTTTCTTCGTCTTTTGGATCCACTACTGGAGTTGCAGGAGTTGCTGGTTTTGGATCTTCTATTTTTTCGTATTCAAAAATAACTTGGTTCACTCCTTTATGTTGGATTGTTGCTTCTTGGCTTGCATTGACTGCACGGTAGCCTGTAATTTCTTTAGCTTGGAATCTATGAACAAAGGAAACTTCGTATTCTTTACCATCGTTATTGTCAACAGTTGCAGGCGCTAATTCTTGGTCTGTACCTTTCAAGCGGTAACGAAGATCGAAGGAACCTTTATTGACTTTATAAACAACCTTAATGACACGAGTTCCTGCAGGAGCCTTGCTCACAACGCTATAATCCTCTCCCCAGGCATCTTTCAGTTGCTTGTTGACAGCTTTACCGTCAATCGATACAATCTCATATTTTTCTTTATTCTTCTTGTAGAAGTCAGTTTTCTCAATTTCTGTTTTATAGTTATAGTCAAACTGAGTTCCAACTTCCGTATTTTCAACAAAAGTATCGTTTTCTTTGACTGGATTATCTTTTTGGTCTAGATGTTCTACAACAACTCGTCCATAGTCAACACCTTCAAGAAGCGTCGCAATACCATTTTGATCGAAAGAGTATTTATTTTTGCCAATAACAGCTGTCTTATTTCTAATCATTTCTCCTTCTGGAGTAAAGTAGTAACGATTACCATTATCTCCTTGGTACCAGCCTTTGACTCCATATTTATCAATGATTTCTTTTACCCATGCTAATTGTTCAGGCGATAGGACAAGTCCTCCTCCAAAGCGATCTTTTTCAGCGATATTCATATTATCAACAGTTCCATGTTGGTGAATTCCAATAACTTTACCATCACCATTAATAATTCCACCACCAGAAAGACCAGAAACAGAAGTCAGGCGATAAGTGATGCCAACCGCTCCTTTATCATCAAGCTTTTCAGTACCCTTGACGACACCATCAGCCTTATACAACTGACCAGGAACGATTGGTTCCTTCAATTCCGGAGAAGTGGAATCTGTCGGATATCCTATGGTACTAACTGGTTCACCAGCTTTATAGCTACGATGTTCTGCAAGAGGAGTAAAAGTAGCTGCCTTATTTGGACTTGCAATCGAAAGTGGAACTGGTGCTACTACTAAAGCTAGATCATTCTTAATTCCTTCACCAAACTTTTCTTTATTCCAAAAATGAATATCCTTTTCCTTGAACAAAACCGTATTTCCTGAAGTTGGCAAAGAATTGTTCTTAGCAGTATTTGAACCTACATTGTAATAAAACTTAGTAGTATCACCGCCACGAATAGAACCTGCATTGGTATCTGCATCCTTAACTAAGAAATTATGAGCTACTGTCAACATAATATTTGGAGCTACAAAGATTCCAGATCCAGAATTGAGATAACGTTGGCTACCTCCACCTGCTAAAGGTGAACTGAAAATTGTATAAACCATAGCAGCTGAGGTAGCTGGCTGGCCTTCATAATTGATACGTTTAAGATCTTGGCCACCATTGATAACGGCTCTATTTTCTTTTTCGCCTTCAGTTGGAGCTACTTCCGTAGGTTTCAAGATGCTCTTAGTCTCTACCTGTGGACTTTCTTGTTCTGATACAATAGCTGCAGTATCCACTTTTTTCACTGGAGTATCAGGATAGGCACGATCAGGGATTTCTTCAGGGAGTACATCACCAGCCACTTCAGCAGTTTTAGCTTCCTCTGTTGCTTTCTCGGCAGTAGGCTCTGTTTTTTCAGTTACTTTTTCTTTAACTGCTTCTTCTTTTTCATGTTTTACATCTGCCACTTCTTTTGATTGACCGTCAACTTCAAGTTTTGGTTCTGTCACAAGTTCACTAGCCGCAACATTCCCAGATGCAAAAAAAGTAAGACCGACTGCTACAGAAGCAACACCAACAGTCAGTTTACGAATACTAAAGATTCGACCTTTTTCTAAAAAATATTGTTTCATCAAATACTCCTAATCTTCTAGAGCAGTCAGCTACTGCCCGAGCCCAGCTTTAACTGGTGACATTGTTATTTTTATGTACTATTCAAAAACCCCTTCCAATAAATTCTTTATTTAGACCATTACAAGCATCGAGAAATCGCTTACATTCTCTTGGATAAAATAATGCTTCTATTAGCCGCTTTCGTTATAATAAGTATACTATATTATAATAAAAAAAACAAAGTTTTTTATTATTTTTACTACTTTTTTACTTCATGTTTTTATGACAATATGTGGCTAAGGACAGATGAGTATAAAGTTCCATTAATATAAAAAGAGGTAGGATGTGTACCTAAAAGATTAGACAGAAAAAATCTAACCTTTAAAAGTCGGTACCTAATTTTATTTCCATTACCTCTTTTTATTTTTTAAAATTTAAGTTCTCAACTTCTCTATTATTCTCTCTTTTTCCCTATCATCAACAAGCCGAGAAACATCCCTACAAATCCTACAATTGCAAGACTGGACTTATCTTCACTTCCTGTTTTAGGTAGGAGATGCTGCTGCGCCGCAGGTGCTTGATAAGTATATTCTTGCGCCATAGGCTGCACTGCAGTAGACTGATTAGCCTTATATTCTTTCCCCTTATGCACTGCTGCTTCAGCCTTGTTTACACTATCCGCAAGAGTTGGTAAATTCGAACTAGCAGGCTGTACTTCATCGGATCCACTTTCATAGGATGGAAGTTCCGATTTAACAGCTTCTACTGCGTTAACGCCACCTTCATAGGATGGAACTTCTGATTTAGCGGCTTCTACCGCATTAGCACTACCTTCATAGGATGGAAGTTCTGGCTTAGCTGCTTCTACCGCATTAGCACCACCTTCATAGGATGGAAGTTCTGATTTAGCCGCTTCTACCGCATTAGCGCCACCTTCATAGGATGGAAGTTCTAATTTAGCTGCTTCTTCGCCGTTGATACCACCTGTGAACTCTGGAACTTCATGAATAGCGGCTACTTCGCCGTTCACACCACCTGAGAAGTCTGGCACATCATGAACGGCTGCTTCCTCACCGTTGATGCCACCTTCAAAGGCTGGATCCTCATGAACTGTACCTTCACCATTGACTGCACCTGTGAACTCTGGAACTTCATGAATTGCTGCTTTTGCACCATTTTTTCCACCAGGAACTCCTGAACCTTCAAGACTTACAGGCAAATTATGCATGCTCTCAATTGCACCATCAATGATTTCTGTAATTTCCTGACCAATATCTTCCTTGCTAGCTGCAAATAGCAATGTTTTTGAATCGTACTGAGTCAAGAAGGTCGCAAAATTTCCATTTGCCAATTTAAGAACTGGTGGCTGATTCACCAAAACTTCAGAATCGAATTCTAAAGCGATGACATTTTTGCTCATCTCTACAGCATTTTTCACAGTTGCTTTCGTTGGAGCAATCCCATCCTTACTTAAGAAATCCCAGTTGAATTTCTTATAAGACAAGGTATATTCATTTTGAGTGGCAGTTGCATGCTCATAAAGCAAACCAAATTCACCATTTCCAAGATCTTGCAAGGAGTTATAAGCAAATTTACCACTTTGAATTGGATTGTGCTTGATCCAAGTTAGATCCCCATTCGCTTCCACACGTGCTACGTGCACCAAACCATTGTATCGTCCGGGTCCACCTGCATTACTGAGAATAATATATTCCTTACCTTCTTGCACAGTATGAATAGCTGACATTTGAACATAGACATCTTTGACATCCGCATAGCGCTTCACATCTTTTTCCCAAGTTGCTCCACCATCTTTACTTGTAGCAACTTGAAGATCACCTGTCAATCCGCGCATGAAGAGTTTGAGATCTCCATTATTCAATTGCACAACGGTTGACTCCGTATTTTGAGCACCTGGATTATTCATAGTTGAAGAGTGAATTGTTTGATTACCTATTGGACGATTATCATTGACTGCCTCACCTGCATGCCAAGTTTCACCATGATCATCTGAGTAAATGACGCGCGAAGACTGAGAACCACCTAGGTAGGATACATTATTTGTAGTGTAGGCAGGGATAACAAGACGTCCTTTATGAGGTCCTGAGTGCAAGGCAATACCTGTACCAGGTCCTGTTCCTAAGAAATGCATCCAGTCCTTACGAATACCGTATGTAATATCTTTTGGTGCAGACCAAGTTTTACCATCGTCATCACTATAAGACATCCAGAGATAGTTGGTGTTTGAAACCCTAAAGATATTCTTGTCGCTGTAATCAAAGTAGACATTACCGATAAGTTCTTCACCTTTATACAAATCACCCTTATCACTATAGGCTGGTTTCTTAGGATCAACTACAACACGGTATTCTGTCTTTCTATTTTCAGGGTCAAAAACCTCACCATTTTCACGGATTGTATAATGTCCTGCTTCACCTTTTTTGTACAGAATTTGGTAAACCTTATCCCCAATTTGCTCATAGGCTTGCGGTGCTTTTCCTGGCAAATCTCTAACCGCTTCACCTTCTACAAACATATCAAAAATAGAGAAGATTCGCTTAGTTTTCGGATCTTGAACTAGGGCCATGTCGATATTGACTGGTGATCCCGCATGAGCTCTTCTGGCATTCTCATTATCACGAGGATTTGAGATGACGATTCTATCTCCCCATGTTTTGCCCTTATCATCACTACGACGAACAACCATACCGATATCGCCCCAGTCAGAGTGATGCAAGCGTCTCTCATCTGCACCAGCAATCAAGGTTCCCTTATCCGTTTTCAGCAGGGCTGGAATACGATAGCTTGCAATACCATCTTTATTTGGCTTGCGGTTCTCACCACCTTCAAAAACATCCAGTTTATCAGTAACTTCTGCTCCTTCAGGAAGTTTCTTCTCCAACTCTCCTTTTTCAAAGAGCTGACTACGTTTTTTTACTTCTTCTGGTGAAAGGGTACGATCATAGACCGTTAGATTACGGACTTTAAGATTAGCGCCCCAGAAGTTTTTGCCTGTACGTTTGGTTGTACCGATTTGCACATGGTTGACATCTGGCATATCTTGGATGAAACGACCAGACTGAGGACTTGTACGCGACAAGACACCATTTACGTAGAGGCGCACCTTACCATTTGGTTGGTCTGCATTGGGTCTTTCAACTGTAAAGGTTACAGAATTCCACTGACCTGGTTTAATCTTCAAAGGAGCGTTTTTATAATCACCATAAAATTGGTTTCCATTAGCATCCCGACCTTCAATGATAGCTGTGTTATCAAGAATGGCCATGGTGAAGTATTCATTTACTTTGGTATCACTAGAAACTGAGAAGAGGTTGTAAAAACGTGGAGCAGATGCATCTGGCTTAAACTCCATATGAATAGTCGCATTTTGAAGTTTTTTAAGCTTGCCGAGCTCCTCCTTCATATCAACTCTTTGCCCGTTTGAAGGATTGGTTTCAACATCTTCTTTCTCTATAACAGTATTGACATTTTCCAACTCTCTGGCATAAAAATCACGCGGAATGTTTCCAACTTCTTCTTTGTCTTCACTCTCTGTAGCTGGATTTTCGTTTGATGCTTCTGCTGGTTTTTCAGACCCTGGATTTGCTTGCAAGTCTTCACGGCTCACTTCAGTTCCCTTATCCGTTGCTGTTGCCAATTTGTCTGCGAGTTCCTTATCGAGATTCGTCAGATTTCCTGTCTCTACTTCCTTAGGCAATTCTGGCAAAGATTGCCCTGCTGTTTCACCACTCGTTGATGGTGCCTCTTGAGCCAAAGCAGGTGTAGCACCAAAAACAACCGCTCCAATCACTACTGAAGCTACCCCTACTGCAAATTTTCGAATTCCGTATCGTTGTTTTCTATCAAAATGTCTCTGATTCATATTTTCCCTCTCATTTTCTAATTAGGTAAAGCGCTTTCTTTTTGACTTAAAATTTTTAGCCACTAGGACTAGGCAATTCCAAAAGAAACTAAACTATTTAATGGGAATTTCCATTATTTTTAATTTAAACAATCTTGCATAGCGTAAAGTTCAACTTTGCAATACGTCATGAAAGACATTTTACTCCTTTCATATTTTATCTTAACCTTATTATATAATAAATATTTTCAGTTTTAGACTTCACAATAGACAATAGATTCTACTTTCAAAAATAGTTAAAAGTTCTAAATTATTTGAAACTAGTTTCAATCATAGTTCACATCAAAACAAAGTCTGAATGATAACATCCGATACCGAAATAATACTCTTCGAAAATCTCTTCAAACCGCGTCAGCTCTATCTGCAACCTCAAAACAGTGTTGTGATCAACCTGCGACTAGCTTCCTAGTTTGCTCTTTGATTTTCATTGAGTATGAGTATAAGATCTAATAAACTTTTTTCATAATAAAGCGAGTCTGGGACAAAAGTCTAACCTTAAATATAAAAAGCGAACAAAACAAGTTATCTGACACTCAGATTTCTGTCTTGTTCGCTTTTTTATCTAATATATCGATTTTTAAATTTTATAATAAAGAATTTCTAAAATTAAAATCTTTTTGTCCCAGACTCGTTTTTTGATTATAAATACGAATTATTTAGTACAACTTCTCTTTATTGATGAACTGCTTGAGCTGCTGTGATAAGGGTCAACTTGTAGACATCATCCGCATTACATCCACGAGAAAGGTCGTTAACTGGTTTGTTCAAACCTTGCAAAACAGGTCCTACAGCCGCAAAACCGCCTAGACGTTCGGCCATCTTGTAACCAATATTTCCTGCCTCGATACCTGGGAAGATGAAGACATTTGCTTGACCAGCTACTGTACTTCCAGGAGCTTTCAAAGCTGCAGTTTCAGGAACAAAGGCTGCATCAAATTGCAACTCACCATCGATTTCGAGGTCAGGACGCAAGTCGTGAGCAATTTTAGTTGCTTCTACGACCTTATCAACGCTTTCACCAAATCCTGAACCTTTAGTAGAATAGCTTAGCATAGCAATTTTAGGCTCGATACCAAACATCTTAGCTGTGATTGCTGAGTTGATGGCAATTTCAGCCAAGGCTTCTGCATCAGGATTGATGTTGATAGCACAGTCTCCAAATAGGTAACGTTCCGTACCACGAACCATGAGGAAGGCACCTGAAGTACGAGTCACATTTGGACGAGTTTTGATAATTTGAAGGGCTGGGCGAACTGTTGAAGCTGTTGAGTGAATCGCACCTGATACCATTCCATCAACCAAGCCCAAGTATACCAACATAACACCAAAGTAGTTGACATCTTCAACCAAAACCTTGCGAGCTTCTTCTTCAGTCATTTTACCCTTACGACGCTCCACCAAGGCAGCAACCATTTCTTCAAATTGAGGATAATTTTGAGGGTCGATGACCTCATAACCATCCATGATCCCTTCAATTTCAAGATAAATTTTAATTTTTTCAGGATTTCCCAGCAAAACAGGAATCACTTCTGTTTCTTTTACCAAGCGTTTAGTCGCTTGAAGAATACGTGGCTCTTCCCCTTCAGGGAGAACGATACGAGCATTTTTACCAACAAGGTTGGCTTTGAGACTTTCAAAAACTTCCATGAGTTTTCTCCTTTAAAAAATAAATTATACTCTGAATTACTTTATTATAGAGTATTAGTTGATAACTGGGTAATTAGGTTGCTAAAATCATCCGGCAAGGGACTTTCTAACTGCAAGTCTTGCTCTAGAAAAGGATGATAAAAGGATAGGTAATGACAATGCAGTGCCTGACGTTGGATGCCGTCGTCCAGACTACCTCCATACAAGTCATCTCCCAACAAAGGAAAACCAATATGAGAAAAGTGGACTCGGATTTGGTGGGTACGTCCAGTATGTAGGCGAATGTCAACCAAGTGAATATTCCCATAAGAGGCTACAATCTTATATGATGTATGGGCATACTTTCCGCCTTTAGCCACTCGTCTAGTGATAATGGAGTCTTCATCACGCGCAATCGGTGCAATAATTTCTCCCTCTGGCTCCAAGTGTCCATCACCTTTAACCAAAGCAAAGTAGCGTTTCTCGATAGATTTCTTCTGCAACTGCTTGTCTAATCGTGCATGGGCATAACCGTGCTTGGCAAAAAGCATCAAGCCAGAAGTGTCCCTATCAAGCCTAGTCACAATGTGAACCTGCTGATTTTCATAGTCTTGCTTGACGTAGTAACCCTTGATAAAATTGGCAATGGTATTGGAGTGATTGACACTAGGAATAGAAGCCACTCCATAGGGTTTATTCAAGACTAGAAAGTGGTCATCCTCATAGAAAATATCTAATGAACGCTCAATAGCCTCCAAGGTTTCAAAGCCTTCCTCAGCAGGAATATCAATGATAACGCGGTCTCCAATATCCAATAGATACGTCGCATTTTGCGGTTGATCATTGACCAGAATAGCTCCGCCTCGAAACTTAATCTTAGCTAGCAGTCCCTTAGAAACCTCGTGCTTTTTCAAAAAGGTCTTAACCTTGACATGCTCATCTGCGATAAATTCAAACCTCATTCGTCCACCTCGCCGATGAAAGCATCCTTAACACGATTCCAGAAACTGGTATGGCTAGGAGTCGCAACAAAGTGAATCTTATGATGATCAATTTGATACTCGATTCGCTCGATATTGCGGAAAGAATACACACTATTGTCAACCGAAATGGTATGGTAATCGTTTCTCGTTGGAATGAGTTCAATCTTATCCTTCTTAGGAACAATAATGGA
>FLSB01001593.1_pt2 | contig 11761 bp, 9 predicted proteins | sample 1550551 | NCBI WGS metagenome assembly FLSB01 (sample SAMEA4031774, study PRJEB14383) | metagenome | biome: human; feature: oral; material: saliva | place: Philippines | collected 2014 | reverse complement strand
CAATCGAAATTAGAGAGGAGAACTAAAATGGCAGTTTTATGTATAGGAGAAATGCTAATTGACTTTATTGGAGAAGGTGTAGGTACAATCGATAAAGTAAAATCGTTTAAAAAAGAGGCTGGTGGATGTGTAGCTAATGTGGCTTGCGTAGCACAAAAACTAGGACATAAGAGTTATTTATTAACATTATTAGGACAAGATGGTTTTGGTGATTTTCTAGAAAATACTTTAAAAAATGAGAATGTAGATTGTAAATATGTGAGTCGTAAAGCTGATAGTTTTACACCATTAGCATTTGTTTCTTTAGATGAAACTGGAGACCGTTCATTTAGTTTTTACTTTAAAGGTTCATCAACATTAAGAATTAGTAAGGAAGATGTTGAAAAAGTTGATTTATCAGAAATTGAAGCAATTCATTTCGCAAGTATCGCTATTCAAGAAGAATCAAAAGATAGCCATCATTTATTGCTAAAAAAAGCTAAAGAAGCAGGAGTGTTAATTTCTTTTGATGTTAACTTACGCTTCAATCTTTGGGATGATCACAAAGTATATCTTGAAACTATTAAAGAATTTTTACCTTATGTTGATGTTATCAAAGTTGCTGATAACGAATTAGAATTTTTAACAGGAACTACTAATATAGAAGAAGCGTTGAAAAAAGACTTTAGCCACATGAAAATTGTTCTTTATACAAAAGGAGAACATGGTGCGGAAGTTTACTATCAAAATCATAAAGTAGTAACTGAAATACCAAATATAAAAGCTGTTGACACTACAGGAGCAGGAGATGCTTTTGCTGGATCATTCTTATCAAAATTATTAAATCATGAAGATCTTAATAACATTTCAGAAGAAGAATTAGCACAAATGTCAAAATTTGCGACAAATTACGCTAGTTTAACAACTACAAAAACAGGTGCAATTTCAAGTTACTTAACTGAAGAAGAGTACAATAGTTTAATATAATTTTTAAAAATAAGTCCTAATTAGGGCTTATTTTTTATGCTCGAAGCTTTGTATTAGAATTTATAGAAAATTATATGAGAATATTTTACCTGGGAATTATGTAAAAATATTATAGGATTACATATACAGTTGTTTTTTGTGAATATTATTATATAGATATTATGTTTTAGAACATAATAATTATAGTATAAAAGTTGAGATGAAGTCTGTATACGCATATTGTTTTTAAAAATAATTATTAAAATATAGTTTTAATTCTGATATAATATGTTTATAGAAATAAATTAAGGGGGATATTCATGGAGAAATATTCATTAAAAAATGACTTCTTGGGGGAAGTTATTGGTTCATTTATATTGGTTCTTTTTGGGACAGGCTCTGTAGCAGCAGCGGTATTATATGATGCACATCAAAGTTTGTTTCAAATTGGTATGTTATGGGCATTTGCGGTAACTTTTGGTATATATATGACTAGAAATTTAAGTAATGCACATTTTAATCCAGCGGTATCAGTAGCAATGGTCCTTACAGGTAGAATGAGTGCTAAAAGATTACCAACGTATATCGCAGGACAATTTATCGGAGCATTATTAGGTTCATTAGTAATGTATGGGATTTATAGCTCATCGATAGCGCAGTTTGAAGCTAAAAAGAACATAGTACGTGGAACATTTGAATCAGTGGCTACGGCAAAAATGTTTGGAGAGTATTATAATCAACCGGGTGGCTATAACATTTCTATGCCAGTAGCAATAGCTGCAGAAGGACTTGGAACGTTTTTATTAGTTTTAATTATATTCTTGTTTACTGAAGGTGATAATGTAGGTAGACCAAGTGATAACATGGCTCCTGTACAAATAGGTTTAACAGTTGGGTCATTACTATGTTTATTAGCGACAATTACTCAAGCTGGTATGAACCCAACGCGTGATTTCGCACCTCGTTTAGTAGCGTGGGCATTTGGTTGGGGATCAGCGGCATTTCCAGATGCTAGCGGTGGCTTCTTCTGGGTTTATATACTTGGACCAATAGTTGGTGGAGTATTAGCTGGGTACTTATTTACTAAAGTGCTAGAACCAGCATTAAAAAGACAAAATGAATTAAACAAATAATATAATAAAGTTAGAGGAGAAAAGAATTATGACAAACAAAACAGATTTAATTTTAGTAGGTGGATTTTTAGGAGCAGGTAAGACGAGTCTTCTATGGGAAGTTGCGAAACGTTTAAATGAAAAAGGACGTAAAGTAGGATTAATTACAAACGACCAAGCAAGTGAATTAGTTGACACGTCATTTTTAGAAACTAATAATGACATCGTTGAAGAAGTAAGTGGAAGTTGTTTCTGCTGTAACTTTGGTGGATTTGCTAATGCGATTGTTCACCTACAAGAAGCTAATAACAGTGATATTATTTTAGCTGAACCAGTAGGAAGTTGTACTGATTTATCAGCGACTATTATGCAACCTTTAAAAGAAAAATACAAAGAACAAGTTAATTTAAAACAACTTACAGCTTTAGCTGATCCAACTCGCTTAAAAGCAGTATTAAAAGATCATTCAAATCCCGGAGACTATATTATTTATAAACAATTTGAAGAAGCGGATGTTATCTTAATTAATAAAGTTGAATTATTATCAGAAGAAGAATTAGATGATTTAGTAGAAAAAACTAAAAAAGAATTTAATAACGAAAATGTTTTAACTGCAAGTGTTAAAACTGGAGAAGGTTTAGACGAGTGGTTCGATTATATTATCAACAGCGAAAAAGAAGTAGGAAGAAGAATTGTAGAAGTGGATTACGATACGTATGCTGATGGAGAGGCACTATTCGGATGGTTAAATGGAACTTATGCTATTGAAAAAGAAGAATCATTTGAAACATTAGCTACTGCATTTTTAGCTAACTTAGGTGAAAGATTTGATTCATTAAATCTAAATGTAGGTCACGTTAAATTCCTTCTTCAAGGTAAAGAAGAAGGTTTAGTAGGTAATATTGTAGGTAAGAAAGAAACTGCAACACTACGTAAATTAGACAATGCTAGTGATAAAGTATTTCTTACAGTCAACGCACGTGTAGAAGTTCACCCAGATAAACTAGTTGAGATCGTAAAAGAAGAAGTTGAACGTGTATTTAACGTAGTAGGATATAAAGAAGAAACTTTAAATGCTTTGATTCCTGGACGTCCAAATCCAACATTTAGATATAGAGAAATCGTTAAACTTTAATTATAGAAAAAAATAATAATCTATGTTAGAATGAATATGATAGAAGGTTGCTTGAATCAAAATTGATTCAAGCAACTATTTAATATAAAGGGATGGTGATAAAATGAATAATAATATCAAAATAAGATTATCAGTTGATAACTTTTACGATAATATTTCTAAAAATAAACAAAAGACAAAAATTGATCCAAAACAACTAAGTAAATCGTTAGGATACGATGAAAAAATAATAAATGAATTTCCTGATGAAATAAACATGGGGCTGTCTTGTGGAAATCCAATTAATCACTTAAAAATAAAAGAAGGTCAGTCTTTAATTGATTTAGGATGTGGAGCAGGAATGGATATTTTCATAACAAAGATGAAAAATCCAAAAGTGGGAACATTATATGGCTTAGATAGATTAGATTCAATGTTAGAAAAAGCTAAGAAAGTTAGAGATAACAAGAAATTTGATAATATTGAATTTATTAAAGGAGAACTAATAAATATTCCTTTAGAAGATAAATCAGTTGATAGAGTTATTAGTAACTGTGTTATAAATTTAGAGCCTGATAAACAAAAAGTATATGATGAAATATATCGTATTTTAAAAGAAGATGGTATGTTTGTAATATCAGATATTATCTTAAAAAAGGAATTGCCATTAGAGTGGAAAAATTCTCAACAGATGCACTGCACTTGAGTCGCGGGTGCTCTTCTGGAAGAAGAGATGGTAGATATTATAAAAAAAGCAGGATTCAATAAGTTCCAAATCATAAATTCTGATGTAACAGATGAGTATGCAGAAAAATGGGGATATGGAAAAGGTATGAAAGATTACATACAAAGTGGTCTGCTTATTGGAAGAAAATAATTTTGTTGGCTAACGACGAAAGCGTTAGCCAATTTTTTTTTTTTTTTTTGACATGTATAGTCAGAATGAAGTACAATATTAGTTAATAAATATATTATGAAAATCATCATTATAAATGTAAAAAATGAGTATGAAAGCAATAAATTTTCGAAAAATTAAGTTCGAAAAAGGGGAAAGAAATAGATATTTACTCGAATAATTTAAATGGATTAAAATATAATATAAAATTTAAATCTTTGTTTAAACTAGATTTTAGTTAGTTTGTATATAATAAATTTATATAGGAAAAATAATAGAAGAAGATAGTAAGGAGTGAAGGTCAATGAGATTATTATTAGCCGAGGATGAAAAAGATTTAGCAGATGCACTAGAAGCGATGCTAAAACATAATAATTACTCAGTTGATGTAGTAAATAATGGACAAGATGCACTAGATTATCTTATGTTAGATGATTATGATGGAGCAATTTTAGATGTTATGATGCCACAAATGGATGGAGTAACAGTTGTAAAAAAATTAAGAGAAAATAAAAAAAGTACACCAGTATTACTACTTACAGCAAAATCAGAAATTGAAGATAAAGTATATGGATTAGATAGTGGAGCAGATGATTACATGACTAAACCTTTTGTAACGAAAGAGTTATTAGCAAGGGTACGTTCTATGACAAGAAGACAAGCCACATTTACAAGTAATGTACTAGAATTAGGAAATGTAAGTTTAAGTAAACATACATTTGAATTATCAACAGAAAAAGATAAAGTAAGATTATCTAATAAAGAATATCAGATGATGGAAATGTTAATGAGAAATCCAGGAAATGTAATTCAAACTGAGCAATTTTTAGAGAGAATCTGGGGTTATGACAGTGATTCAGAAATTAATGTAGTGTGGGTTAATATTTCGTATTTAAGAAAGAAATTAAAAGCATTAGACGCTAATGTACACATTAAAGCTACAAGAAATGTCGGATATACATTGGAGATGTCAGATGTTTAAAAGTCTAAGGAAAAAATTTATAGCCACGGCTGTAGGTAGTGTAGCTGTAGTAATAGCAATACTTGCTATAGCATTAAACTTCATTAACTTTTATAAATTAGAAGAAAGAATAGACACAACATTATTAGATGCTTCCAAATCACAAGCATTGATAAAAATCTTTGCAGAAGAGGGTGATGATTTAGTAATAACAAAAAATTCATCAAGTTCTACAGAGTATAACGGTTTTTCGATTGCTAAGATTGATAATAATGGCAGAATAATTAAAGCTTATAGAGATGATTCTTTAATACCAGACCAAGATGTTCTGCAAAGCAAAGTGATAGAGGCGTTAGAAAAAGGAAAAACTAGCGGGTTTATAGGCAGTTATAGATTTATAAAAGTTGATACAAGTGTAGGAAATTTAATATTATTTTTAAATTGTCAACGAGAATTAGATTCTTATGAATCTTTTGTACAAAATAGTATTTTAATTTCTATTGGAGTAATAATATCAGTGCTTGTGATAATTATATTAGTATCTAAGAGAGTTATCGCACCGATACAGGAAACATATATAAAACAAAAACAATTCATAACAGGTGCTAGTCATGAGTTGAAAACACCATTGGCTATTATTAGTTCTAATGCTGACGTACTAGAAATGGAAAATGGTGATTCGAAGTGGGTTCAAAATATACATAATCAAGTAGATAGACTGACTAGTTTGGTAAACAGCTTAATAGTATTTAGTCGTATGGAAGAAAAAGATACTGTAGAGCGAACATGTTTCGATTTAACTGAGATGGTAAAATCAAGAATTAAAGATTTTGATGAATTAGCTAACTTTAAAAAAAAGAATATTGTAGCAGATGTCGACTCTAATCTTAATTATTATGGAGAAAAGGATTCTATAATTCAGTTAGTAGATATACTGTTAGAAAATGCAATTAAATATGCGCTAGAAGATAGTGATATATCGGTAAAACTTAAAAAAAATAGAAAATATGCTATTTTGAAAGTTTCTAATAAGGCTAATGTTCAGAAAGGTAACTTAAGTAAAGTTTTTGATCGTTTCTATAGATTAGATGAATCTAGAAATAATACGGTAAAAGGTTATGGTATAGGATTATCTATGGCGCAGCTTATAGCAGAAAAACACAAAGAAGCTATTCGAGCATATGCACCAGAAGATGGAATCTTCAATATAGAAATACGTTTTACACTTGGTGAAAGATGTTAATTGAAAGCAATGGGAGTGACTCAAAGATTGTGACTTTGGAGAAACAAGGTTCTGTCGAGTTACTCCCATAAAGTTTATTAGATATCAAGAAGCCACTACACCAATAAATTACTATGTAAATTTTTTTAAAGTTTAGGGTTTTTGAATTAACCTTGAGTATAAAAAAGTAAATTTTCTAGGAGGAATATTTATGGATAGTTTAATAGAATTTTATTTTAGATTGTTCGGCTATATTAAAGCCAACTGGAGGAAATACATAGAAATATTCAATGAAATGATATTCTTAGAAAAAATTATTCAATGCCTCTTATTTGTGCTAGAATTAATTATTATATATTATGCAACAGTCGAAGCAGTTAAAGATACTGATTCTATTATGCTTTTTGTATCTTTTTTAGCATTATTGCTAGTTGTTTTAGTTCATCAGTATTTTCATAGAAGAACAAAGGTGAAGATAGAAGCTAGAAAAATGAAATAAATTTTGCTGGTGATTATAAAAAGCAGTGTATATTCAAAGATTCTTTTAAGAAAAACAAAAAACTTCAAAATTAACTTGTTTCTAAGTTATTTTGAAGTTTTTTATCTATCTATTTTTAATCTCTTTTGGGTTAGTGCCATAAAGATACAATTATGGATAATAAAAATCTCTAATCAGTGTACTTAAAAGAACATCATTTCAGGTATAAAATTTTCTAATTTAGGTAATTTATTATATATTATGTGAACGTTTTATGTTATAATTAGTTAAGGGGAAAACCCTTGAGTTTATAAAAGGAGGGTTTTATTATGAAACCATTTAAAAGAACAGTAGAAAAAGTTTTAGCATGGATTGCTAATGTTATCTTAATAGTATTAACGGGATTTCTAGCGTATGGATCATTCTTTAAAGTTTCAGTTTTAAAAGATAATCCTGAGTTTTTAAATTTATTTAAGTCAGAACTAGAAAAAAATCCTAATGGGGCTAACTTAAATGGGGTTAACTTATCAGCTGAACAAATACTTGATTACACAATTCAAGGTTTAAAAATATATTCAGTTCTGTTAATCGTATTGGTTGTAGTTGCATTATTAGCGACATTGTTAATGAAAAAACGTATTTTATCTGGAATACTTTTCTTATTATTAGCAATCGTGGTAGCTGTTGGTACAATAGGATTATTAGTACCTGTATATCTATTCTACTTTATCGTAGCGATTATGCTATTTGTTAGAAAAGAAAAAACTGAGAAATATCAAGAAACAGTTAATTATCTATAAGGATAAATGTAAAGAAGGAGAATTGCTATGTTAGGTAATATTTTATTGTTTTGTCAAATATTAATAAGTTTATATAGTCTTTATATAAGCTTTAAAAATTCGGAGTATATGAAAAGATCTAATTGGCATAATAGTATAATTTGTTATGTATTTCTAGGTATGATTAGCAATAATACGGATAATATATCTACTAAAGCAATTCTTACATTAGTAATGTTTTTAATTTTAATTAATGAATTAAATACAATAAAGATATTAAAAAATAATGATATAGAATTAGCTGTAGAAAAGATATAGCTATCTAGGGGATGACTCGACAAAATCATGATTTTAAAGAAACAAAATTTTGTTGAGTCACTTCTCGCAGTAGTTTATTAGGTATCTAAAAAGTTTTTAAAAATCGAATTTAGATATCAATAAATCGTTGTGTCTATGAATTATAATCTACATTTTTTAAATTTAGGTTTTTTGCTTCATCCTCATTATATAAAGTACGTTAGAGTAATTTTAAAAATATGATTTTTATAGTCATGATTTTAAGATTATTTTTTTTTATTTGAATTGGAATTTACTTTGGGAATTAACAAAAATATTTAGTTGTAATTATTAATGCAGTTATTAAGTGACAAGGGAAATTTTTAGTGTTATAATGGGACGTAGGAGAAAATCCAAATTTATTTCTTTATATTTATATAGAAATTATAATTTACATATAAAAATTATAATTTAGTTTTTTTAAGAATATACTAAATAAACTATAATCAATTATGTGAATTTTAAGTATTTTTTAAGTAAATATGATAAGGTATTCATATAATGTTCTGCCTTGGGATATCTATAATTAAGATAATAAGGCAATATTTAAAATTTATTTAGTTATATTTTAAAAATAACTATTAAGTTTCAAAAAAATAAGGAGGAAATTATTGTGATAGGAAAAAACAATAAGAAACTTAAAGAGCTCAAACAAGGTGTCAAAGTTGAAAGCTACTCAATTAAAAAGTTTAAGTTCGGTGCTGCCTCTATAGTAATAGGAGCTAGTATCTTCTTTGGTACTGGAGTAGCTAGTGCGAATGAAGTCGCTGCGTCTAGTGATAGTTCAGCAACTAATGACACAAATGCTAAATCAGGAAACGGCGATAAGATACCTGAGAAAATAAATACAGTAAGTGCTGAAAAAGAAAACGTTGCTTCAGTAAATAAACCAAGCAGTGTAAAAGAAGAAAGCACTAAAGTAGAAGTAGAGAAAAAAGTAGTAGATAAAAGTCTTCTAGAGACTAGTATAACTAAATTAGAAGAACTACTTGCTACGGTAAATAAAGATAAAGCGCCAGCTTCGACTTTATCAGCAGTAAATGTTGATCTTATAAACGCTAAGAACATATTAGAAAATGCTAATGCTAGTCAAGAAGAAGTAGATGCATTAGTTAAAAAGTTAAAACAACAAACGCAAATTGTGTCTTCTATGCCAAAAGTGACTACTAAGGAAAAAGAAGTGAAAGAAGGAGCGAATACAATCGCTAATTCAGGATCTCGTGACTCACGTAATGGTAAGAGCATGGGAGAAGGAACAAGTTTTAGAGCAAATGGTGAAATTAATCAAGGTGCTTTAACTAATGTCAAATATTTTGCTTCTGTCGATCCGAAAGATAATGGTGGACGAAAAACAATAAATGATAATCCTGAGTTTACTAGAAATAAAACGGATATCAAAGCCTACTATATGAAAGATAGTGAAGGGCAATGGATTGTCTATGATGTCTTCTTCAATAACGATGGGAAAAAGATGACTAGATTCTCATATCAGCAAGAATACTATTTCCAAGGTCCGTTTAATATCATGGATCTTACATCCGACGGATTATATAAACCTAATACGGTAAAAGATCTATATTTCACACGTTATGCTCCTAAGGATCCAAATAGTGGTAAAAAACTTTCTGATGGATTTGATGCATTTACACCATATGGGAACACAGCTAATATCTCAAAATTTTGGGACCAGAACTATAATATCTTTAATGCTGATAATCGAACAATATATGATCCAAGATCAGGAGTGTATCGTGAGAACCAGCGTTGGGATGTATTCAAGCACAATCAAAATGACTCTACGTTAAATACCCTTACAAAAAATAAAAACGGTGGATATCCAGGCGCATCATATTACTTAGGACTTAAAGTTGGATCAGAAAGTACTAATTATGCCGTGCACATGCATGCTAAGATTAAAATAAGAGATAATGTGACTCCTCAAGAAGCAGCTCAATACGGTCGCGTCTATGCAGCCACAACAACAAAAGGAGACACTACGCAACAGTCTTATATCATGGGGGCAACTGGTTCTCGTTTACAAAATGATCCAGAAGCACCTAAAGACCCAATTAAAGGTTTAACAGTTACAAAAACAGTAGGAGATGACGCAGGAGATCCAATCAACCCTGTATCTTCAGGTTATGTTACACATAAAAATGGAAAATCATTCCCTGCAGGTATGAACTGGACTTGGAAAGATAATAAGTCACCAAGTACAGCAGAAGCCGGAGTATTCAAGTATAAATCTATTGCAACTTATAAAGATGGTTCAAGTTCAGAAGATAAAAATTCAGGTTCAGATGGAACAGTTACATTAAACGTTAAACCAAAAAAACCGACTATCACAACAAATGTTGCCAATAAAAAAGGCTTAACAAATCAACAAATTACTGTAAATGTTGAAAACGGAGTGCCAAACGGTTCTAAAGTTAATATTTACGATGGTGATAGAATTATTGGAACTGGAACAACTAACGGAGGCACTGCGACAGTTACAGTTAAAGAAGCTTTATCAGGAAATCCTATTAAGGCTGAAACAGTAGTTACTAATGCTAATGGAACAGTAACTTCTGATAAAAGTAATCCTGTTATTCCAACAGAAGCACCAGATAACCAACCACCTACATTAACAATCTCATCACCTAGCCAAACAGTAGAAGAAGGTAAAGAAGTAACATTCACATTAACAGCAACAGATAATAAAGTTGTTAATATAGACTTTAATGACTTTGCTAGTAAGTATCTAACTAGATTACAGCAACAAAAAGCAAGCTCTACTTATATTACAAACACTGATGGAAAAAAAGTAATTAAAATAACTATTACAACAGAAAAAGGTGATATTGGTAAAGAAAATAAGATTAATTTCTATGCTAATGATGGTAAACTTCAAGCTAACAATGGTAACCCTGTAACATTTACTTTCAATGTAACGCCACGTGATAACCAAAAACCAATCGTTGAGGTTGGAGGAGTTCGTTTAACAGAGAAAGAACCACAATCTGCACAGTTTTATGTTTATCGTGGAGCTACATTTAATCCAACTGTTAAAGCGTGGGATGATTCAGGTAAAATTACTTCAATGAGTGTTGAAAACTTACCAAATGGATCTAAAGCTCAAACTTATACACCTCAAACTGGAAAAGATGGAAGTACGGATGATAAAAAATACACTACAAGCCTATCTACAGGAACAGTAGCTGATACACAAACACTAGGAGATCACGTAGCTAAGTTCAAAATTTCTGATGGTGTAAATAATGCTACGTATCTAATGAAGTATAAAGTAGTAGATGTTGTTGTGGAAAACACACCTAAGAGAGTCGATTTAAACAGCAAGTCAGGTGATCCAAATGAATACCTAAATACAGCTGGTCAGCAAGATAGAACAGGTAAACCAGTTGTAGGACCGCAAGCAGATGCCCACTTCCCAGGAGGAATGAACTTCCGTTGGGACAATGCTAAAGGATCAGATACTAATATAACATTATCTAAAGTAGGAGAACAAACTCATAAAGCGATTGCGGTATTTCCAAAATCTCCAAGTAATCGTAATGGTATTCCAGTATTTGCACCAGAAACAGCTGAGAGAAATGTTGTTTTCAATGTAGTCGATAATGAAAAACCAAAAGCAAGTCTAAATGGAGTAACGTTATCAGAAACTGCCAATGAACCAATCTTTACAGTTTATCGTGGAGCTACATTTAACCCAGAGCTAAAAGTATCGGATAATTCTGGTGTGATTTCTAAAGTAGAAGTTAAGGGAGGACTTCCAAAAGGAGTAACTCCAGGTTCATTTACAGTTCAAACAGGAAAAACTGAAGCAACTCCATATGCACCTCGTTTATCTTCAGGAACTGTATTGAATACTGAAACTTTAGGAGTACATGAATCAACTATTCACGTAGAAGGAAGTAGT
>FLSB01002189.1_pt2 | contig 11769 bp, 11 predicted proteins | sample 1550551 | NCBI WGS metagenome assembly FLSB01 (sample SAMEA4031774, study PRJEB14383) | metagenome | biome: human; feature: oral; material: saliva | place: Philippines | collected 2014 | reverse complement strand
CCGGGGGTGGGGTCATTGCGGGAGATGATGACGGATTCCCCAGCGCGGGTGATGATGGTTTGCGCTTTGGTGGTAATGGTGTTGATGCTGGAGAATTTTCCGCCGGACCACATGAAGTAGCTACCGGGTGCGGTGTAGAGGAAACCGTCACCGGTGGGGTGGATAGTCAGCCCTGCAGCTTCAATCTTGTTTTTGGTGAGGTCGGTCTGGCTGACGAGGGTGCCTTTGGTGGCATCGACAACGTAGAGGGTCGACCCGTCAATGTAGGAGATACGCTGGCCATCGCCGCTGAGGGCGCCAGTGGTGTAGGTTCCATTGTCGAGGGTGATGGTGACTCCAGTCGGGGTGGCGGCTACTGAGGTGGTTGCGGGGTGATTGAGGGCGTTGACGACTGCGAAGGCTCCGCCGCCGAAGCCGAGTGCTAGGAGGGCTGCGGCGGGGATGAGAATTACTTTACGTCGCCAGATGGACGGTTTCTCAACTTCCTCGATCACAGTTTGGAGAGTAGGCTCACCTTCTGGAGTGAGGGTGTAGTAGCTAGTCTTGGTACCTTCTTGGACATAGATTTTGACGTCGCGGCCGAGGGTTTGGGCAAGGCGGGCGCAATGGTCCCAGACATGGGCAAGCGCGTTGTCTGTGGTGGTGTCTTGGAAGGTTCGTGGGTTGTGGTCTTGAACCTCAAGTTGGATGAGACCGTCAGCTGAGACGGTCGCATCGATGCGGGGGTAGTCGAGAGCTTCCATAATCTAGTTCTTGGTCTTGCTGTTGACGTAGGAGTTGTAGGCCTGGGGCTCGAGGATGTGGGAGGCCTTCCACTTGTTGGGTCGTTCACTGGTGCGGTGCAGGCGCACATAGTATTCGGGGCTGATGCCGCCGTCGACCTTCACACGGACGGTCAGCCAGTAGGGGTTATCTCCGCCGGGGATGTCGTTGGTGGGGTCGTGGGTGATTTCTGCACCAGTAACGCCGTTTGCTTTGAACACGTCCGTGGGGAATTTAGAGTCGTATTGATTTTGGAGTTCAGGGTCAAGGAAGGGGAAGAGCTCTGCTGACCATTCCTTGTAGGGCTTGCCGCTGGTGTAGGCGGTGACGATTGCTTTCGCTGCGTCCACCGCTCGGGCGCGGTCTTCGTCGGTGATAGTCCTCAGAATTGCTTCACTGGAGGGCTGCTGGGGTCCACCACCGGTTCCTGCCAGGGGTGAGGGGTCAAGGCTGACCGTCGGGGTCGGGGTTGCAGTGGTGGGGTTTACCTCGGTGACGGTGGGGGTGTGGGTTGCGGTGCTGGGTGCAGGCGCGGGCGCAGTGGTAGTGCTGGGGGTGGAGGTTGCTACGGGGGTTCCGGTGGGGGCGGTGTTGTTGGTGGATGCGGAGCAGCCGGTAGCGAGTAGGGTGAGGGTTGCGGTGAGTGCGGTGGCTGCGGTGAGTTTGCGGGTCATGAGGGGGTGTTTCCTTTCTTAGTGACCGGGGATGTAGAGGAATGCGCTGACGGCGCTGTTGGATACGACGCGGGTGTAGTACTGGTGGTCTCGGGGGGCGGCCAAACCGTTGTAGCCTTCTTCGACGAAGGTTCCGTCGTCGCGGACTTCCTTGACGACTGCGACGTGTCCGTAGGTTGCGGAGGCGCCGGATGCTCCGGGGGCGTAGTAGACGATGGCGCCGACGACGGGCTTGTTGCCGATTTTCCACCCCTGGTCGATCCAGTGTCCTCGCCACACTTCGGCGTTGCCTGGGGAGTGGAAGGTGATGTTGTCGGCGTTACCGCCGGTTTGTTGGGTGACGCGCCAGGCGGCGAAGGCTACGCATTCGCGGGGGAGTGCGTTGGTGGGGTCGGGGGTGCTGGGGCAGCTGGTGTAGGCGGCGTCGCAGTGGGCCATGTTTTTCCAGGGGTAGTCATCACCGGAGTTATCTGTATTTACAGAATTCTGGTTTTCTGCATTTGAAGATTTCTGGTTTTTCTTATCTTCCTTGCATTGATCCTTGTCAGATGCCTTTTTAGTGTTTTTCTTCTCTGCCTGTGCCGGTGCGGAAGCACTGCTAGTAGACTCGGGGGTTGTCTTATTGGCGGCAACGTTGCTCAGTGAGGGTTTCTCGGCACCGGTGGGGTAGTCGTCGATGCCGAGGTCCTTGATGAGGGTTTGGTACTGCTGCCAGTGTGCGCGGATGGCGGGGGCGTAGTTGTTGTTTTCGTCGGTGTTGTATCCGCCGGTGCGCCTCATGACTGCGCCGGGCCCTGCATTGTAGGCGCGGAGCACGTTGTCGATTTCGTCGCCGTCGACGCCTGCGTTGCGGAGGGTGGTTTTGAGGTAGGCCATGTAGCGTCCCATTGCAGGGATGGCGTCATGGGGGTTGAAGGGGTCGCCGCCGTTTCCGAAGGATGCCCAGGTGCCGGGCATGAATTGGGCTAGTCCTTGTGCGCCGACGCCGGAGACGATGTTGGGGTCCCAGCCGGATTCTTGGTGGATGGTGGCTGCGATGAGGGAGATGGGGAAGCCGCTGATGCGGGAGGCCTCTTGGAGTTCGGGGAGATAGGCCTTGATGGTGTCGCCTCGGTCGCCGATGCTGGTGACGGGTGCTGCGCTGCGGTGGTGGCGGAGGCGTTTTGGTGGCCGTTGCCGCCGTTGCCGCTACTACTGGGGGTGCAGGCGTTAGCGCCTGCACCGCCGCCGATAACGAGGAGGAGTGAGAGGATGAGTCCGAAGATGAAGATGAAGGGGAGGGCTATCCCAAGGGCACTTTTTTGCATGACTTTATGGCTCCTGGTGTGTGGAGGTGTGTGTGGTTGGTGTGAGTGATACAGTGTGCCCTGGGGCCACTCTGCACAGAGTGACCTCGTGTTTTATTTTAACAGGGGGTGTGGGAGTTTTAAAGCTGGCTGGTTAATGAGGGCGCAGCGTTTTCGGAAGTGCAGGAGATTCACCATCTCGTACAGAAATACAGATTTACAGAAATACAGAAATATGTGCTATAATAGGTCATCGTTTCATTGAAGCTGGGAGAAATTATGGCTGCCACCGCACGTCGGGCTACCTATGACACTACTGAGAAGACCCCGGCGGAATCTTTAAAGTTCATTGAGGCTGGCATGAACCTTGCGGGTTTCAATAACCCTGATCCCTATCTAAAGGAGCTCCTGCGCCAGTGCGCATACGGCGAGATTTCCCCTGAGGAATGCAAAGCAGCAGGAATGCATCACATCCTGAGTCGCGCATAATGGCGAAGTACTACGAGTGGGACGACTACTATATCCCTGGCACTGAGGTGCTTCGGAATCTTTTCACTGCTCCCGATAAGCCTTACGGTGAAACTGACCCTGTAAAACTTCGAGAGCTTGAAGAGTTTACAGTGTCTATACGCATGGGTACCCTGGCTCAGCACCCCATCCGCGGCAATTTTGATTTCGCACATATGAAGGCGATTCACAAATTCCTTTTCCAGGATGTGTATGAATGGGCGGGCGAAGAGCGTACCGCGCCTCGCTTCGGAGAAGTCCCTATGAGTAAGAAATCAGGTCACAATTATTTCCCAGCTGGCGAACCGATGAAGGAGCAGCTTGATAAGCTTTACAAAGATTTGAGGGAGAGAGATAAATATTTAGTTGGCCTTCCTCAAGATGAATTTGTAAAGAAATTCGCGGAGCTTTGGTCCGAAGTTAATGTTGTTCACGCGTTCCGTGAAGGTAATACTCGTAGCCAGTTTGTGTTTTTCAGTCAGCTTGCTGAGTATGCTGGGTATGAGTTGCGTTCTGATGTTTTTGCGGTGGGTGAGCCTTTGCGTGATGAGTTTATTGAAGCACGTTATGAAGGGCACATAGATATTAAGGCGAAACGCTTAGCCGCAGTCCTTGGACAGGCGATTACCCCGTTGGGTAACGCGCAGGCTGAGAATATCGAGCCTGAGACGTTGAATGCTACTCGGTTGGGTGCTCTGAGTGTTGCGTCTGCTAAGGTGCGTTATTCGAGGGGTGGACCGAATATATCTTCTCGGGGCGGTGCTGTCAGTCCTCCGGTGTCGAAGGATGATGGTCTGGGATTGTAGAGGACACGGTCCGCCCTCGCATGCGCAGGGAGTATCTAGTCGTCATCGTGCAGTGGTGCATCATGATCGGCTCATCCCCACTCACGCAGGGAACACGTCTTCCACGCGTATATCAAGGGATAAGTAGACGATCATTCGCCTACGGTGACCCACCACCACTGGCTGCGGTCATGCTGTTTCTCGTCCCTCAAGTCCAAAAAATTTCAACCATACAGAAATACAGAGAGCCATATTTCTGTATATTGCCCCCCCCCGCATGTGCGGGGGGGTATTTACCTCAAGATTAGCCACCGCCCCTGACACGTTAAGGGCCATTTTTGCGTGGGCAGGAAATATTTTTACGTGATGTGCATCATGTGGATAACTTGGTTTTGGGGTGGGTCAATTACCCGCGATACTGGGATGAAAGGTGTACGCCTATGGGATAAACTCTGTACGCCTATGGGATGAAAGGTGCACACAAGTGGCGAATGGGTCCACTATTCATCACTAGCTACGGCACACGGTGTCGAGGCATGAGACTCTATACGGTGGACTAGTGACAACGCGTGGCACGTGCATCAGGTGTGTGTGCTATGGTAATCGCTGATACTGCCGGTAAAAATTTTGCCCCCGACGCTGGGGGTTACACACACTACAACCACGAGGAGGCGCGAGATGCTCGCTGCTGCAAACACTTTTTTCCTGAACGCCGCTATTTTGGCTGGCCCGGTTGATCCGGGTGCTGGCGAGGCACCTCCCGGCTCTGACGGTGTTACCACCATCGTTAAGTGGATTGCGTGGATCGTTTTCGCTCTGGCTGTTATCGGTGTGCTGGTGACTGCTGGTGCGATGATGATTAACAACCGCCGCGGTCAGGGTGGCGAGCACGCTGCCAGCCTCGGTTGGGTGTTCGGTGGCTGTATCCTGGCGTCCGCAGCTAGCGGTCTGGTCGGCATGTTCATGGGCTAAAAGCCCTGCACGGGGTGCATATTATGCGCCCCGTGACCCATTTAACCCACCAAAAATTTTAGGAAGCTCGTCTCTAGGGCTTCTGATAACCCCCTTACTATCACTCATTCAAGCTCTCCCCTGCACTGGGGTAGGGCTATCTGGTGTACCCCGATATTCGGGGCTGAGAGACATGGAGAGACATCATGGAGAAAAAGTCTGGCGTGACCATCCCTCGCTGGGGTATCGGTATTATCGCCGGTGTTGGTGTGCTGCTGGTTCTGTTGTTGATTGTGCTGATTCCGCGTGGCGGCTCGAGCTCGTCGGCTTCGGGCGGTTCCGGTGCTTCGGCGGGTGCTGAGCAGCAGCTGAGTCGTGCTACCTCGTCGGTGGCGGCTGGCTCGTGTGGTGCGGGTGCGTCGGATGATGAGTCGGTGATGGATGCTGCCCCGAAGGGTACCTCCTGGGTGACTACTGATGCTGGATGGACTGGCCCGGTGTCGAAGACTGCTGGCCCTATGGTTAACTCGCCGATTCGTAGTTGCTTTGAGCACTCGGCAGAGGGTGCACTCTACGCCGCTGTCTGGGCGACTATTGAGGTTAATGAGGCGCCTGAAGCGTATGTCCAGACCGTTGTGGGTCCTGGCGCCGACGCATTCCGTGAGAGCCGCCTCAAGGACACTAAAACCCGAACCGTGGTCCACGTCGCCGGCTACCGTTATGTCTCGTACACTCCTGAGCGCGCGACTGTGCGTGTGTTGATGAAGATTCCCTCGGGGGCGTACCGCTCTGTAGATATGGTGATGGAATGGCATGACGGCGACTGGCGTTATTGGGCTCCCACGACTCCCTCTGTAGTTAATAGTGCAGACCCCGATGAGTTTATTACCTGGGGCTCCTAATGGCGGGTGAGCATGATGTCAATGCAAATTGCGGCAACCTTGACTTTGTATGTGCTGGTGCCGAGGGATTTATTAACTCGCTCTTTCATGGCGTGACCGACTCCCTCGGAGACCTCGCCAAAAGCTTAGGTTCTTTCTGGGTTAACACGCCCTCTATCCCCCTGACTGGTGAGGATAATGCCGTCACATTCATCCGAGATACCACTCTCTGGTATGTCGGTGTGCTCATGGTCATCAGCGTCCTCATCGCTGCCGGGCAGATGATGTGGACCCGCAAGGGGCAACCACTCACAGACCTCCTCGCGTCACTGCTGAAATTTGCCATCATGAACGCCGCTAGTGTGACGGGTGTAACTCTTCTGTTGCGCTCGGGCGACGAGTTTTCAGCCTGGATTATCGGCCGTTCCACGGACGAGGGGTTCGAGAAAGCTCTTTCGACTCTCATTGGACCAGAGGTCTTCAAGTCTGGGATTACGATGGGTATCGCGATTTTTGCCATCGTCATGGGCATTATCGCAATCATTGTGGCGGTCATTCAGATTGGTCTGCTCATTGTCCGGTCCGCTATGGCGCTTATCCTGGTGGGTACCCTGCCCCTTGCATTTTCGGCGACTAATACCTCGTGGGGTAAGCAATGGTCGCAGAAGCACGTCAGCTGGCTCATCGCTTTTATTCTCTACAAGCCGGTGGCGTCGATAGTCTATGCCGCCGCGTTTAAGGTTTTCGGTAGTGTCGGCAAGGTCGACGGCGACGATGGGCAGCGAATGATGTATTTCATCTCCGGCCTGGTCCTGATGATTGCTGCCCTCTTTGCTCTGCCTGCCATGATGCGCCTCATCGTCCCCGCTGTCGGTGCGGCTGCTGGTGCTGGCGCAATGTTCGCTGGTGCTGCTGTCGGCAGTGCCGCTTCTGGCGCGGTCAACTTCGGCTCGCGCATGCGAGGCGCCGGCCGCGGAGGTGGCGGTGCAGGTGGCGGCGGTGGAGCTGCCGCAGGTGGCGGTGGCGGCGGTGCCGCCACTGGTGCTGCAGCCGCAAAGGGCGGCGGTTCTCTTGCTAAGAGCCTGCTCGCAAAGGGTGCTGGTGCTGTTACAGGTGGTGCCGGTGCAATTGTGATGACAGCCGGTGCTGCTGTTAAGGGTGCGCAAAAGGGTGGGCAGGCGATTTCGTCTGCTGTCCATGATGCCGCTGGCGAGCAGGTTCCGCAGCAGGGTTCTAAACAACAAGGCGGCGGCGGTGGCCGTGGTGCCCGTGGCTCCCGTGGCGGCGGCGTAACGCCCCCGTCCCGTGGTGCTCGTGGTGGTGGATCCGGCGGCTCAGCAAAGCCGAATCCGCAGCCTAAGCCCCCGCAGCCCGAGCAGAAGAAGCCGGAAGGAGGATCGAGCGGTGCACGTTGATACTGAGTATGTTGAACCCACATACGGTAACTGGCGAATCCCGCAGCGTGCCGGTATTGGTAGACTCTCCGGCCTTGCCACTGCTCTGCTGTTTGTCACCATCATCATCACCATCTTCGTCATGCGTCTGGCCGGCATTATCCCCGGCCTCGTCATTGGCGTTATCCTCGCGCTTTTCCTGGGATCCTTCGCTCTGAAGGACAAGCACGGGTACACGCTCATGGAGCGCCTCTCCGAAAGGCTTATTTTCATGTTCGCTCGCTTCCGGAAGCTCAATATCTTCCGCTCGGGTCCGCTCGGCGCTACCCCCACGAATGAGTTCCGCCTGCCCGGTGTGGCTTCCTCTGCGGTGACCTATGAGGGTACCGACAGTGTGGGGCGTCCCTTTGCGCTGATTCACATGCCTGCCGTTAGTATCTTCTCCGTCTCTCTGGCGGTTGAGCCTGACGGTGCAGCCATGGTCGACCAGGCCGATATTGACCAGTGGGTCGCCAACTGGGGCGGCTTTTTGGCTGAGTTGGGCCGTGAGGTCGGTCTGGTAGGTGCCTCGGTGACCGTGGAAACTTCCCCCGGTTCAGGTATCCGTCTGCGCCGTGAGATTGAGTCGTCCATGTCCAATACAGCATCCCCGATTGCTTCGCAGATGCTGGCGGAGGCGGCTCAAACCTACCCGTCGGGTGTCTCTGAGACCCGTGCTTGGGTGACCCTAAGCTTCTCGGCTGCGGCTCGTGCGGGTATGCGTCGCCGTACCCCGGATGAGATGCTCCGTGACCTCTCCTCCAAGGTCGTCTTCTGGTGCTCGCACCTGGAAGCTACCGGTGCGGGTGTGGCCACCCCGATGGTGGCTGGTGATATTGGTCAGATTGTGCGTACTGCGTATGATCCAGCCGTATCTCGCTTGCTGGATGAGGCCGCCTATGTGGGCGAGAGTCCGGAGATTGACCTGTCCTCTGCTGGCCCGAGTACCGCGGTGGTGGAATGGAGTCATTATCGGCATGATTCAGGCCTGTCTGTGTGCTGGACGATGAGTGAGGCTCCGCGAGGTGCCGTGTTCTCGAACGTGTTTGCACGTCTTTTGGAGCCGCACGCGATGATTGGTCGTAAGCGCGTGACGATGCTGTATCGTCCGGTGGATTCAGCGTTGACCGCGGCGATGGTTGAGCAGGACCAGAACACTGCCCGTACCCGTTTGACCTCGACTCGTAATGGCTCGGCCCGTCTGTCGGCTGAGCTGGAGGCGGCTAATGCGACGGCGGCTGATGAGGCGCGTGGTGCTGGTTTGACCTATGTGGGTCTGGTAGTGTGCGCGACGGTTGAGACTCCTGCAGAGATGGCTGATGCGGTAGCCGTGGTGGAGCAGGAGCTTGCTCCGTCGAGTCGCATCATGTTGCGCCGTGCGTGGGGTGCTCATGATGCGGTGTTTGCTGCGACGTTGCCGTTGGGTGTGGTGTTGGGTCGCCATACGGTTCTGCCGGAATCGGTGAAGTCGGCGTTGTAGCCCTGTGATATTGCGTAGACCTGGGGATTTGTTGATGCAGATTCCCAGGTCTCTGCAAATCAGTATTTCTGCATATCTGCTTTTCTGTCTTTCTGTATGGAGGTTTTGATGAGTCGTCGTCGAATCGTCACCTATAACGCCGCCGAGGCTGACCAGCCGGAAGCTCCGCGCCGAGCTGGCCTCTTCTCGTCTATTAAGTCGATTTTCGTCTCGTCTACTGAAGCGCACTCGGGTGCCTATGGCCGCTCCCGTGGGTACATGATTCCCGGTGGTGGTGGATCGCACCTGTTTGAGTCTCCTCGTGAGTGGCGTGGTTCTACCCGTCAGGTGTGCGGCATGTGGCCGTTTGCGGCAGGCTCGTCCACGCCGTTCTCTGGTGCCCCTATGGGTATCGATATTGATACGAATGCGCCGGTTGGTTGTGACCCGATTGCCTGGTTTGTGGACGGCATTATTAATAACCCGTCGGTATTTATCTTGGGTCTTCCCGGCTACGGCAAGAGCACATTCGTCCGTCATATGCTGTTGGGTATGAACGGCCGAGGTATTGTTCCGTTGATTCCCGGTGACCTCAAGCCTGACTATGTGGATGAAATTACCGCGATGGGCGGCCAGGTCATTCAGCTGGCTCCCGGTCGTGGTCACCTGAATATTCTGGACCCGGGCGAGTTGAGCTCTATCGCTGATTCGCTCCCCCCGAAGACTCGTGAGCGTCTGATGGTGGACGCTCATTCGCGTAAGCTGCAGATGCTTTCTGCGCTGATTTCGATTCTGCGTAAGGGTCATATCACTCCGCATGAGGAGACTATTCTGGATGCTGCTTTGACGTATCTGGAGGAGCATCATGAGGGTGTTCCCGTGGTGCAGGATCTGCTGGATGTGATTGTGGCTCGCCCGCAGGCTCTGCAGGATGTGGCGCTGGACCGTGGTGATGAGGGTCGCTATAGGGACGCGACGGATGCGTTGGTGTCCTCGCTCATGTCTCTAAATGGTCAGGGCCGCTTTGGCGATATGTTCTCTAAGCCGACCACGGCACGTTTGGCGATGGACCGCCCGGCTGTGTTCGACATTAGCCAGATTTCTGATATTCACCGTGACGTGCAGGCTGCTGCTCTGCTGGCGTGCTGGTCCACGACGTTCGCGTCGGTGGAAATTGCGCACACGCTGGCTGATGAGGGCCTGGCGCCGCGTCGTAACTATTTCGTGGTCCTCGATGAGCTTTGGCGTGCTCTGCGTGCGGGCGCGGATATGGTGGATCGTATTGACTCGCTGACTCGTCTGAATCGTCGTGATGGTGTGGGCCAGGCGATGATTACGCACACGATGAGTGACTTGGATGCGTTGGCTACTGAGTCTGAGCGTGAGAAGGCACGTGGTTTTGTGGAGCGCTCTGGTCTGGTGATTACTGGTGCGTTGCCGCAGTCTGAGATGGCGAAGCTGCGTCGTGTGATGCCTCTGAGTCAGGCGGAATCGGCGCGTCTGGTGTCTTGGGCTGATCCTGGTTCGTGGTCGCGTCTCGCTCAGAATCGTTCGGCGCATGGTGCGCCCCGTCAGGCTCCTGGTGTTGGTAAGTTCATGGTGAAGGTGGGTGGACGCCCGGGTATTAGTGTGATGGTGCGTCTGACTCAGGTTGAAATCGATATGAACAACACGAACAAGCGCTGGGGTAACTCGGATGGTTCGGTGCATGTGGCTAGCGGCAATGAGGTGACGAACGCGCTGGTGGGTATGCCTACGGGTAGCGCTGGCACATACGGAAATACGGAAATACAGGAATCTGTATATGAGGATTTCGGTATTTCTGTACAGTCTTCTGGCTTGTCAGAGACCTATGCGCAGCAGGAACCTGAGCAGCCGCCGGTACGTTTCTCCTCCACGGATGCGGCGCCGGCCCCCACCCCGCAGCACAATCAGACCCCTACTGAATCTGCGCACCTGATTCCGAGCCCGGAAGGATACGGCTATTATGAGCACTCCGCATAAGCGCGGCTTCAACACCGAAGCATTCGTCATCTGGGGCATTATCGCCCTCATCCTGGTCGCCGGCATTATCTTCTACTCCGGTTACGCGGTCGGTGCCGCTCTGACCGGTCAGAGCATTACCGTATGGAACCCGGTTGCTGCCATGATCGGCGTGATTCGTGGAACCGCGCCCTGGTCTATGGCTTCCACCGTGGTCTCTATCGTGGTAGCTGTTCTGCTGCTGGGCGGTGCGGTAGGTATTTGGTGGCGCAAGCTGGCGAACAGCACCCCCTCGACGCGTGTGGATAAGGCAGGGTCAATGATGGGCTCTGGCGCTGATATCGCGTTCATGCGTGAGAAGGCGGCGTTGAATGATGCCCGCCGTCTGGGTGTGGATTCGCCGGGTCTTCCGATTGCCAAGACCCTCTCAGGCCAGATGCTGTATTCCGGTTGGGAGAATGTGTGCGTGGACATTTGGGGTCCTCGTACCGGTAAGACCACCTCGCGTGCTATCCCTGGCATCCTGGCTGCCCCTGGCGCGGTGCTGGTCACCTCAAATAAGCGTGACGTGGTGGATGCTACCCGTGGTGTGCGTGAGCAGGTCGGTGACGTGTGGATCTTTGACCCGCAGGCTGTGGCTGCTCATCCGGCAACCTGGTGGTGGAACCCGCTCAGCTATGTGACCGATGAGGTGAAGGCACAGAATTTGGCGGAGCATTTTGCCTCTGGTTCGCGTGAGGAAGGCGCCCGCACGGACGCGTTCTTCGACTCTGCCGCGAAGGATCTGCTGGCGGCATTCTTGCTGGCGGCCGCTAAGGACGGTCAGCCCATTACCCGTGTTTATCGTTGGCTGACTCGTGAGACTGATGATGAGGCGGTCGGAATCCTCAAGGATGCCGGTTACCCGCAGATTGCGCAGAACGTGGACGGTATTATCTCTGCTCCTGATAAGCAGCGTGGCGGCGTGTTCGGTGTGGCTCGTCAGATGGCGAACTGCTTGACGTCGGCGGCGGTGCTTAAGTGGGTGACCCCGCCGGAAGAGGGCGAG
>FLSB01006275.1_pt1 | contig 11828 bp, 11 predicted proteins | sample 1550551 | NCBI WGS metagenome assembly FLSB01 (sample SAMEA4031774, study PRJEB14383) | metagenome | biome: human; feature: oral; material: saliva | place: Philippines | collected 2014 | reverse complement strand
TGGATCACCCACACCGACCTCATCCAAATCGACGGCGGCCACTACATCACCTACCCCGACGACCTCGCCCTCACCCAAGCACTACGCACCGACATCGCCACCGCCCAAAGCATCAACCACCTCCTCGACAGCCTCACCACCGAACTCGCCGACAAAGAACCCATCGACGAAATGATCACCCTCATCAACGAAGGATTCGCCACCATCGGCAACTGGCAAGCCTTCCTCTACAACCTACGCCTACGCTGCATCGCCCTACACAACCTGTACAAGAAGTACACCCCCGGCCAATACGGCCGCTACCCCATCGACGCCGACACAAAGCAGGACCTACTCAACACCGCCATCGAACTAGCCGTCAAGGGCGAAGAGAAAGCAAACCACCTCACCAACAACGGCTACCAATTCCCCACCCTCCCCACACCCGGCACCACCCTACGCGAACCCGACCACCGCGAAGTCGAAAACTACCTAGCAGCCCTCGAAAACGAAGACATCCCCGCACAATTCAAGCAGATGGCAGCCCTGCGCGAACGTGTCTCCGACTTCGCACAAGAGCTCGACGAAGCAAAGGACGCCAACACCCAGGTCCCCCAAGCCTTCGAGCTCAAGGAAGACGGCTCCTACTTCTCCAACGAAGAAGACTTCCAGCGCTGGATGGAAGAGTACTCCCCCGCCCTGGCACACGTCATCGCCCTAGAGCCGTCCTGGGCTGAGCCGAACTTCATCCCGATGCTCTCGCGTGCACTGGTGCCGGTGTATAAGGCAACTCGTGTGGAGCCGTTCATGCGTGAGGATATTCTCTCGCGTGCTCTGGCTTCGGTGTTGGCGTCGGTTGAGGATGCGGGTGTGCGTGAGTCGGTTCGTCGTGAACTGACTAAGCGCACCTACTAAGAGAACGGTTTTAGTGGGATAGCTCGTGCTGCTGATGAACCTGTTGCTGCACTGCGCGGGCGGGCTTGGCCTGCTGCTGAGGTCCTCGAGCCTTCGCGGCGGCTACAGCCTGGTGCGGGTGCGTACCGAGGGACTGGTCGTTGAGCTTGGCCGCGTGTGCGGTTTCTGAATCGTAGTGAGCCTCGTAGTAGGCGGCACGCTCACCGCGGGCTTCAGCCTGATCCCACTCATGACCAGCCTGGGCATGAGCCTGCTCTGACTGGTTCTCGTGCTCTTGGGCTTCAGCCGGGTCGTTAGAGTCGAGTTCCTTCTGACGCTCAGAATCGGAGAGATTTTCCCGCTCTTCAGCTCGTTCCTCGGCCTGGTGCTGTTCGTAGCGTTCTTCCCAGCCGTGTTCCTTCAGGTATGCAAGGTAGTCGGCGAGGGTGAAGCCATATTCGTTCCGTAGCTTATCGTCGAGGTGGTGGTAGGCTGCGGCGGCATCAGCGCGGTAGGGTGCTTCCTGATCTGCCGCGGTGGCCCATTCGGCTAGGTCGCGGCTGGTTGCGGTAGCCCACCATGATTCTTCCCAGAGCCGCGCATACGGAGATGCAGGAATCTGTGTATCTGCATTTACAGATTCCTGGTTTTCTGCACGGGCGACCTGCTGCTTATGGTTCTGCAATGCCTGACGAATCTGCTGGGCAATAGCCTGCAGTTCACGGGAAAGCTCCTGCTCAACATCGGTGCTGTGGTTGTCGAAGGGGTGAATGTTCATCATTGACCTCACATGGTATCGGTGCTTTCTTCCAGATTAACAGAGCATCGTCTCGTGTGCTGCTGAGAACGACGAAGGGGCATGGGGGTGAGAAATCCAGTAGTGGATTTCTCACCCCCATGCCCCTTTATTAGAGCTCAATGCCTCGCTCTGGGGGTTCAGGACCTCGCCGCGGTGCCTCGGGTTGAGCCGAACCAGGCTTCTGACCCTGATTACTCGCCCGGTTCAGCGGACGGCGCCCACCCATGCCAATCTGGCTCACCCTCAAAGCCGCCAGAGTTTCCTCATCCGCTTCAGGCCCAGGCGCACGCTCAGCACGGGCTTCCTGCACCTTCTGCTCTACCGGCGAGAGCGGCTTCGGCTGCTGCTCCGGCTCAGTAACCTGCTGGTCCTTCGGCTGCTTTTGCTGGTTCTTGGCGCGTTCTGCCAGACGGGTCACCTTGGTATTACTCGCGCCGAAGTGAACGCACTACTGCGCGCAGCAAACTCCGAGCCCAAACCCTAGAAAGAAGTGAGCGGTTCCAACATAAGCCGTATGATGGAACCACTCACGCTACGTTAGAAAAGCTGGGTCTGCCCTTCCATGACCATTCCTCGACCAAAACGGTCTACTTCGTCCTGTCGGTAACCATACCTTAAAAACACGCAAAGGTGGGGTGCTCAAGATATATGTCTTGAGCACCCCACCTTCTTTAGTCTCCGAGTCCTTGACCGGATTCGCGGTTTAAGCCGTGGTTGATATTGCGGTTAGGTGTCTGGGGTGTCTGCTGCTGATTCGCTCCAGTAGGCCCAGTGAAGCCATTCATAATCTGCCGGTAAATCTGCTGCGACTTTTCATCCTCAGCATCGAGTTGAGTCTCTTGTGAGGTTTCGCGCGGTACGGAAATGGCATTGAAAACCGGGTACATCTCTTCAGGACGCACCTGAAAGTGTCCAAAATCTGGACCGCTAAACATAGACTGCTGATTCCAGATTTCTTTACTGACACGATCGTAATCAAGTTCAAAATTACTCAGAGCTGCAACATGTTCCATGAAGATTTTGCTGGTTCGACCGTTTCCTTCACGGAAGGGGTGGGCCTGGTTTAAGTTTGCAAAAACTTCAGATGCCGCCTTCACAAATTCCACACGATTAAGCTTTTCCCAGTCTGTTGAGCGCACTTTTTGGGATGCTTCTGCCAAGTATCGGTCGACTTCTTTGTTGTTGACATCTGCAAACACAGAATACCTTTTACTCATGTTGACAGTACGATACTCCCCCGCCCAGTCATACACGTCCTGAAAGAGATACTTATGAATCCCTTTGAGATGTGCTGCGTCAAAAGTATGCGCAACAAGGCTAGGGTTCTCCTCCAGCATTCTCTGCCTTGCAGATGTCATACTGTATTCAAACTCTCTTAGCTCTCCCTCATTGCGAATACCAGGAATATTACGCATGACTTGATCATCAGGCGGTGGGAAAAAATATGCCGCCCATGCATCCTGACCACTCATTACTCAGATTCTTCCAAGTTTCGGCGAGAAGCAATCCTGTCCAGGGTCTTCTGCTTATATTCTTCGAAGGTGATTCGTCCTAGCTCCAGATCAATAAGTTGAGCCACTTCTTCGCGAGAATGGGTGTAACCCTCAAGCCATGCTGAGGCGAGAGTCTGAGTAATACCTCGCTTCTGCTTATCGTTGAGCTGCGCGAATAGCTCAGGGTAACGCTCAGGAAGGTCAAAGTACTCGGCCATGAGTAGTTCTCCTTAAATATCGGTGGTGTATCGTAGGGCCATTCCAAATCTACCAGAATGACCCTACGTGTATTTTTCGAGATACGTCAGTTACGCTTTCGCGCATAATGTACTGCAGCTTCAAGCAACTTGGCATGGCGCGATATACTGCGCCTACCACCTGGCCCTCTTCCCTTGAGGCGGAAATATGGATATACAGAAATCTGTATATGAAGATTTCAATATTTCTTTATTTCTGTACAGATTTAGTCCTTGTCAAGACCTAACTGAAGGGGCGAGCGAATCGCAATGATTCGCTCGCCCCTTTCAGTTAGGTGCTAGGCGTTAGAGGTCTTGCGGCGGACAGACCACACACCAGCGGCTCCGGTGAGAATCAGCATGAAACCGCCAATTGCGATCCCGCCAGTCTCGGCACTAATACCGGTGTAAGCCAACTCGTCGCGGGCGGTAGCCGGCGCCGTGGATTGAGCAGACGGCACCGAAGTGGGGGATTTCGCATCTGCAGCAGGCTGAGCTGATGATCCCTTCTTACTCTTGGGGGTCTTGGAGCCCGGTGCTTGCGGAGCGATGCCCACCTCGTCGCTACCGGTTACTGCGTGGTCTCCAGTATCTGAGGTTGCACGGGAGTGTGCCTGGGCATCCTCGGGGGCGATGGGCACCTCGGTACTGACTACCTCTGAGTTATCGGGTGTCTCGTTATCTGCAGTGTCCGCAGGTGCTTTCTGGCTCGGCTCGGGGGTAGGTGCGATGACGACTTCAACCTCGCCGGGGGTTTCAGTAGCCTCGGGTGCCGGAGTTGAAGGCTCGGGCTCCGGTTCGATAACAGGTGCGGTGTCGTCAGCCGGCTGGTGGTCGGCGGGGGTTTCATCGTGCTCGCTACGGGCCGGTTCAGGCTCAGGTGCAATGGGCACATCGGTGTTCCCCGGGGTTTCAGGTGCCGGGGTAGTAGGTTCAGGGGAGGGGTTGATGGGCACGTCGGTATTGCCCGGCGTTTCAGGTGCCTCATGGGTGGGTTCGGTGCTGGGCGCGATAACAACTTCCACTTCACCCGAAGCTGCTTCACTCGGAGCGGGGGTCTCTTCACGAGGTTCGGAGTGGTCCGTTTCCGTAGCAGGTGCCTCTGCCTCGGCGGGCGCTTCCGCTTCGGGGGTTGTCCCTTCCTGCTGTGCAGTATCAGCTGGTGCTTCTGCAGGCGCTTCCTGTACAGGTTCCTCGGCGGGGGTTTTCTCTTCGACGGGGGATTCAGCAACAGATTCGGGTGCAGTCGCAGGCTGGGTGGTTGCGTTACCGGCACCGTTCTTGGTGATGAGGGCAACGGCCAGGTCGCGGGTCTGGTCGCGGTTGGGCTGGCCGCTATCACGAATGGTGATAGATCCGCTTTGGGTGGGTGTTTCTGCTGCGGTCGCTGCGGTGCAACTGATGGCGCCGGCTGCGGCTGCGAGGGTGAGGGAGGTGATGAGCGCCTTGCGGTTCACTTTTTACTCCTCTTAATTAAGGGTTGATAACGATGCTGTGGTGGTCGGGACTGACGGTTACGCGGTGTCCGTCTGCGGTTGTGCCAAGAACTGGGGTGTCGGTGGAGGCTATATAGCCGCTGGAGGTTGCGTCGCCGGTGGTTCCGTCACCGAATTCGAGGCTGAATCCTCCCGCGGGCCGGCTTGTGACCTTGGTCGGCACAGCCGGTAGAGCATAGGACCCCTCGGTGCTGAGGTAATAGACTTGGTCTCCTGCGATGGCGATGGTACCGGTGCCATCAATCTTCACGCTGTCGGCTGCTCCGGTGATGGCGATGGTGCGGCTGACGCTGTCAGATTCCGGGGCTTGGAGGGCGAGGATGTCCTGCCCGTCGGGGGCATGCCAGAGAGTGATGACCTCGCCGTTGGCGGTGGCTCCTACCCAGCGGGTGAAGGTGGCCCCTTCGGTGGGTGTTGCCAGGGAGTGGGCTCCGGTTTCGGCACCGTTGGCAGTTGCGGTGATGATGGTGCCGTTACCGCGGGTGGACGCCCAGATGCCGTTGCCTTTAGAGGTGGCGATGAAGGCTGCGCCTTCAGCGGGGGAGCGGTACCGCTCGGTTCCGTTAACGCTGATTTTTTGGACGCTTCCGGGGGTGGGGTCATTGCGGGAGATGATGACGGATTCCCCAGCGCGGGTGATGATGGTTTGCGCCTTGGTGGTAATGGTGTTGATGTTGGAGAATTTTCCGCCGGACCACATGAAGTAGCTACCGGGTGCGGTGTAGAGGAATCCGTCACCGGTGGGGTGGATGGTCAGCCCTGCAGCTTCAATCTTGTTTTTGGTTAGGTCGGTCTGGCTGACGAGGGTGCCTTTGGCGGCATCGACAACGTAGAGGGTCGACCCGTCAATGTAGGAGATACGCTGGCCATCGCCACTGAGGGCGCCGGTGGTGTAGGTTCCATTGTCGAGGGTGATGGTGACTCCGGCTGGGGTGGTGGCCACTGAGGTGGTTGTAGGGTGGTTGAGGGCATTGACGACTGCGAATGCTCCGCCGCCGAGTCCTAGTGCTAGGAGGGCTGCGGCGGGGATGAGGATTGCTTTGCGTCGCCAGATGGACGGCTTTTCAACTTCCTCGGTCACAGTTTGGAGAGTAGGCTCGCCTTCTGGAGTGAGGGTGTAGTAGCTAGTCTTGGTACCTTCTTGGACATAGATTTTGACGTCGCGGCCGAGGGTTTGGGCGAGGTGGGCGCAGTGGTTCCACACCTGTCCCAGGGCCTCTTCAGTGGTTACGTCCTGAAAGGTGCGGGGGGCGTGGTCTTGGATTTCAAGTTGGATGAGGCCGTCAGCTGAGACGGTCGCGTCGATGCGGGGGTAGTCGAGAGCGTCCATATTCTAGTTCTTGTTCTTGGTCTTGCTGTTGACGAAGGTGTTGTAGGCCTGGGGCTCGAGGATGTGGGAGGCCTTCCACTTGTTCGGTCGCTCAGCGGTGCGGTGAAGGCGTACGTAGTAGGCGGGGCTAATTCCTCCATCAACCTTCACATGGACGGTGAGCCAGTAGGGGTTATCTCCTCCGGGAATCTTAAGGGTGGGGTCATCAACAAGTTCTGCACTTGTGACGTTCCCTTTTAGAAGGTCAACGCGCAAATTTTGGTTGTACTGATTCTGGAGTTCGGCATCGATGAGGGGGAAGAGATCTGCAGACCACTCCTTGTAGGGTTTGCCACTGGTGTATGCGGTGACGATTGCTTTTGCAGCGTCGATTGCCCGAGCACGGTCCTCGTCGGTGATGGTGTTGAGAGTAGGGACGCTGGAGGGTTGCTGGCGGCCGCCGCCGGTTCCTGCTAGGGGGGAGGGGTCGAGGCTCACAGTCGGGGTTGCAGTGGTGGGGTTTACCTCGGTGACGGTGGGAGTCTGCGTTGCGGTGCTGGGTGCAGGTGCGGGCGCAGTGGTAGTGCTAGGGGTGGAGGGTGAGCCGGTGGGGGCGGTGTTGTCGGTGGATGCGGAGCAGCCGGTAGCGAGCAGGGCGAGGGTTGCGGTAAGCGCGGTGAGTTTGCGGGTCATGGTGCTTCCTTTCTTAGTGGCTGGGGATGTAGAGGTATGCACTCGGGCGATCAACTGGTACGACTCGGGTGTAGTACTGGTGGTCATTGGGGGCGTAGTCTCCGTTGTAGCCTTCTTCGACGATTGTGCCGTCATCGCGGATTTCTTTCACTATGGCAACGTGTCCATATCGGCTGGCTCCGCCTACGCCAGAGTTGTAGTAGACGACGGCGCCGATGACGGGTTTATCTCCGATTTCCCAGCCCTGGGCAATCCAGTACCCTCGCCACTCGGCGGCGTTGCCGGGGGAGTGGAAGGTGATGTTGTCGGCATTGCCACCGGTTTGTTGGACGACGCGCCATGCTGCGAAGGCTACACATTCACCGGGGAACGCGTTGGTGGGATCGGTTACTTCAGGGCAATAAGTGTAGTCGTCGGAGCAGTGGGGGAGATGTTTCCAGGGGTAGTCGTCGCCTGATTTATCTGTATTTCCAGATTTCTGGTTTTCTGCATTTGAAGATTTCTGGTTTTTGTTATCCTTGCATTTTCCTTTACTGGATGCCGTTTTATCGTTCTTCCCTGTCGATGCTGAGGCGGAAGCACTGCCAGTGGATTCAGGAGTTGCGTTATTGGCAGCAGCATTGCTCAGTGAGGGCTGCTCGGCGCCTGTAGGGTAGTCGTCGATACCAAGGTCCTTGATGAGGGTCTGGTACTGAGGCCAGTAGTTGCGGATAGCCGGGGCGTAGTTGATATTTTCTGGGTCGTTGTACCCGCCAGTTTGGGAGATGACAGCACCAGGGCCGGCGTTGTACGCACGGAGAACGTTATTGACTTCATTTCCTTCGACGCCTGCGTTGCGGAGGGTGGTTTTGAGGTACGCCATGTATCGACCCATGGCCTTGATTGCGGCGCGGGGGTCGGTGGGCTCTTCCCCGTTTCCGAAGGAGGCCCAGGTATCAGGGATAAATTGAGAAAGTCCGATGGCACCGGCTTCAGAAACAGCGTTGGGGTTCCAGCCGGATTCTTGCTGAATAGTGGCTGCCAGAAGGGAGATGGGGAAGCCGCTGAGACGGGAGGCTTCTTGGAGTTCTGGAAGGTAAGTCTTGATGGTGTCACCTCGGTCACCGATATTGGTGACGGGGGCGGGGTCTGGTGCAGAAACGGCGTTTTGGCCAGTTTTTGCTTTGCCGGTGGTGCAAGCATCCGCGCTTGACCCACCGATAACGAGAACTAACGAGAGAATGAGTCCGAAGATGAAGATGATAGGTAGGGAGACCACTAGGGCACTTTTTTGCATGGCTTTTTGGCTCCTGGTGTTGGAAGGGTATGTGTGGTTGGTGTGAGTGATGTTGTGTGCCCTGGGGCCGCCCCTGGGGGTGGCCTCGCATCTCATTTTAACAGGGGGTGTGGGGGTTTTACAGCTGTCTGGTCATATCTGTATATGCGTTATTTAAAACTTTATCCCCGCTCATTCGGGGAACATACCCGCACCATATCCAACAGCGCCGTCCGCGGGCTCATCCCCGCTCGCGCGGGGACCAGGCGTGACAATAGGGTGTTGTATCGAATGACAATCTAAAGTCAGGTTAACCACCACCCCTAACACATTAAGGGCTATTTTTGCGCGCGCGGGAAATACTTTTATGTAATGTGCACCATGTGGATAACTTGGTTTTGGGGTGGGTCAATTACCCGCGATACTGGGATGAAAGGTGTACACAAGTGGCGAATGGGTCCGCTATTCATCACTAGCTACGGCACACGGTGTCGAGGCATGAGGCTCTATACGGTGGACTAGTGACAACGCGTGGCACGTGCATCAGGTGCGTGTGCTATGGTAATCGCTAATACCGGTAATATTTTTTACTCCCAGCGCTGGGGGTTACACACACCTACAACCACGAGGAGGCGCGAGATGCTCGCTGCTGCAAATTCCTTTTTCCTGAACGCTGCTGTGCTGGCTGGCCCGGTTGATCCGGGTGCTGGCGAGGCACCTCCCGGCTCTGACGGCGTTACCACCATCGTTAAGTGGATTGCGTGGATCGTCTTCGCCTTGGCTGTTATCGGTGTGCTGGTGACTGCTGGTGCGATGATGATTAACAACCGTCGCGGTCAGGGCGGCGAGCACGCTGCCAGCCTCGGTTGGGTGTTCGGTGGCTGTATCCTGGCCTCCGCAGCCAGCGGTCTGGTCGGCATGTTCATGGGCTAAAAGCCCTGCACGGGGTGCGCTCACGCACCCCGTGACCCTTTTAATCTCAAGCGAGACCCGTCGCTGGGTCTCCTATCCCCCCATTACCCACTATCACTCACTCAAGCTCTTCCCCACACTGGGTAGGGCTATCTGGTGTACCCCGAAATCCGGGGTGATGAGACATGGAGAGACATCATGGAGAAAAAGTCTGGCGTGACCATTCCCCGCTGGGGTATCGGCATTATCGCCGGTGTTGGCGTGCTGCTGGTCCTGTTGTTGATTGTGCTGATTCCACGTGGCGGCTCGAGCTCGTCAGCATCGAGTGGCTCTAGTGCATCAGCGGGTTCCGGGCAGCAGTTGACTCATGCCACGTCATCTCTTGCGGCTGGCTCTTGTGGTGCTGGTGCCTCGGATGATGAGTCTGTGATGGATGCTGCCCCGAAGGGCACTAAATGGGTAACCACCGATTCAGGTTGGACCGGTCCCTCATCTAAGACTGCTGGGCCTATGGTGGATTCCCCGATCCGTAGCTGCTTTGAGCACTCTGCTGAGGGTGCACTCTATGCGGCAACCTGGACTATGCTTCAGCTGAACGATCCTACCGTCTCTCAATACACGTACGAGCACTACGTTATCAATGGTCCCAAGTGGGAAGCGTCATCAGGAGGCATCTTTCACGTTGCTGGATATCAGATCATCTCGGCTGAAGCAGACCGTGTCACTGTTCGTCTAGCTATGACAGTCCCTAGCGTTGGTGATGGGTCCGATTGGTGGAGTTTTGATCTGACGATGGTCTGGCAGGATGGTGACTGGCGTCTGCGCGTGCCGGATACCACCTCAACTAACCCGCTGGGCTTCACTCGTGTTGCCGATACTAGTAAATTTATCCGCTGGGGGACTGCATAATGTGCTGGCTCACTGATCCTAGCTGTCTTGCATCTGAGGTGGCGAAATCTGCGGGGAAGGGATTTTTAGACCAGATCGCAACTGCAGTTTCTGTCTCCATGGCATCAGCCATTGAGACCATGGGCACCTTTTGGGTGTCTGTCCCGACTATCCCTCTCGGAGATACTCAGGGCAATCCCTCGGATCCTGTAGGATTCTTGCAAGGGAACACCTGGTGGATTTGGTCCACACTCATGGTCTTCAGCGTCCTCTATGCTGCGGGGCAGATGATATGGACCCGCAGAGGCCAGCCACTCATGGAGCTCATAGCCTCTCTCATCAGAGCCCTGCTGGCATCCTCAGCCGGCCTCGGAGCGGTAGTCATTCTCCTACAGGTCGGTGACTCCTACTCACGATGGGTGATTGACCGTTCAGTTTCGGGTGGATTCACTGAAGGCTTGAAGACGCTTTTGGTGTCTCGGGCAGCGGGAGATTTACAAATCTTTGTTATCGTTGCAGGCATCATCGTTCTCATCGTCTCTCTCATCCAGGTCTGTCTGCTTATCGTGCGCTCAGCACTATCCGTGCTGTTGGCTGGTACTCTACCACTGGCCTACTCTGCGACCAATACCCAGTGGGGTAAGCAGTGGTCCCAGAAACACGCCTCGTGGCTTATCGCTTTTGTGCTCTATAAGCCGGTGGCAGCAACAATTTATGCTGCGGCCTTCAAAGTTACCGGCTCAGCACTGACTGGCCAGCTGAAGGAGGGCGCGGCTGAATCGATTGTCGGCCTTATGAGTGGCCTCGTCCTCATGGTCGCTGCCCTCTTTGCTCTACCCGCCATGATGCGCCTCATTGTGCCCGCAGTTGGTGCTGTCTCAGCAAGCGGCGCAATGTTCGCTGGTGCAGCTGTCGGTAGTGCGGCATCTGGCGCGGTCAATATGGGATCGCGTATGGCCGCTAAGGGCGGTAGCTCAGGTGGTGGTGGCGCTGCTGGTGCAAGTGGTGGTGGCGCTGCTGGTGGTGGTGCATCAGGCGCCGCAGCTGCTAAGGGCGCTGGTACGGCTGCCGCTGGTGCGGCCACTGGTGGAGCTGCTCTGGCTCTGATGGCTGTTGGAGCAGCCGTGAAGAAGGGTACTCAAGCTGTGCAGGCTGCTGTCCATGATGCTGCTGGTGAGCAGCCTCCGCAGGGTAGTTCAAGCTCTCATAGGCCTGCTCCCTCTCAGGGCGGTGGTGCTCGTGGTGGTGGATCCGGCGGCTCAGCAAAGCCGAATCCGCAGCCTAAGCCGCCGCAGCCCGAGCAGAAGAAGCCGGAGGGAGGATCGAGTGGCGCACGTTGATACTGAGTATGTTGAACCCACATACGGTAACTGGAGGCTCCCCCAACGTGCTGGTATTGGTAGACTCTCCGGCCTTGCCACTGCTCTGCTGTTTGTCACCATTATCATCACCATCTTCGTCATGCGTCTGGCCGGTATTATCCCCGGCCTCATCATCGGCGTTATCCTCGCGCTTTTCCTGGGCTCCTTCGCTCTGAAGGACAAGCACGGGTACACGCTCATGGAGCGCCTCTCCGAAAGGCTTATTTTCATGTTCGCTCGCTTCCGGAAGCTCAATATCTTCCGCTCGGGTCCGCTCGGCGCTACCCCCACGAATGAGTTCCGCCTGCCCGGTGTGGCTTCCTCTGCGGTGACCTATGAGGGTACCGACAGTGTGGGGCGTCCCTTTGCGCTGATTCACATGCCTGCCGTTAGTATCTTCTCCGTCTCTCTGGCGGTTGAGCCTGACGGTGCGGCCATGGTCGACCAGGCCGATATTGACCAGTGGGTCGCTAACTGGGGCGGCTTTTTGGCTGAGTTGGGCCGTGAGGTCGG
>FLSB01306025.1_pt1 | contig 11837 bp, 11 predicted proteins | sample 1550551 | NCBI WGS metagenome assembly FLSB01 (sample SAMEA4031774, study PRJEB14383) | metagenome | biome: human; feature: oral; material: saliva | place: Philippines | collected 2014 | reverse complement strand
TCCATGGGCGCGGGGTGGCCGTAGAGGTGGACGGGCATGATGGCCCGTGTATGAGGCGTGATTGCGGCTTCGACAGCGGCCGGTGACAGTGTGAACGTGAGCGGGTCAATGTCGGCGAACACGGGGGTCGCGCCCGTGATGGCGACCGAGTTCGCGGTGGCAGCGAAGGTGAAGGAGGGGACGATGACCTCGTCACCCGGCCCGATCCCGGCGGCGAGCAGGCCCAAGTGCAGGGCTGAGGTTCCCGAGTTGACCGCGACGGCGTGGGTTCCGGGCACGAGGGCGGCGGCAAACTCCTCTTCGAAGGCGGCGACCTGCGGCCCCTGGGCGATCATGCCCGTACGCATGACGGCGGCGACCGCGTCGATTTCCTCCTCACCGATCAGCGGGCGTGCGGGTGGAATGAAGGGCTGCATCACTGGTGGTCCTCACGGGTCTGGGCCTGTGTGTCGGCGGTGTTCGGGGACGAGGCCTGGGTTTCCTCCGGCGTCAGGGTGCCGTTTCGCTCGATGTAGCGGCGGCCCGAGGCCGGGCACACCCACACGGCTGTCCCGGCCTCGCGGTCGGGTGCAGCGTCGGGATCGACGACCACGAGGGGTACCCCGGCCTCGCCGACCCATCCGACGCGGCGCGCGGGCACGCCGACGACGAGGGCGTAGGGGGCGACGTCGCGGGTGACGACAGAGCCTGCTCCGACGCTTGCCCACGCGCCGATGCGCACGGGGGCCACGCATACGGCGCGCGCGCCGATGGCGGCACCGTGCTCGACGGTGACGCCGACGCGGTGCCAATCCGACGCGCTCTTCAGGGTTCCGTCGGGGTTGATGGCGCGGGGGCAGTGGTCGTTCGTGAAGACGGCTGCGGGGCCGACGAAGACGCCGTCGGCCAGGGAGGCGGGTTCGTAGACGAGGGCGTAGTTCTGGATCTTGCAGCGCGCACCTACCCGAACGCCTTCGCCAATGTAGGCTCCGCGTCCGATGATCGTTTCTTCGCCGATACGGGCGTTTTCGCGAACCTGGGCTAGGTGCCACACGCGGGCGCTGGGGGCGACCTGCGCGCTGGGTGCCACGTCGGCGCTGGGCTTGATCACGGTATCTCCCTTGTATTGTCCTATAGGCACGATCACGCACATCAGGTACGCCCCGTCAGATAGCAACACTATAGGCGCGTGGACTGCCCTATGTGCGACACTGGAGAAATGCAGCAGCGCTCCGACACGTGGGTCATCATCCCCGCGTTTAACGAGGCGCCCGTCATCGGGGGCGTCATCGCGGGCGTGCGCGCCCTTTTTCCCCGCGTCCTCGTCGTGGACGATGCCTCCGGTGACGACACCGCCGCTCTCGCTCGCCGCGCCGGCGCCTACACGGCGGTCCACCCGCTGAACCTGGGGCAGGGCGCTGCCCTGCAGACCGGCTTCGACGCGGCCCTCGCCCGTGGGGCCCGCTACGTGGTGACTTTTGATGCCGATGGCCAGCACGATCCCGCCGACGCCGCGGCGATGGTTGATCGCGCGCGCAGGGAGGACCTTGCCTTCGTCCTCGGGTCCCGTTTCCTCGACGGTGGAGGCACCCAAGTCGGCGCGCTCAAGCGCGCTCTGCTGCACGTCGGTGCGATGGCCGCTCACGCCCGCACCGGCATGGCGCTCACCGACACGCACAATGGCCTGCGCGTCATCCGTGCCGACGCCCTCGCCCACGTGCACCTGACCCAGGGACGCATGGCCCACGCCTCGCAGATCGTCTCCCAGCTGGCTGGCTGCGGCCTTCCAGGTGCCGAACATCCCGTGACGATCTCCTACACGGACTATTCGCGCGCGAAGGGCCAGCCGCTGCTGAATTCCGTCAACATCGTCGTCGACCTTGTGTTGGGAGAACGATGAGCGCCTACCTGCTGATTCGTGTCCTTCTGCTGCTCGCACTCGCCGTCATCGCGTGGTGGCTCACGCGCCCGGTCTCCTCCGCGTCCTCCCTCGCGATGCGCCGCATCGGGATCGGCGCACTCGTCGCTGCTGCCGTTGTCGCAATCCTCGTGCCGTCCCTGGCGAACAGGCTGGCGCACGTGATCGGCGTTGATCGCGGGGTGAACCTGATAGTCTACGGCCTTGTCGTCGCGTTGATCGCTCAGATGGTCACCGCCTACCGGCGCGAAGCGCGCATGGAGGCACGTGTGGCGGCGCTCGCGCGCGCGCTAGCGCTGGCGGGGGTGCGTCCTCCTGACGAGGCAGTGGTTTCCACCGGCGATCACTCCCCTGAGACGAGGGATCCTCAGCAAGTGGAACACGCCGCTTCCCCACCACATTCCCCGACAAACACGACCGATAACGATATGGTTACAAGTGATGAGTAACATGAATCTGCGACCGATCCAGCACTCGGCTGTTAACTTTGGGCGCTTTGGCCTCCTGCGATATACGCTCACCATCCTGATGGTCGGCGCTCTCTTCGCCACGTCAACGGCGTGCTTCCTCTACGCCAAAATCAGTGCCGATTTCGCCGACCGAGTCGTGGACATCGGCGACTATCAGATCGACGGGAACGCTCAGGCGACCCCGGATTCGTTTGACGGCCGCGCCCTCAACATTCTCGTCGTCGGCACGGACTCGCGTAACGGCGACAGCGGCAATGTCGGTGCAGGTGACGAGGAGGAGGTCCCCGGCCTTCGCAACGACTCGACGATGGTTATCCACGTCAGCGCCGACCGCTCTCGTGTTCAGGTCGTGTCGATTCCGCGCGACACGCTGGTCGATATCCCCGCGTGTAAGCACCGCGACGGATCGACCAGCGAGCCCATCGAAGAAGAGATGTTCAACAACTCCATGTTCTACGGTGCCGACGGTGGTAACACCGACGCCGACATCGCGCCCGGTATTGCGTGCGTGAAGTCGACCATCGAGAACATGTCGGGCATGACGATCGATTCCTTCATGGTCGTGAACTTCGCCGGCTTCATCAAGATGATCGACGCCCTGGGCGGTATCTGGTTCAACATCCCTAATCACATCGAAGATGAGTCCGCTCAGCTGTACATCGACGCGGGATGCTGGAAGTTGGACGGCACTCAGTCGCTGGCCTACATGCGCTCGCGCAAGGGCCAGGGCGATGGCTCCGACATCTCTCGTATCGGCCGCCAACAGCAGCTCATCTCCGCGATGCTTCGCGAGCTTCAGGCCAAGGACTACGTCACCGACTCCGGCGCGCTCCTCACCTTCCTGCAGGCCGCGATCCAGTCTGTCAACGTCTCCCCGAACCTGGGCGATGCCAGCGCAGATACTAATTTGCTGCTCAATGTCCTGTCGAAGATCGACCGCACGAACATCCAGTTTGTGACGATGCCCGTCGAAGAGCCCTACTGGGATCCGAACCGACGCATTGCTGCTGAACCGATGGCCCGCAACATGTGGACCGCGCTCAAGCAGGACAAGGCGCTGCCCGTGGGTACGACCTACACGGATGGCAACGGCGCGCAGCTGGTGGTCCCCGACCCGAAGGCTGCACAGGCCGTGCCCTCGCCGACGCCTGCTGCGGCCGACGCACAGAACACCGATGAGTCACAGAGCACCACGGACAATACCGAGCAGTCGGCCTCCGTTGAGAACAACGCAGCCAACGAGGCTGCCGCCCAGAAGAACGCCGCCACCTGCCCGCCGAAAGACAAATGAGCACTCCTCCCTCGTTCACGCCCAACCCGAAACGACGCCGCCCCGACTTCGATGACGCGCACGTCATCGGCCAGGAGGCTCCCTCCGGCGCGCCCATTCCCCCACCTGAGGGGATTGCGCCGCAGATGTGGAGGATTTCCGAGGACGGTGCCGACTCCTCGCGCCCGCTGATGCCGCCGACCCTGGATCAGCCCCAGCGCGATCCGTCCTCGCTGTTTCCGAGGCGTTCCGCTCCTACCCCGCCCCCGTCGTTCGCGCCGGGATCGGCCGCGCGCAAGTCGTTGCGCACGCGCCAGGCGGACTCGTCACAGAACCCGTCGTCCTCCCCCCAGGCGACGCACCCTGTCCCGACACCGTCGTCCTCCCCCCAGGCGACGCACCCTGTCCCGACACCGTCGTCCTCCCCCCAGGCGACGTACCCTGTTCCGACACCTGCGTCCTCCCCCAAGGGGGCGTATCCTGTTCCGACACCTGCGTCCTCCGCCCGTCGGAGTGCGCCGGTTCCGAATCCGCCTGCCACGCCCGACGAGACGACGGTTGCTCCGAACCCGCCGTCCTTCGCGCCTGGCTCCAGCAACGCTGCAACGTCCCGCACCCCAGCGGCTCCCAGCTTCGCACCCGGTTCCGGCAACACTGCGACGCCCCGCACCCCTGTGGCTCCCAGCTTCGCACCTGGCTCCAGCAACACTGCAACGCCCCGCACCCCAGCGGCTCCCAGCTTCGCGCCCGGCTCCGGCAACGCTGCAACGTCCCGCACCCCAGCGGCTCCCAGCTTCGCGCCCTCGGGTAACGGGCCGCGCCAGGCGAGCGCCACACGCTCCCAGGCAGTCCCCGACCCGGTCCCCACACCCGGCGCTACGCCGTCGCGCACCGCTCCGGCGACAGCTCCGAGGCCTCGGCGCAAGCGCCGCCGACGCCTGGTCCTCAAGACGCTGTCTGTTCTCCTGGTCATTGTTCTCGCGTGGGGCGGATTCCTCGTGTGGGACGCGAACACGAACATCGGGCGCGTGAGCGCACTGTCGGGCGCCTCGGATACGGCCGGTACGACGTACCTGTTGGCCGGTTCGGACTCGCGTGCGGACGGTGCCGTGCAGGACGGCTTTGAGGGATCCGAGCGCGCTGACTCGATCATGCTGGTCAACATCGCGGCGAACGGCCAGGCTGTTGCGGTGTCGATTCCCCGCGATACCTACGCTGAGATTCCCGGCGTCGGCTGGGACAAGATCAACGCTTCCTACGCCTACGGCGGCCCCCAGCTCCTGGTCGAGACAGTCGAGAAGCTGACGGGTTTGACCATCGATCACTTCGTGCAGATCGGCATGGGTGCGGTGCCCGACATGGTGGACGCGGTCGGCGGCGTGGAGCTGTGCTACGACCACGACTCGAACGACGAGTATTCGGGCCTGAACTGGACCGCTGGCTGCCACACGGTGGACGGCCCCACCGCCCTGCAGTTCTCGCGTATGCGATACCAGGATCCGGAGGGCGATATCGGTCGTACGAAGCGTCAGCGTCAGGTGATCTCCAAGGTCGTGTCCGAGGCCGCATCCCCCGCGACCCTCATCAACCCCGCGCGGACCCTACGCGTGGAGCGCGCTGGTTCCAAGTCGTTCACTGTCGATGAGGATTCCTCGATCATGACGGTTGCTTCCCTCGTGATGGCGCTGCGCAGCGCCTCGTCCGACGAGCTGATGGGTGTCCCGCCCATCGAGTCGCTGGACTATACGACCAGCGCGGGTGCCTCGGCGGTCCTGCTGCGTGACGAGACGGCCCCTGACTTCTTCGCCAAGCTGCGCTCCGGCAAACTCACGACCTCGGATCTCAACCAGATCGGCTGACGTCCTCAGGTGCGCCCGAGCGCAGAACAAGCCGCGGCCTCGTTCCCTCACGACAGAAGGGACGAGGCCGCGGCCGTGTCAGGCGTTAAAGAGGCTCTCAGGCACCGGGTACCGTGATGGGTCGCGGACCTGCCTGCCAGCCTTCCCAGGCGGAGGTGAGGATCTCGTCGAGACCGTTGTTGGCCTTCCAGCCCAGGTCCACGCCGATGGACAGCGGGTCACCGATGAGCTTGGGCGGATCGCCGGCGCGGCGCTCGAGGACCTCGACGGGGAAGTCCCAGCCGATGACGCGGCGCAGGCCATCAATGATCTCCTGGACGGAGGTGCCCAGGCCGGTACCGACGTTGTAGGTGTGGTGGTCGGGCTGCCGACCTTCGGCGAGGACGTCGAGGGCGGCGATGTGGGCCTCAGCCAGGTCCATGACGTGGATGTAGTCGCGCACGCAGGTGCCGTCCGGGGTGTCGTAGTCGGCACCGAAGATCTTGGCGCTCTCCCCGCGCTCGAGGCGGTCGAGAACCATGGGGATGAGGTTCATGATGGCGGGGTCGGCCAGGTCGGGCCAGCCGGCACCGGCGACGTTGAAGTAGCGCAGGCCGATCCACTTCAGATCCCATGCGCGCTCGCAGTCGGCCATCATCCACTCGCCGATCAGCTTGGTTTCGCCGTAGGGGTTGATGGGGTGGCCAGCCATGTCTTCGGTGACGACCTCGGCGGTGGGCATGCCGTAGACGGCGGCGGAGGAGGAGAAGATCATCTGGTCGACGCCCGCGTCCTCCATGGCAGCCAGGACGTTGGCCATGCCGCCGATGTTCTGCGCGTAGTACCAGGCGGGGCGCTTGACGGATTCTCCGACCTGCTTGCGGGCGGAGAAGTGGATGACGGCGGTGACGTCCTCGTCCATCATGAGGGTGGACAGGGTGGACCGCGCTTCGTCCGTGGCGACGTCGAGGCGAACCAGGGGCGTATCCCCGACCCGGGCGGCGTTCGAGGTGGACAGGTCGTCGACGACGACGACGCGATCCCCGCGCTGACGCAGGAGGCGGACAACATGGGCGCCGATGTAGCCGGCACCGCCACAAACGAGAATGCTCATGGCTTCAGGATACGACGGTGGGAGCGCCCGCGCCTACCCGCGCGGGGCTTGTGGGGGTTTGTCAGTAGTCCTCGGCGACGCGCTTGGCGAGGGCTGCGCCCTTGGCGCTGGCGACGTCGCGCAGGTCCTTCTGGAAGTTGCGCATATGTGCGCGCAGACCTTCACACCACGGTCCTTCTCCGGCGCCGAGGATACGGGCGGCGAGCAGCCCGGCGTTGCGCGCGCCCGCGATGGACACGGTCGCGACGGGCACGCCGGCGGGCATTTGGACGATGGAGTGCAGGGAGTCCACGCCGTCGAGGTGCTTGAGGGGAACGGGCACGCCGATGACGGGCAGCTCGGTGAGGGCGGCGAGCATGCCGGGAAGGTGGGCGGCGCCGCCGGCTCCGGCGATGATGACGCGCAGCCCCCGCTCCGAGGCGCTCCTCCCGTAGGCGACCATGTCCTCGGGCATGCGGTGGGCGGAGACGACGCCGACTTCGCAGCCGATGGCGAACTCGGCGAGGGCTGCGACGGCTGGTTCCATGGTGGGCCAGTCGGAGTCGGAACCCATGACAACGCCGACGAGGGGGGAGTCGCTGGTGGCCGTGAGCTGGATGTCGAGGTCGGTGGTCATGGGCGGTCCTTTCGGGAGGGGACGAGGCCGGGGCGCTCTCGCCATTCGGCCGACGGTTGGGTGGTCAGTCGGTGGCGGAGGTGCCGTGCAGGGCCTCAACGGCGGCCCGTGCGCGCGTCAGGGCCACGTCCGGGTCCTTGTCGACGACGGTGACGTGGCCGAGCTTGCGGCCCGGGCGCACCTCTTTGCCGTAGAGGTGGACTTTCGCTCCGCCTCCCCCGGCTTCATAGGCGGCGGCGAGGGCACGCGCGGGCTGGTTGTAGGCGGAACCCAGCAGGTTAACCATGACGACGTGCGTGCCCGGGGCCTTGAGGTCGGTAGAGCCGAGTGGCAGGTCCAGGACGGCGCGCAGGTGTTGCTCGAACTGGCTGGTGACGGCCCCATCGATGGTCCAGTGTCCGGTGTTGTGGGGGCGCATGGCCAGCTCGTTGACGAGGACGCGCTCGTCCGCTCCCTCTCCGACGACGAACATCTCGACGGCCAGGACGCCGGTGACGCCCAGCTCCGCGGCAATGCGTTCTCCGATGCGGCGCGCTTCGGCCGCTGTCTCGGGTCGGATACCGGTCGCGGGAGCCGTGACCTCGGCGCACACGCCGTCCACTTGGACGGTGGAGGCGACGGGCCAGGAGGCAACCTCGCCCGAGGGGGTGCGCGCCAGCAGGGCCGCCACTTCACCCGTGAAGGGCACCAGGGCCTCGGCCAGGAGCGGGCCGCTTCCCCACCATGACTCGACATCGGCGGGGCTGTGGGCCACCGCGACGCCGTGGCCGTCGTAGCCACCTCGTGGGGTCTTGACGATGAGGGGCCAGCCGATGACCGCTCCGAAACGCTCCAGCTCAGCCGCGTTGTCGACGCGCGCCCATGCCGGGCAGGGGATGCCCATCTCACTCAAGCGCGCGCGCATCTGAAGCTTGTCCTGGGCGTACAGGAGAGCGGAGGCCGGGGGTTGCACGGAGACGACGCGCGCGGCTTCCTCCATGGTTTGGGCAGGAATATGCTCATGTTCGAAAGTGAGGACGTCCGCACCGTCGATGAGCGCGCGAACGGCGTCCAGATCCTTGGGGGCACCGACAGCCTTGTCGACGGTCACCAGACCGGTCGACCCATCCTCGGCCTCGACGAGGGCCCGAAGGTTAATGCCGAGCGCGATAGCGCTCTCCTGCATCATGCGCGCCAGCTGTCCGCCGCCGATGACGGCCACGGTGGGAGGAGTCAACATATCGCGTTCCACGCCTCCCAATCTACCGCTCTCCTAGAAGCGACGCGAGCGGCGTCCCATGGAAATGAGCGGCCCTTCGGGCATGACGCGATCAGGGTCCAGGGACGCCGGGATTGCGGCGACGGATATCGTGAAAACGGGGGGAATGTTGGACTTGAGTTCCAGGCGCCCGCCCATCGCCTGGGCCAGGTCGTGGGCGAGGGCCAGGCCGATGCCCGTCGAACCGTGTCCAGACACACCCTTTTCAAAGATGTCGGGTGCCAGGGCTTCGTCGATACCTTCGCCTTCGTCGCTGACCTCAATAATAACGCCGCGTTTGGAGGAGCCGGCGTGCGCCCACACGCGCGTCATTCCATCTCCGTAACGCAGGGAGTTTTCGATGAGCGTGGCCAGCACCTGTCCGAGTTTGCCGGCGTCGGCCAGGATTGGGCGCTCGGCCTCGTCGAGAAAGACGAGGGGACGGCCTGCCGCCTTAAACTGGTCCTCCCACTCTTCGCGGGCGGTGTTGAAGACCTCGAGGATGTGGATGGCCTCGGTTTGCCCACCGTTTTGGCGCTTGGAGACATCGAGGAGTTCGGAAACGACGTTGGTCATGCGCTCGACCTGTTCGAGGCAGGTGCGGGCTTCGGCACGCACTTCCTCCTCGGAGGAGATGAGTTCAATTTCCTCCAGGCGCATCGACAGGGCGGTGAGCGGCGTGCGCAGCTGGTGGGAGGCGTCGGCGGCGGCTTGGCGCTCGGCGGCGAGGCGTCCGGCCATGCGCTCGCCTGTGCGGGCGAGTTCCTCGGAGACCAGATCGATCTCTTCGATGCCGGATTCTTCAACGCGGGCGCGCACGCCGCCGGAGCCGATCTGCTCAGCCTGTGCGGCCAGGTAGATGAGGGGCGCGGACAGGGAACGCGAGAGCGAGCGAGCCATGAGCAGGCCGATCAGCATAGAGCCGATCATGCCAGCACCGAACATGCCGCACGCCCACAGGATGCGGGTGGTCGCGCCCGAGGCTGAGGAGGTGAGCTGGACACTCACGCCGCTCGGGGACTCCGCAAAGGCTGTCATCGTGCGCCCGATCGGCTCAGTCTCGTCCGTAATGAGGTTGTGGCCGGGCACGAGAATACGGTAGCTGAGTTCGTCGCGCCCCTCATTCTGGTCGGCGACGAGCGCCGCTACTGACTCAGCGTCCGTGCTTTCGCCCGCCGCGTTGCGACGGTCGATGCTCTGAACGATGCGCTGGGCAGCGACTTCCAGGTCACGCTGCTCGGAAGCCCAGATAGACACCGAGGCAAAAAACGCGCCGGGCAGGCCCATGACGACGCACACGACAGCGACGACGGAGACAATCATCCTCACCGCGCGTGCGCGCATGGTGACCCTCCTTTAGCGACGGATTAGCGCGCGCTTTCGAATCGGAAACCCATCCCGCGCACGGTTGTAATGTAGTGCGGGTCGGTCGCGTCATCGCCGAGCTTACGACGCAGCCAGGACACGTGCATGTCCAGGGTTTTGGTGGAGCCGGTCGGGTCGGACCCCCAGACCTCGCGCATGAGCGCGTCGCGAGCAACGACGGACCCGGCCTCGCGCAGCAGAACGCGCAGCAGGTCGAACTCCTTGGCCGTCAGGCTCAGCTCCACGTCGCCGACGAAGGCGCGATGGGCTGCGACGTCCATGCGGATGTCCTGGGCGCGCAGCTCGCCTTCAGCGGGTTCTGCGACCTGACGACGCAGGAGCGCGCGTACGCGGGCGAGCAGCTCGGCCAGACGGAAGGGCTTGGTCACGTAGTCGTCCGCGCCCGCGTCGAGGCCGACAACCATGTCAACTTCGTCTGTGCGTGCGGTGAGAATGAGGATCGGGACCCGGTTTCCGGCGGCGCGGATCTCACGGGCGACGTCGAGGCCGTCCATGTCAGGCAGGCCGAGGTCCAGTACGACCAGGTCGACGTTGCGTGTGTCGGCCAGGGCTGCACCGCCCGTGGCGTGCGCGCGCACGTCGTATCCTTCCCTGCCCAGGGCCCGCGCGAGGGGCTCGGAGATGGCCGGATCGTCTTCAACGAGGAGAACTGTAGTCACGCTCTCATCTTAGCAATTCCGAACCAAAACTTTCACCTCTCTTGACCCAAAAAACATGGGCGTCAGAAGTCAACGAAAGACGCTGAGAACGCTCGCGTCAGGCGACACGAGCAGAGAGCAGGTAGGGAGAAACAGGCCCAAAACCGCGCAAGTCTGCGGTCGGGAACTCCTCGAGTTCGTACCCTTCGCCACCCTTGCCAGCGGCGATCGCAGCCGCGGTGGCAGGATCGGTGAGTATCTTACCGACCGGTGCGATGTCCACGAGGCGAGACGCCAAATTAACGGTCGGACCGAAGACATCGCCGGAGCGCGAAAAGACGTCACCACGCACGAAAGACGCGCGCACGGGAAGCATTTCATCGTCCGCGTTGAGACGCTCAATGAGGGCGGTCGCCACGCGCAATCCGGTGGGCAGGTCATCGGCGATGTAGAGAACGGCGTCGCCGATCATCTTGACGACGCGACCACCCTCTTCGATGACCGCCGTCCGACTTTCTTCCTCGAAGCGCTCGATGAGGCCGACCAGAGCATCCCCGAGAATCGTCGAGGACGAGGTGTAGGACACCATGTCCACGAAGCCGAGGCAACGATTAAGCGGGAAGCGGCTGTGACGCTCCTCGTGACCGCGCTGAGAGACCTCGCGGTCAAAGCGCGAGAGGGTCGCCTCGAGCTGACGACGCCAGGAGTACACGAACATCTCCTGGAAGACGTCGATGTGCTCACGCATGTGGTCGAGCACGTACATGCGAGCCGTCGTGTCATCCAGCATGAGCCGACGCATCGAGTCCTCCACCAGGGCCTCGAACTGCCACAGGGCGAGGCGGTCGGCCAGGTGGGAGTTGGCGCGCAGGAGCGAGCGCGACGTGGCGGTGTCGATGACGCCAGACTCGACGAGGTCGTGCCACTTGCCAAACACGTCGATGTCACGCTGGGAGAACATCCGCTCATCCGGATCGGGGGCCTGGAAGCCCAGGGCGATCCAGAACTGTAAGACGCGCTCGATCGGAGTGTCCGTCGCCTCGGCGAGGTCGCGGGCAGAGTATGTGAGATGACCACCGAGCAGCTGGGGAACATAGCTGGTTGCGGTGAGGTCATCGGGAGATGCATGGGACGATGTCGCACGCTCATCCATCGCGAATCCCTCCTTGTCAGGCTGACTCAACACCACATCAGCGGATGATCAGTATAGTAGATCACTTTTCAAGGTCACAGAAAATTCTGACCTCATATACTGACAATTGTAGTAGGCTGATTAATTTTCCACCACTCATTTGCACATTTACCTGCAACAACTCGGTTTTTTGCACTATTTTGCAGCTTGACTGCGCGCGACGTGACACATGGTCCACA
>FLSB01005271.1_pt1 | contig 11873 bp, 10 predicted proteins | sample 1550551 | NCBI WGS metagenome assembly FLSB01 (sample SAMEA4031774, study PRJEB14383) | metagenome | biome: human; feature: oral; material: saliva | place: Philippines | collected 2014 | reverse complement strand
GTTCCGCTGCCACGCACACCCAGCCCCGGCCTCGTCTCCGAGATGCTACTTATTCCAACCGAAGAGACCCTTGACGCCACCGGCGATGGCGGAGGCAGCGCTCGTCGCGCCGTCGGCAATCGCGGAGGCAGCGCTCGTCGCGCCGTCGGCGACGACCTTTGTCGTGCTCTCCAGTGCCTGCTGGGCGCTATCCAGCACGCCCGGCCCCTGGTCCTCGGGGGTCGCGTCGCTGACCGACTGCTTCCAGACCGCAGCGTCGACTCCGGGAGGCGGCAGCTCGCGCAGGTGACCCTTGAGGCGAGTGGACTGGGACTGGAGCGACACAAAGGTCATGCCACCCGACACAACGCCACCGATCAGGGGAATCACCTTGGAGACGCCCTGCGCGAAGCTCTTCTTCGTCACGTTAATGCCAATGAAACGCAGGCAATGCTTCATCATCGGGTACCACGAGGTCTTCGTGAGAGCCTGCTTCGTCACCTGTTTCTGGAACGCGGGCATCGCGACCGAGCGCGCGAACGTCGTCAGCGACTGGGCCGCGCCACCGACGCCGAGCATGACGCCGAAGAACATCGCGAGGACACCGATCGTCTCGTCATCCACCTCATCCATGTCACTGAGGAGCTCACGCCAGCCGTAGAGGTACGCGAGCTTCTGCATGATCCGAAACGCGTGCACGTAGTACTGCATCAGGTCTGCGGGGACCGTTCCGAGCATCGCGAAGCCGCCGGGAATGCCCGCAGCGAAGGACATCGCCGCGGACTTGTTCGTCTCGAAGGAGATGATGCCGTCGGCGAGCTTGTCAAGATCGGTCAAGGACACGCCTGCGAGCACCGGGTTCGAGTCGACTGCGCGCGCGATTGCGTCGTCACTCAAGTGGAGCTTGCGCAGTTCCTGACGCAGAAACTCATCGCGGGTGATGCGCACGCCGCGGATGCGCACGACCTTCTTGAGGAACTCGATCGCGTACTGTTCGGCCTCCGAGTCCTGTTGTGCGATCGTTTCGCGCAGCTCATCAATGCCATCGGAGGCTTCTTCTGTCAGCTCCGCTTCGCCGCTTGTGTCGAGCACGATCTCTCGGCCGTTTTCTTCGAATTCGCCGTTGACGCCGAGCTCGTCGAGGTTGTCGCTCATCTTGTTCCTTTACACAGCGTTGTGACCCCAACACGAGGCCTGGATACGCGACAACTATAGCCTACTTTTTCTGCGATCTGGTGCCCATGACACACCGTCATTATTCCCCGGTGCGCGGACGTCAACGTCGGGCCTAGGCTGATCTCATGTGGATCGTCGCGGCCTGCCTGTCTGCCCTTTTTGCAGGATTGACGTCCGTCCTCGCCAAGGCGGGCGTCGCCTCGACGAATTCGACCGTCGCGACGGCGCTGCGCACGGTCATCGTGGCCGTTGGCGCGTGGGGCATGGCGCTTCTGACCGGCTCCGCGTCCGGCGTTGCTTCTATCGGTGGGACTTCTGCGCTGTTCCTGGTTCTGTCCGGACTGGCGACGGGGGCTTCGTGGCTGTGTTACTTCGCGGCGCTGTCTCGAGGGGACGTGTCCCGCGTGGCTCCCATCGACAAGCTGTCGACGGTCCTGGCGATCATCCTTGCGCTCGTTTTACTGGGCGAACCTGTGAGCCTGTGGGGTGCCATTGGGATCGTCACCATCACGGTGGGGACGCTTCTGATGGTGGAGCCCTCCGACCTGTCTAGCCTGCCGCGTGCGCTGCGCGGGGGTGGCAGCTGGCTGACGTTTGCGCTCGCGTCCGCGCTGTTCGCGGCGCTGACGTCGGTTCTTGGGAAGGTCGGTATTTCGGGGGTTGATCCGACGCTGGGGACGGCGGTGCGCACGCTGGTGGTGCTGGCGATGGCGTGGGTGATCGTGTGCATGCAGGGACGCCTTAGCGAGGTCCGGTCGATTCCCGGCCGGGAGCTGGCGTTTATCGTCGCGTCGGGCGCGGCGACGTGCGCGTCGTGGCTGGCCTACTATCACGCCTTGAAAGATGGACCTGCATCGGTCGTGGTGCCCATCGACAAGCTGTCGATTCTCGTGACGGTCGCAGTGTCAGCCGTGGCGTTTCACGAGCGTTTCACGCGGCGCTACCTGCTGGGCCTGGCCCTCATGTGCGCGGGAACTGTCGCCATGGTGGTGGCGTAAGTTCTTGTCTGTGCGGCAGGTTTAGTGGCCTTGTTTTTCTTCCCAGGTGTCGGTGTTTGAGACGATGAGGTGGTTGAGGGGGAAGGGGCCGGTTGTCTCCGTCGTGGTGACCAGGCCGTTGATGGTTTGGGTCTCACCGGTGAAGGGGTTGGTGGCCGTACCCGCCCAGGTCGTGGTCAGCGTGATGGTGCGGGTGGCGTCGGGGTATGGGCCGTCGAAGCGTGAGCGCCACCCGTTGGGCGGGGTGTAGTAGTGACGGATCAGCCGGGGGTCCTTGTTGGGGTCCATGCCCTTCTCGAAAGCCATCCCTTGGTAGGCGGTGACGGTGTGCGGGGTGCCATCGCCCCAGTCCCATTCGTAATTGGTGGCCGTCAAGGTGATCGTGATGTCGTGGCCCAGCAGGTTAATCGTGTGGGTCTGGGTCGGATGGGTGGCCGCCACGAGCGTGGGGACATACTTGTTCGTGTACGACGTCCTCGAGGGGCGCTTACGCAAGCCAGCACCGTCAGCGTGAATGAGCGTGGCCGCGGCCAAGAGAATCTCGCGAGTCGTCGGAACACGTTGAGGATTGGCGTCCTCTCCATGTTCTGGCGGAGGATAGGCACATATTGCGACGCGTAAGTAGTCAGGAACATCAGGGTCTTGGGAGTCAGCAGCGCAGTGAGCCCAGTCGACGTAGTGATCAGCTTCAGCTGTGGGCGTTCTCGTATTGGACTGACGGATTGTGTCATCCTTCGGAGTAAACACGGGCGACGATTGGACGCTACTCATCAGCGTGCTGCTCTGATAGTCCCATAGGGATGTCATAACACCACTTCCGACAGCATCTGAGTGGTAACCAAATCTTCCCTCAGTTTCGCTGTCGGCAAGAGCGATGGAAGGCGCGCTTGCAAGCGTGCCAGCAAGAGAAACTGTCACAATTGAGGATACGAATGTTGAGCGTTTATTTTTCATTTTCGCTGACCATCCGCCCTTGCGTTTCGATCCAACGTCCATCTTTCCAGGTCATGAACAGTGATAGAGTGGACGTATATTCATGTTTATTGACGGTTATCTTCTGCCCTTGACAAGTCACACCTTCGACCGAGGAAATCTGAAGCTTCACACCGATCATGTTAGCTTGAACATTGCCATGTTCTTCTCCAACCGGCTCAAGGCGAAATACATGTTGAACTTTTGATTCCGTCCCATAAATCCATCCGTTTTCATAGGCGGTATCAATATCGCGGATGTACGAGGAAGCAAATTCCGATGAAGGATCCGACATGTCCGCCAGTGGTTGGGTGTCTCCGGTGTTCCACGCATAGACGAGTAGTGCGAGGTAGTGTTCTGCGGCTGCTTCTGCTCCGCGTTCTGTGTTTTCCTTGGCTTCGTCGGGGAGTTCGGGTTTGGTGTAGGTGTCTGCGGCGTGTTGGGCGGGGCGTACGAGGACGCCGTCGGGGCCGATCTGGTAGCCGCCCGACATTGCTGGCTCGCTCGATAGTGATGGTGCGGGCGTGGGCTGGGCGGCGGGGGTCGTGGCCGCGACGCTGGGTTTTTCGCCCCAGGCCCTCCACCAGCCTTCGGCGACGCCGTTGATGTAGACGGCGAAGACGGCTCCGGCGGCGAGGCACACGTAGACCACGCGCATCACCCAATAGAACGGCTCGACGTGCAGCCAGGCCTGGGCGCGCTCCCGCACGTCTCCGGGATGCGCGCGCTTGGCCTGGTGCTCAGCACCGGTCTCAAAGCCCGCGTCCCGCGACGTGGTGTCGCGCCGCAGCTGATCATCATCCTCGGTGTCGAGGTGGTCGAACAATGGTGGAACCGTCATGGCGTTGTACTCCTCCACGGTGAGGTGCCCTGCGGCGTGCCCCCGTCGTTGGAGGCGCGCCCTACTGTGTCAGGGTACGCGCAGAACCAGCACGAAACACAAAGAATGCGTAGTAACCATCACGCACATCCTCCCGCCCACATCCCCGTAACCGCACGGATGTGCGCGACCCAGCCCAGGCCTCGTCGCGAGCCATGGATGATGACGAACAGAAGCCGCCGCGACGGTCATCGAGGATATCGACCGGGCACGCAGGCCATCTCCTACAGGAGCCGATCCAACGCCTCGCGGATCTTCTGCTCCTCCCCGGATCCGATTGTCGGCAGACGCAGGACGGGAACTCCATACGCGGACATGATCGAATCTTTGAGGCCGTCGCGCTTCTGCTGTTTCTGGCTCATGCCGTGGAACGTCCACCCGTCCACCTCGATGGCAAGGAGAAGGCGCTTCGTTACGCGCGAGTACACCCCGAAGTCGAGCGCGCTGTCCCGAAACACGAAAGCTCGCTGTTCCTCGTTCAAGCGGCGCGTATTGGGCAACGCATCCCGCAGGAACACTTGGGTCTGATACCCAAAGCGCGCATACCTGGATTCTGCGAGCACGTCTCGCAGGCATTGTTCCGCAACATTTTCTGCGGGCGAGCGCCGACGATCAGCCCACTTGACCTGAGAATACCGCTCGAGCGACTCGCTATACGCATTGTAGAGGACGTCGAAAATGGACACGATGTCCGACTGGACGACGGCGCTCGGATCGTTCATCTCGATGTACTCGAGCAGGGCTCTCACGTTTCGGCTGAGTCGGACGCCCCCATGCGTGGTCACGACGACGAAGCGGTCTTTGGCTCGCGACACAATCACGTTCGTCAGGGCATCCGCGTCGTAGAAGTCTTGCGCGGCCGAGCGGTCGTTGGCGTTGAGGACCGTGGACAGGATGATCGTGCCAGCACCGCGCCCCTGAAATTTGTGCGCTGTCTCCGCTAGCCATCGGGGATGAGCCCCATCGCCGAGGTCGCTACGAATCTGCTTGCTCAGGTTCGTTGCCTGTGCCCGAAACGGAGTCACGACGCCCACCACGAAGTCGCCCGACTCGTCTACCCCCTCGAGCTCGATGCCGTCCCGGATGCTGCGCATATCCTCAAGGTCGGTGACGATGTCGATTTCCCGCTGCGAGAAGAAGCCACTGCCGCGCGATGGGCGTCGCGCGTGGTTTCCGGGCGCAGCATAGACGATCGCGAGCGGATCGGGAGCATCGTCGGCAGGGACGCGCATCGGAATGAGCTGACCGCCGTAGTACATGCGGTTGCAGAACTCGATGATCGCGGGATGACACCGGTAATGTTCCTTGAGCAGAGTGCTCGGCACCTGCGCCGACTCCGGCATTATTTTGATGGAGTCGAGCAGCGAGAGCGAACGGACGTCGAAGCGCGGCGCGGGCGGCTCCTGCTTGCTCTCATCCCACCCCTGAAAGATCGGGCCGAGCTGCTTGTCGTCACCAACGATGACAGCGTTACGGGCCTTGCTCAGCGCCGCCATCCCCTGGGGGAGCAGCACCTGAGAGGACTCGTCGATGATGATCCAGTCGAGCAGCGCTTCCTCCGCCAGGTTGTTCCGGATCGAAAAACACGTGGATGCCACAACGGGGTAGGTGCGCAGGAGGATATCCGTCTGCCGCTTGAGCCGCTCGGTTGGACTGAGGCGGCTCGGACGCTCGCGCGTGAATCGGCTGAGCAAGGCGGCATCCAACGCTTCGCGTGAGTGGCGGCGATACTGCGCGCTCACGTCGACGAGGCCGTGGCGGGCAGCGCGTGCCTCCGCCTCCTCGATGCGGTCGGATAGTTCTTGCTCGTGGGCCCGGTAGAAGGCGAGTTGGAGCGCCGACTGGACGTGCGGGTCTCCCAGGTCAATGCCCTTCAAGGAGCCGTAGGCAAAGTAGCGACGCACCCGCTCGATGAAGCCCCGAGGACCACGCCCCACCCTCGGCGCGCAGCGAGCGAGGGCAAGCAGGTCACCGATGATCCCGGAGCTGCGCCGCGAGACAGCCAGGTGAGAAATGTCGGCTACCGGGCGACGGCTCTCCTGTACCTTTTCCTCAAAAAGACGCCGCTCACGCTGAGCCGCCGTCAGCTGCGCGCGGATTTTCGGAATGTCTCGAGCATCCTCCCATAGAGCGACGAGGCGATCTTCTTCGACCCGCAGCGCAGCCTCATCGACTCCGGCAGGCGCATCCGAGGACGCGGCGGACGCTTTGCGAGCCCAGGCCTCGCGCTGCTGTTCAAGAATCCCCTCGCGCTGGTGAAACTCCTTGACGCGCTTCGCTTTCCCGAGGTTGGCGACGAGGAAGCCGTAGCCTTCCTCCGTCAGCTTGTCGACGACGTTGTCGACCGCAGAGTTCGCCCCCGCAACGACGCCGACGGTCTTGCCTTGCGCAATGAGGGAGGCGATCAGATTGAGGATCGTCTGCGTCTTGCCGGTGCCGGGAGGCCCGTCGATGATGGACAGTTGGTGTGTGAGCGCGGCTCGAATTGCGTTGCGCTGATCGATATTGGAGGGGAAGGGCATGATCAGTCGATCGCTCGCGCCCGTCTTCGTGGAGGACGTCCCGGCGAGGAACGCTTCCAGGGCGGAACGGCGCGGCGCCTGAGGGAGCCATTCCCACACGTTCGCGAGGATCGCCTCGGGCAGCATCTTCTCACCGCTCACCCAGCGGGGATAGTGGGCTGTCTGGTCGAGCATCGCCCCGGCTCGCCGAGCCTGCGCGCGCACTTCCTCGCGGACGTAGTTGAGGGTGGCGGCGTTGTGCCGATCCTCCGCGGTCGCGTACCTTACCCGTACCTCATCGTGTCCGTAGCGATGGAGTTTGAGCGTGCCCTCAGCCGTACGGTACGCCAGCGTGTATCGGGGATCGCGCGGGTGGCCGGAGCGGCGGAGCGTCCAGATGATTTCGACGTTGTTCCGGCGCTTGCCGCCGACACGAACCTCATCGAGTGCGTCGACTGTTCGACGCTCGACCTGGTCGTAGAGGCGCGCCCTCTCCTCGCCGTATGAAAACTCTTTGCTGCTGGTGGTGTAAGTGACGACGATGCGCTTCCCATCGCGGCGTGCCTTCGCGATTTTCCAGGTCTCGTCCTGCCAGGTCAGCGTTTTTTTATCGCGAATCAGTACGTGCATCGTGCGCGGATCGACGGATTCCATGCCACTCCCCCGTGAGTTTTACACCCAGGATAGGCGACTTATCCGACCGGCGGTAGGTTGTTGAATACCCACGCTGAGCCGGGCCGGACGCAGATGTGCATGGCCGTTCGTAGACTGCGCGCATGGGTATGTCGCTTGTTTATCTCCTCGTTGGCTTAGTGGTTGGTGCCCTCCTCGGGTACGTGGGTGCGGTGGCGCGCAGGGCATCGATGCCTGATGAGGCGGGCACGCTGCGCGCGGAGGTTGCCCGATGGCAGGCGCGCGCGGAAGAGCTCTCCCGGCGCGTCGAGTCTGCCGAGGCCCGCTCACAGGGTGATGCTTCCGTCTTGCAGGCGCTCGCACCGGTGCGCGCGCAGCTGGAGCAGATGACGCAGCGGGTTGATCAGATGGAGCAGATTCGCGCGCGTCAGCACGGCGCCCTCGCCGAGCAGCTGCGCGAGTCCGCGAGACGTGAGACCGAGCTGGCTCGCACGACCGCCTCCCTGGAGGGTGCTCTGCGGTCGCGGAGCGCACGCGGCACGTGGGGTGAGGTCGAGCTGGCGCGCGTCCTGGAGGTATCCGGAATGCTGCCGCACGTGGACTTCGCGGAGCAGCGTTCGATCGGCTCGCTCACTCAGGGACGAGGCCGGGGCGGGGTCACAGCGTCGGGCGACCTCGGCCGTCCCGACGTCACGATTCACCTGCCCGGGCAGGGGTTCCTCGCGCTCGACGCGAAGGCCCCTATGGACGCGTACCTGCGGGCGTGTGCCATTGACGAGAGCGGAGAAGACGCAGAATCTAAGCGCCGCGCCGAGCTGTCGGCGCATGCGAAGGCACTGCGTTCTCACGTCGAGGCGCTGGCTGGACGCGACTACGCGCGGTCACTGGGCGCGTCACCCGAGCTGGTCATCTTGTTCGTCCCATCCGAGGCCGCACTGTCGGCGGCACTGCGCGCTGACGCGTCGCTCCTAGACGACGCGATGACCCGTGGTGTAGCCCTCTGCTCCCCCGTCACGCTGCTGGCGGTCGCGCGCACGTGCGCTACCGCGTGGGCGCGGACATCCATCAACGAACAGGCGGATCAGGTCATCGCGCTCGGCCGCGAGCTGTACGAGCGCCTCGGCGTCGTCGCCGGCCACATGGAAAACCTGGGCAAGCACCTCGCCAAAACCGTGGACTTCTACAACAAGACCGTGTCGTCCATGGAAAGCCGCCTCCTGGCCAGCGCACGGTCCGTGAGCGCACTCGAGGAGGCCTCGAAAAAGACCATGACCGTCACGCCCATCGACCCGGACGCCGCCCAGGTCCGCTCCTTCACGAAGCCGGAGTTGACGGACCAGTAAGCGTGTCGGCGATCCCGTCCAGCTGCGCGCGGATTTCGTCAAAAGGGCGATCCAGGTCGAGCGTCGTCGCACTGATGCGGTTGCCGCTCATACGGTAAGTGGCGTCGGGCTGGATGTCCTCGTCGGTGGCGGCGTACAGGAGCATGCCCGACACCTCGACGCTCTCCCCCGCGCGCTCCAGCACCGCCTGCTTGTTCTTCACGTACGCGAAGATCTGGTACAGGTTCCCCGAATGCACGGTTCTCTTATCGAAGTTGCTTTGCATCGTGGACGCGTAGTACTTCGCGTCGATGATGAGCACGCGGCCGCGAGCCCTCAGCGTGATGTCGCTGCGCATGGCGGGCAGGCCGTCCGAAACCCCGTCGTCGAGAGCCCAATCGATGAAGGATGCGCTGGCGCTCAGATGCGGGTGCTCCCTGCGGTAGTACTCGAGGATGAACTTCTCGTAGAGGCGGCTTATGCGCTGCTCGTCGAAGAAATCCATCATGCGCGTGGTGCCGTCGCTCTGGGTTTGAAGCAGCCCTTTGACGACGAGCCAGCACACAGCCATCAGCATGCGGTACGTGCGGTTGTTTCGGTCGTAGCGCATGTTCCAGTCGACCGTGCGCAGGTCGATGTCGCGCACGTCCGCGAAGAACACCATGAGCTTTTTCAGGCTCTTCTTGCGCGCCTTCGAGATATCCGAACGCACCAGCAGCGCGACTGTCGCCTTGATGATGCGGTTCATCGTCGTGTCGACGCTGAACTCGTCGTAGGAGCACACCAGTTGGCGGCGCAGAATCGCCTGCGATTTCACGGATTCTGTGACCTCGATTTTGCCGCGCAGGGAGGAGCGCGCCTCGGTTCGGCTCACGTATTCCTGCCCGAGGCCTCGTTTGAGTTGCAGGGACACGCCTCGCTCGAGGATGGCGGCACACAGCTCGGCCGCGTTGTCGAAATCCTCCGTGGCCACGGAACGGTAGCCCTGCTCGCGCAGTGCCGAGAAGGCGTAGGCGAGCATGTGGAAGAGGTTGCGGACGCGAATCACCGCAGCGGCCTGCGCAGCCTGTCGGTCCAGTCGCGGACCTTGGTGGGCTCGTCGAACCAGTATTCCTTGAGCATCGGGATGAGCTCGTAGTCGACGATCGAGGCCAGGGCCGCGTCGGTGCAGTCCTCGGGTTTCATGTTGCAGAAGTAGCTGTGTCCGATGCAGAAGCCGTCGCCGAGAGACTCATCCTCGGCGATCGCACAGTTGAGGGATTCCACCTCGCGCACCAGGGCCTCGAACGTCGGATTGCCGAGGCCGGAGCAGTACTCACGGAAACCGTCGGAGTCGAAAGCGGGGCGCAGTTCCACGAAGGCGAAGCGGCGGCGCAGCGCGTAGTCGAGCATGGCGAGGCTGCGGTCAGCCGTGTTCATCATGCCGATGATGTGGACATTGCGAGGCACGTAGAAGAGCTCGCGTGAGTAGAGGAGCTGAAGTTTGTTCTTCGGTCCGCGTTTATCGCTCTCGATGAGCATGAACAGCTCGCCGAAGATCTTGGAGAGGTTGCCGCGGTTGATCTCGTCGATGATGAAGAAGTAGTCGTTCTCCTCGTCATCCGCGGCCTTCTTGCAGAAGGAGTAGAAGGCACCCTTGACCAGCTCGAACCCCGCACCGGAGGGACGATACCCCTCGATGAAGTCCTCGTAGGAGTAGCTCTGGTGGAACTGAACGAGCTTGACGCGCGAAACGTCCTTGACGCCCATCATCGAGTATGCGAGGCGCTTAGCTACATAGGTTTTACCGACGCCGGGTGCGCCCTGCAGGATGATGTTCTTCTTTGTTTTGAGTAGACCCACGATCGCGTCGTATCCCCTGCGGTCCATGTAGACCTCTTTGAGAAATTTCTCCACGGGATATTCGATCAGGGGCGCCGACATCTCCTCGCCGTCGAACGCGCCGTCCTCTTCCTCGAAAAAAGCCTTCACTTGAGCCAGTCGGTCGGTGTAGTCGGTGATCTCGGTGAGGGTCTTCCTCACCGACCACGGCTTGTCGAGGCTCCAGTTTCCCTTATGGGTCCACCGGACCCCGCGGACGTTCCGGTAGTGCTCGGCGTCGGCATCGTAGACGTAGTCGCCTGTGACAACACCTCGCCCGATGATCTCCTTGATGCCTCGTTTCGCAAAGATGACGTCGCCCGGCTTCATCTCGTTCGCGAACTGCCACAGGGCAAGGACGTCGTTCGTTGGCCTGCCTGGGCCGGAGGACGTCTGAAACAGCTGGCGTTCCAGGTCCAACCTGCTGGCGTACGCCCTCAGGTCACCTAGCTCCCCCCAGGCGAGCCCCATGATGCCGCGCGCGTAAAAGTCGTCCCACATGGATGCGCGGTGACCCGGTGCGTAGAGCCAGTAGCGCACGGTCTGCACGCCGTCATCCCCGAGAGCAGATGCCTGCATTGTCGCCTCCTTGCCAAGCGCGGCCATAAGTACCGACTATCCGTCGTCATGGCCACACCCTACCACCCAGGTGATCGACGACACGATTTACGCACACGAGTACCCAACAGCAAAGCCGGGCCACGCCCTCGCGCGACCCGGCCGCTGCCTCGTCAAACTGAGGCGTTTTAGGCGACCTCCACCTTCATAAGCGGAACAATCCCACTCAACGTATCCCCCAGTGCATCTTCGGCACGGTCAAGCTCGTAGCGCATCTGTAGGTTCATCCAGAATCCCGGGGTTGTGCCGAAGTAGCGAGAGAGACGCATCGCAGTGTCGGCCGTAATGCCCCGCTTCCCGTGGACGATTTCGTTGATACGACGGGGCGGAACACCGATAGCGACGGCGAGCTTATGCTGCGTAATTCCGAAGCCCTCGATGAAGTCTTCCATGAGGACCTCGCCCGGGTGAATCGGAGCAATTTTAGTGGTAGTCAACGATCTCAACCCCTTCTGGACCAGCGTCGCCCCACGTGAAGCAGATACGCCACTGATCATTAATTCGGATACTGTACTGGCCCGCACGATTACCGCGCAGACGCTCGAGCCGGTTGCCCGGAGGAACCCGAAGATCCTCCAAATGACATGCAGCGTCAACCTGACGCAACTTGCGCAGCGCGACGCGAGCGATGCGCGGATCGAGGGAAGGAGCAGGCTCCCTCGCAAACAACCGCTCGGTCTGACGATCCCCGAATGACTGGATCATGACGCAACAATATATCGGAGAACGTTATTAACGCAAGCCGTTAAGTTGCATCGTCGTCAGGACCCTATTTTCCGCACGCCTGAGGACCGACAACAGCAAAGCCGGGCCACGCCCTCGCGCGACCCGGGCACGGCCTCGTCGCCACGGACACTGCCGTCACCTCGTATCACCATGTGTCAAACCTCGGTGACACACCCCACTAATCGAGCCCTCAGAAGGTTTTCAACCG
>FLSB01003095.1_pt1 | contig 11914 bp, 5 predicted proteins | sample 1550551 | NCBI WGS metagenome assembly FLSB01 (sample SAMEA4031774, study PRJEB14383) | metagenome | biome: human; feature: oral; material: saliva | place: Philippines | collected 2014 | reverse complement strand
TCAATACGTTTCCGTCTTCAGTAACCCAAATGGTCGTAACAGTCTTCTTAGGAATTGGACGATAGATATGAGTTGTATTACCATCTTTATCCTTTTCTGTACGGACATATTCATAGCCATCGAAGTTACGTTTAGGTTGTTCACCATTTTCACGCGGACGAAGAACTCGACCATCTTCAGTCACCCAAATAGTTGTGACATTCTTCTTAGGAATTGGTTTATAAATGTGATGGATATTACCATCATTGTCTTTAACTGTACGAACATATTCGTATCCATCGAAGTTGTCTTTAGGTTGTTCACCATCTTTCCATGGTCGCAATACATGACCATCAACCGTTTCCCAGATTGTTTTAATTGTATAAACATATTCAACGCTTTGCAATTTCAATTCTGGTTTGTTTGGGTCCTTCTTAAATTCAACCGTTTTAGGTGTTTCCTTTGGAATTGGGACCAATGATTTTGGAATTGGAGGTTTAGGCTCTTCTGTCAATTCTGGTGGTTGTGGAGGTATATTATCAGTAACTGGTGGTATAGGGTCAGGGAGCAGTTCCAGAAGTGGAGGTCTCCTATTAGGTGGGGTATTAGGGTCTTTGGGGTCCGGTGTTAGTCCATTATTCGGCACTTCCTTCAACGTTGGTTGAGGAGGTACAACTTGCAGCTCAGGTTGAGGTGGAAGATTTTCCGGTGTTGGTTTCTTAGGTGGTACCGCAGTTTTGAGCAGTGATGATTTACCGAAAATTGCGTAGTAATAACCATCTACATCATCAGCTTTACGACCACGCGCATCATTACTTTGTTTCAACTCCGAATCACTCAGTTTCAGATTTCCGCTCTGTGAATAGTGTGTATAAGTAATATCACCATAACCAACTGACATTAATGTACCGCCTGGAGATGAATCCCAACCGCTATATTTCGCATTTTTTACATCCCAGAAAATACCATCAGAACCGCGTTCGATGCCTGAACCTTCTGGTCCTTTAGTCAACACTTCACCACCTGAAAATTCGAATTTAGCACCTTGATTATAGTCAATATCATTGATTATATTAAATGTTGGAACTGATAAGTGAGTACCACTTTCTGTATATAATTCATATCGAATACCCAAACGGTCACCATCTAGAATTTCCCAACCAAAAGCACCTTCATCATGCAACAACCAAGCTTTCATATTACCGTTTGTGGCTGTATACATAGGACGACCACGGTCTACAATTGTGACTTTCATGTTTACAACTTCACCTGAAGATGTTCGTGATACATTTGATACCATAAATGACGCACCATTAGTAATATTACTAAACAAGACACCGCTCATTGGATTATCAAAACCATTAAACGTACTTTCAGTCATGTCCATCCCTTGAACATTGCTAATTTGAGAAGTACCTTCTTTATAGGTAATTGGTTCTGATAATGATTCGCCATTATAAGATGAATCTAACAAACCAAATTGGTTGAAGTAATTAACACTTCCACGAGCTGATTCATTATATTGACCACGAATTTGCGCTACCCCATTTGTTGCAAACACTGGACGTTTGTCTAGTTCTGCTTTGTCAGCCTCATAACGTGCGAAAGCAGCTTCATAGTCTTTTTGCGCCTTGTCATTGGCCTTTTCAATCTCTGCTTTTTTCTTATTGTATTCATCAGCTGCAGCCTTGTTTTGGGCTTCGACCTCTGCTAATCGTGTCTCATATGCCGACAATGCTTGAGTGTTTTCTTCGATGATGGTACTAATAGTCGTCAACTGCGTTCTCTGTGCCTCGGAAATAGCAGTACCATTCGAACTAGCTGTGGTAGCTGTTTGCACTTCTTTTCGAAGTTTTGTCAATTTATCTTGATACTCCCTGATGCGTTTAGCATTTTCAGCCTGTACGCGAGCCAGTTCTTCACGATAGATTCTATCATCTTCACTATTTTCAGCCTGAATTCGAGCCACTTCGTCATTATACTCACGTTGTTTCTTTTCGTTGTCTGAACGGATATCAGATAAACGTTTGAGATAATCAGCACGAGCTGCCGCATTTTCTTTCTCGATTTTCGCGTTGTGGTCCTTCACTTTTTGAATCTCAGCAGGGTCCACACTACCTTGTGTTTTTGTTGTGGTAGTGATTGTCTTGTTGTAAGATTCAACATCTTGTTTTTCCTTAACGTATGTATCGATTTTCGTCGAAATAGTTTGTGCATTTTTTTCCAATTGTTTAGCTTGTTCAGCATTCAATCGGTCAGCTTCCGCTTGGGATGTTGCACGCACTTTTGATTTTTCAACTTTTACATCAAGACCAGCTTTGTGGGCCTTGTCAACGACATCTGAAATAGTATCAGCTGACGCAACCACAGGAGCTATTGCTGATGTGAATTGAACGACTGTTAAAGCCGTCGCTGTTTTAGATAATTTCATGCACTATGCATCCTTTCTTTAATCTCCTCTTATTATATCATAAATGTAAACCAGAATCAATCCATCGATAAAAAATCGATGGATTTTTTTCATAAATTTACATACCTGTGAGAACTTGGGTCAACCCACGCTCATTGATACCTTGAGAATAGGGACTTGGAATCCCAAATAACAAATCAACCGATTTATGATTTTTATCTAATTTCTCATTCAAAATGTCAAATAGAGTCGAATCCTCCATAAGTACCTGATTCATATCAACACGATAACCCGTCAGTGCTGTAAATCCACCACCAATAAAAATAATCGCATCGAAATAATCACGTTTCCCATACGTTTTCAACACTGTATCCGTTACCGTTTCAATAAATTTCTTCTTCGTAGGATTTACATATTCCAACCATTTATCGCGACGTTTTGTTTGACGACCTGTAGTGACCTCAAGAACTGATTGTAAATCCTTGCGACTTTCAATAGTCAATTGTTCCCTGGCGGCCGTTGCCATGGCATCTTCTAGCAAATTACCATATCCGCGTGTAATAGAATAAGAATATTCTGCATTGAATTTTTGGTTACGAAATACAGCTAAGTCTGTTGTACCTTCACCGATATCGACAATAAGAAAATCTTTCAAACCACCGACAGGGTCTACTTCCCCCATAGAGGCGTAAACAGCTTCTATATCGGAACGGAATTCTTTATCGACCGTATCTAACAATCCCAAGAATCCAGCCTGACCTTCGTTGAGTACCTTAACCGCAGAAAACGTAATCATTACTTCTTTACATTCATTATTTTTGTAAATAGCAATTTTGTGTTCACCTGTTAGTAGCTCAGTATATTCTTCAATAAGCCCAATTGATTTTGCCTCTACAATTGGTACAGAAACTGCCAATTTGACATCAGTATCGCCATCAATATAGGGTGCAATAGACCCAAACAAAAGGCTAGTAGTAATAGGATGGTTAGCCTTATAAGACGTAGATGTGACATCATATTCTTGATAATCTGGCATATCAATAGCTTTTTGACCAATAGCAACCACATCTTCAAAATGGGCGAGGTCACTCTCAAGGACTTGGATATAAATATCCTCATCAGTTTCAAAAGTTAAATATTTAGCGTCAGGAACATTGACGCAACTAGATGGAAATCGCAAAGGACTAATAACCGTATTTTCATCTGTTAACAGCATTCCTTTAACGCTAGAATTTCCAATATCCAGTGCACATTTCATTCGTGCGGCTCCTTTCATTTTGCTTCATATTCGTCAATTACAGATTTTAAACCGCGATTGACACAAAGGGTAATCAACTGACTCTTTGTCAGATTTGTAACCTCGACACCGTCTTCCAAAAGGTCTATGACGCGTTGAGATAAGGTTACGAGTAATCGTTTATTTTGTGACATGGTGACTTGCATCCTTTCTATAGAAAATTGGTCAATAGCGGATTTGTGGTAACTACTTGACCGGATTGCGCAAGCGTCTCCTTGCTTCGAGCAACTGCATCTTGACCTCTTTTAATCACTTCATCTAATTTCGAAACAGGTTCCGTCTCTACAATCTCTTTTTTGATGTTGTGAGATTCTTTTTTAATAGACTTCTTAGGCGATTCTTCCACCATGACTTGTTCACGTTTCTTAGTCTTAAAGCGTTTTTGTGATTGTTCTACTCCATTCGTTGTCAATGAGTCATCGGTAGACTTTTCAGATTTATTAATATCTGTCGTAACAACTTCACTAACTTGTGACTTTTCGACACCAACTGTTTCAATAGGCACCTGCCGCAAATCAATTCGAGCGAGTTCAATTAATTCAAGAGCTTTGAAACCATCCCGCGTATCAAGTCGCAAAAGTAAATCAGCAACCTGCAACAAATACAATTGAGGGCCTAAAAGACTTTTACCTAAAAACTTTTTGAGTTCTTCTTCATTCTGTCTCATATCTAGATGAACGGGTTCATCGACTGGTTTAAACTCACCAACTTGCAAGTGACGAGCAACCAGGGCTAAAGCGCCTTCCGGTGAACAATTCCATTCATTAGATAGTTGTTCTAAAAGGGTCAAAATAGCACGAAACACGCGCGCAAAGCCATAGGTGTTTTTCTTATATTCATTAAGACCACCATATCTGGTTTTTGCAATCAAATGTACCATTGAAATTTCCTTTCTGTGCTATATCTTCATTATATCACAAAAGGCTCATGATTGCAAGACTTCTGTATCTGTTGGATAAGGAATTAGCATTCTATCTTCCAACCCATCCATATACTTTTTCATCAATGTTCCGAAATAATGTTCAGGTTTTGTTTCAATTTTACCAACCTGTATCAAATTAGACGTGCGTAACGCTACCTCAGAATATTCACGTATGTCAGGGATTATTTTATGAACCACATTCTCAGAATAATCAAATAGAGTGTTCAACAAGGTATCTTCGTCACACTTTTCCCATTTTTTACGTGATGTTGCAACCAATTTCTTTTTCTTACGCGATTTTGCGGGAAGTGATAAGAGTGATAAGGCATCAACAATCTCACCCAATTCATGAGTCACAAGAGCTTCTTTAACCAATTCACGATAATGGTCCATTTCGGAAACAAGAGACACCTGAATCAAATCAGCTAATGATGACACTTGGAAATCTTGAACTCGTTGTTGAGAAATAGATGATTCAGATGCAAACAAAGCCTCATCAATCAATTCAACGATACGTTCATAATAGGGTGCGCCACCATTCATAAGCACATCTCCACCATAATCTTCAATAGTATTGTGGTAAGGTCTAATCGTCGAAACAACCTCATGAATACCCGACTGAACAAATCCCATATCTTCCATTTCAGGAAGCGTCAACATGCGGTGGTAACGACCAGGGTCACCTTGTCTAGCCGCTCGACCTGCAAATTGACGTTCCACTCGAGAATTTGGACGACTACCAACTTGAAATACAACAAGTCCACGTTCGTAGTCAGTTTCCTGAATATGAATGTCAGTACCACGACCCATAATATCAGTTGTTACAACGATTGAACCAACTTCTCCAGCTGATGCGATAACTACATCTTCATTATCATCAGTCGATACAAGTAGAACGTGTTCAACACCTCTTTGGGTTAGATAATCCGACACAATCTCAGCTTCCACATCACTTGCTGCACCAATTAATATAGGATGTCTTGATGATTGATAAAGATGAATCATTTCAACCATGCGATTTAATAAATGTGCTCGTGTATTAAACAAATGTGTTTTCTGTCGTAATTGACTCGGAAATCTATCCGGTATTTGAATAACAGACGCATTATAAATATCAGTGAATTCTTTAAAACATTTACCAAGAGTTCCCGTAACACCTGTAATGTGAGGAAACAAATTGAAGAGTACCTGATATGTAATTTGCATACTAGATGCCGAACCAATACCGGTAAATACACCTTCTTTTAATTCTACAAATGAATGAAGACTATCATTTAATGTTCTACCACGAGCCAACCGACCCGTAGCCTTATCAATCAAAACAATTCGCGAACCCGAATCAGGGTCAGGTTCAGATGCAATAACATAATCTTCATAGGCCTTTTGTTTGAAAATAGCCTCAACACAGGAATGGACAGCGTGGACAAACTCATGATTTTGAAAAATACTATTGTCAACACCAAATAATTGACAAACCTCATCCCATGCCTTATCACCCATGCTGGGTTCACCACCATCTTCAATATTATAATCTAATGATTGGAGACTTTTTAGTTTCTGCATCATTTCTGCGATTGAAAAATTTCGACCTTTATGAGAAACAAAAGCCATTTTTTCTCCCAAATCCACACTTGATGCTATAATCAATGGATTTCTGGCATCATCCATAAGAATTTCATCAGCCTCATCAATAATTGCAGCATGTAATGGTCTAGAAATTGGTTTGATGTCTTTACCAATGCCGGATGCCAAATTAGAATTTAAATAAGCAAACCCCAAGGTTGAATTAGTGCAATAAGTTATATCACAATTAAATGCTTGATTTTGTGTGAAAGGGTCATCATTGTTATTGACATACATATTTGTCAATCCAAAAAAATCATAAATAACATGAGTTTCCTCCCAGTCACGTTTTGATAGATATTCATTCACCGTCAAAACGGATACACCTTTATGGGTAAGGCCATAAGCAATTGTCGGCAAAATCAAGGTCAATGTTTTACCAGAACCTGTTGACATCTGAATCATTTGCCTATCAAGCGCTGCAAGAGCTCCCAAAATTTGCACATCATAGTGAAATTTTCCAAGTAGTCTAAAACACACTTCACGGGATAAGGCATAAAGATTGATGATTTGTTTTTTATCCTTTAGATTAATTTTTGTCCATGATAATGCTTCGACACGTAAATCATTCGTTTCCATAGCACGATAATGGTCAGATAAATCATTGATTTTTTTTAATAATTTTTGATATTTGCGAAGTTGTTTACGTCCTGCAAATTCAATAGAGTCATAAACTGATTCCATTGTTAATAATGTATTCATAACAACCGTCCTTTCTATATCACTAGTATATCACAAATCTATCAGCTTTGCAACAAAAAAAAACAAACCCCAGACTAGGGTTTGTTCATATCTCAGGCTACAACTGGCTGAACACGTGTCAATTTATCAAGCAAATCTAAGATTGCTTCTTGTGAATAACCATCAACAATACGGATAGTGAATTCATATTGATTTCCGGACAATAATTTTCGTTCGACAATCAAATTAGCAATTTCCGATTGATTAATACGATTCATCACAGTTTCATCAGCAATTGTGACCGGCGTCTTAAATGTTTTTTCATCAACATTCGTATTCACATCATTAGTCGATGTATTTGAGTCTGTTAACATCGTATCGACCTTAGGTGTAACAATTGTTCCATTTGTCAATGGGCTACCATTAATAGCTGTACTAGATGTGTTGTAAGTTACCACATAGTGATTATTACTATCTAGTTCAATCTTTTTGATGCTACCTGTTGACACACCATGATTAGTTGCATAAAGAAGTGCATCCGCATTACTTTTCACAAATGGTACATAAATGGTCAATTGAGAATCAGCTTGTTCAACCTTTGGTTCAATTGCATCTACTCTAGGTTCGAGCGTATCCACACGGCCACGAATATTGTCAACTAATTTACGAATTGATAAGATTTCGGAACGATTTGCATCAATCTGTTTACCATGGTCTTCAATAGTAGCAGTATTTTTCTCAATACGTTTTGTATTGCGGTCTACTTGTGCAGTATTTCTATCCACTTGTCGACGGATGACAGATAGGGCACCGTTGATGGTCGTATTAGTGACAGTGATTTTCTCATCGAGTTTCTTGACATCATATTTCAATTTGTCAATATCGTTTTCACGAGTATTCGTAAGAGTTTCTGTCGAATCAAACATAATTCCATTGACTTCTTCTTGGAAAACGTTATCAACTGAATCGACATTCTTGACGCGCTTCACTTGGAAGAATACATCCATTTGGAATGTTGATTTAGTAGTATCAATTTGGTCAAGGAAGTCTTGGTCAAATCCGACGTTTACAATACTGAAACGACCATCAGCCTTATCACCAACCGTTCCTGTAGCAGTATTTAAACCGCGATTAGATTGATTTCGAACAATCGTTTGCGTTGTAAACTTAGTGACATCACTATCCTTCGGAAGTTTTCCACCCGTGCGACGGTATTTTGCATAAAGAGGTGTACCCTCTTTGAAATAAATATCCCCATTAGACTCTACGAAATAAACACCATCATATTGGTCAGCTTCATGGAATGCATCCGTAATAGAGTAAGATTCCGGAGCGCGACCCAAGGCGTTCAAGTCAATTTTTGACCCTGATGCACGATATTGGAAATAAGTGTTGTGTTCAATTTCAGCTGTTGGATTTGCTTTCAAATCAAGTGATGACAATTGAGAAACTGAGAGTACCGCATCTTTTCGTGGGTCAAGTGTTGTGACCTTATTCACTACCTCATTAGATTTGTAAATATTACCAAAGTCTGATTGGTAGAAAACATTCGTATAGGTATTACCACCATAAACACCACCTGTTACACCCGGAGTTTGGTCAATAACTCGTGTACGCATTTGAATTGCGACATCTAGTGATTTACCAGCTTCTACGAATTGCTTGTAGTAAGGGTGGTCATAACCTTTAATGGACACTTTAATGGCTGGACCTTTTCTGTCAATACCTTTATAACTATCAACTTTAGACCATGTAAGACCATCGATAACTTTCTTATCATCATCTACAAAAGTACCATCAGCCTGGCTAACAGCAATTACTTTTTCACCATCACGAATGGTAATTTTATGGGTAGCTGGGTCAAAATCAAGAGCATCCGAAGGATAGTAGTCAATCAGGTCGAGGCCCTTTTCTTGCATTTCTTTATCGATATTGACACCTTGGTATTGGTCAAAGTCCCAAGTCAAATGATAATTGTTGGTAATACCAAAAAATACTGTTTTACCATCAATCACGACACCTTTATCATCTTTATTATGTTTTGCAGGGTCAGCCTGATTTGTACGAACATGGATAGTTCCAGAGTTTGCCTTATACTCATGGTTAATCATTACATCAGATGAGAAGGTATAATTTGTATTATCCTTAGTCAATTTAACAAACGCAGCTGGAACATCGAAATCAAAGTTATCCGTCATGATACCACCAATGGTACCTTGGCGTTTCGCCTGTTTTTCATTAATTTTAATGAGATAATCATCAGTGGCGCGGAACACAACGCGATTATGAACCTTATCAATTTCAGCAGTCCAGTTAGGGTTGTCAGTTTTAGTTCGTTTTTCATCGACTTCGACACCCTCTTTAGGTAAATTCACCGTAACTGTAAGAGCATGATATTTGTCAAAACGTCCAGCTGGTAATGGGTCATTTGTTGACACAATACCAATTGTCTGATTTACCATAGCTTGATGAACATTTCCACCATCCTGTTCTTGTGATTTGATGACAATCTTTTCACCATCTGCATTATGGATAACGTTATCCATATCGCTAGTTTGTCGAATGTCATAATAAGCATAAGTCACTTTTGGAGGAATTGGTTTATCCGCAAATTTTGGAACTTCAAAATGTGGCACTGTTACCGGGGCGTTCACTTGTTGTGTGAGACCCGCTGAAACCGCCATTCTATAGAGAGTAAACTCTGGTCGAGTATTTTCAGGTAGGACACCAGGTTTAGCTGGGAGTTTTGAAATATACTCATTCAACGCAGTCTCTGATTGTTTTAACAAGTTTGTATATTGTTTCACGTCCTCAGCATTTGAAACAACAATATCTTGATATTTTACTTTGATATGACCTTGGTCAGCATGCGTCTGAAATCCAACCATTGAATTTTGAAGGGCGTTAAAGGTGTCAACAGCATTTTTAGCATCACGATATTGTTCGCCAATTCTTACACCTTCTCTCACAGTTTCAAGGGCTGCTGCTTTACTAGCATCCGAATACGCTTGTGATTTGAACGTCACACCACGACCAAGAGCTGCAAGTGAAGTCTTGTAAGCTTCAAGTTCCGCATTTGCTTCTCTGACCGCTTCTTCAGATTTATTTTTATTTTGTTCATATGTTGCCAAATCAGCCTTATACTTTTCAGTAGCAGCTTTGATAGCTAACGCACGTTCCTTATAGTAATCAGTCGCTTCCTTACGATGTTTTTCAGCTTCTGTCGCATTACCCGTACGAACACGAGTTTCGTCACGTGCCACTTGGATACCTTGAGAAGTCGCGATACGAATAGCGTCGTCAAGAGCCGAATGGTCAACAGAGATGTCAAGTGAACCTGTTCGATTCGTAGTACGTGCATTGACAATATTGTCAGCATATACCACAGTTGTTAGGTTTGCAGACACGGCACCCAAACTAGCCAAGCCAGTCAAAGTCGCCGCAGTCTTTTTATGTAAAAGTCTCATAGAGTTCTACAAATCCTTTCTGTATGATAGGTTTAAACAGTGTATTGAATGATTGTGAAAACATTCAATTGTTGCGTTTAATTCGTGATAGATAAATCTGTCACAGGTGCTCTACGACACCCCTAGCCCCTCACTAAATGTTTAGGGTTACATATAAATTAACCAATTGTTTATTGGATTATTAGTCAATTCTTTATAGTAGTCCTTGTTTCCATTTTTTTATTCTCCCTAAACAAAAACGATTTCAGTTCACATCTCGTCGCAAATAATGGTCAAATATGTTGTTATTTCATAAATTTTCAAATGAAGAATTCATGAGCAGTGTGACCAAAGACGGTGGATGGATTTATTCGTATTTCGGGTATTGAGTAACAATTCATACACTTACAGTATATCATTAGGTGTTGAATTTGTCAACAATAGGTGACAAGGGTTTGTATATATAGAATAGACCAAAGGTTAATCTTACGAAAATTTTGGGAATATCTTTCGTCTATCACAATTATAACACAAATAAATTAAAAAGCCAAGGGTAAACCTTGACTTTGGCGATTATTCTTGATTTTTTTTCTTTCGAAGTGTCAATCCACCAAGAGCAGTCATCATTGTGCCAACAACTCCTAAGATTCCAGACGAGTCACCAGTTTTTGGTAAGGCTTTAGGTAGACTTTTCTCTGATGCTTTCACATCTTCTACTTTATCATAAATGTAGTATTTTTGAGTACCATCTTTTGATGTACGAACATCTACAATTTGATAACCATCGATAGATTTCTCTTTGCTGAAATCTTCACCTTTTTCATCGGCCGCAAGACGGGTACCATCTTTTGTTACAAAATGCGTAATAACTTCTTTTGTAACTTTACGATATACATTTTCCACATCACCATTTGATGCATTATTTGTATGAACTAGTTCATAACCAGGGATATCATCACCTTCTGAATCAGGGAATTTGCCATCAACAGCCTCTTTGAGAGTTTTACCATGTTCATCTACCCATGTAGTACGAGCTTTGTGCTCTTCCTTTTTAGGCTCTTCAACTTTAGGTTCATCCTTTTTAGGCTCTTCAACTGGTTTTTGAGGTTCTTCTTTGACCTTTTCGTAAATATTTACGATATTACCCTTATCGTCCTTGTTTGTACGAAGAAGTGTATAACCCGTGACATCATCACCCTCTTCATCCGGATGTGAACCCTCAGCTACAGGTTTTAATTCATGACCCGATTCATCAGTCCATTTAGTCGTGATATTTGAAGATTTAGGCTCTTCTTTTGGAGACTCTTTTGGTTCATCCTTTGGTGTTTCCACATTTGAATCTACCTTAGTTTTTGGTTCTTCTGTGGTCGCTTCGTTCGACTTATCGTAGATATTGATAACATCACCAATTTGGAATTTAGAACCTTTCAAATCACCATTTAATGAATCTTGTGTCACAATATAAGCTTTCAGCAATTTGTAACCTGCAATGTCAGACGAACCATCATTATCCGGCAGTGACTGACCTTTCGCTACTGGTTTCAATTCATGACCAT
>FLSB01328373.1_pt1 | contig 11977 bp, 5 predicted proteins | sample 1550551 | NCBI WGS metagenome assembly FLSB01 (sample SAMEA4031774, study PRJEB14383) | metagenome | biome: human; feature: oral; material: saliva | place: Philippines | collected 2014 | reverse complement strand
CCCTTCTCCCAGGGCTCCCAGAAACTGACCGGCGTCACCACCAACGAAGACGGCTCCTACCACTTCACCTCCGCCGAAGGCACCGTAGCCAACGGCGAATACTCCGTCACCTTCACCGGCTCCTCGATTCACTACACCGCACACCACGGCCTGCTGGAAGTCATCATCTCCGACCTCTCCGTCACCATTAAGGACGGCGTGGGCACCGTGCGCGCCAACGTTCAGTCGCGCCCCTACAACGGCAACACCACCCCGAACGACCTGGTCGAGACCAAGAACATGACCATTGGTACTTTCAACGCCTCCGGTCTGAAGGTTGAGGGTAACACCATCACCCTGCCCAGCGTTGACGAGGAAAATGGCACCCGCGTCAAGCTTTCCGAAGAGGCAACCGGCGCCTTCGCGGGCTTCTACAAGGCAGGCCAGGAGCTGGATGCGCTCAGCTTCTCCGCAACCATCGTGACCAAGGAAGCACCCGCACCGACTGCAAAGCCGAGCCCTGAGCCCAGCAACGAGCCGACCGCAAAGCCGACCGCTGAGCCCAGCAGCGAGCCGACCGCAGCACCCTCCTTCGCGCCGACCAGCGAGGCGCCCAAGCCTGCAGAGCCCACTTCTGCAGCGCCGAGCGCAGCACCCACCTCCGCGGCACCCTCCTCCCCCGCCGCAACCACCGAGCCCAAGCGTGACGAGAAGGTCACCGGCAACGTCGTCGAGTCCGGTACCCTCAGCTGGGATATCCGCGAGTCCTTCCTGAAGTACCTCACCGGCTTCGCGCACGGCTCCGTGAACGTTGAGGGTATGGAGAAGACCCCGGCTGGCGGCTTCAAGTACACTCAGGCATCCGGCGTGTACAACCCCGAGACGAAGACCGGTCAGATTAACTTTGCGGGCACCGCAGAGTTCACCGGCCACAACGGTCAGCTCAAGAGCACCATCAAGAACATGCGCCTGGTCGTTGTCAACGGCAAGGGCACCCTGGTCGCTGACGTGGACGCGCTGACCCGCGACGGCAAGTCCGTTTCCAAGACCGGCCTGGCAATTGCTGAGGTGGACCTCTCCGGCGCGAGCGTGAAGGACGGCGTCTTCTCGGCGCAGAACGCGGCAGTCACCCTCACCGATGAAGGTTCCACTGTGCTCTTCGCGGGCCAGTACCGCGGTGCTGACAACGCCATGGCACCGCTGAGCTTCTCCGTAAAGCTCAGCGAGCAGACCGCGGAGAACACCGTTGAGGTTCCCCGCATCTCCGAGAACAAGTCCTCCGAGGGCGGCGCCTCCGATAACAAGGGTTCTGAGAACGGCTCTTCCAACGAGGGTTCCTCGAACTCCGGTTCTAACGGTTCGGCAGGCACCTCCGGCAGCGTTTCTAACGGCGGTTCTTCCTCGAACGGTTCTGTCAGCAACAACCCGGCACAGCCGGTCTGCGTACCCGTCACCCGCACCCGCGAGGTGCAGGAGCAGGGCGCATCCGACGGCACCGTTAAGAGCGCAAACCTGGGCTGGGGGGTGCGTGATTCCTTCCGCAACTACGTGCGCGGCGGCATCGCGAACGGCAGCTGGGAGTTGAACGGCACCTCCTACTCTTCGGATACGTTCAACTGGTCTAACGGCACCGGCACCTTCAAGGGTGGTAAGGGTTCTATCTCCTTCAGCGGTTCGGTTCGTTTCACCGGTCACCACGGCATTCTGGACACCACCATTGCGAACCCGCGCCTTGAGATTAACGGCAATTCCGGTACTCTCTACGCGACCATGAACAGCAATGACCCCTCCGGCAAGGCAACTAACTACGGTGAGGTGGCACTGCTGAAGGTGGATCTTTCGGGTCTGCAGAGCTCCGCTGACGCTGTGAGCGTCAACGGTGCGGCAACCACCCTGACCGCTGAGGGCGCGAAGGCGTTCGCTGGCTTCTACGACGCCGGTAAGGACATGGCTCCGCTGAGCTTCTCCGCGGCGATTAACGGCGCGAAGACCACCACCAAGACCGTGTCCGAAACCGTCTACGAGGGTGAGGGTTGCGACCCGGTCACCGGCAAGCCTCTGGCTTCCACCGGCGCCTCCGGTGTTGAGGGCACCCTGGTTGCAGGCTTCATCGCTGTTGCAGCCGGTGCGGGTACCGTCGTGTACACTCGCCGCCGCAAGAAGGCATAACGGCACCTCACGAGGATGCCCACACTATCGGTTCACCCGTGAGACTCAACTATGAGGTTCACCGGTGAGCCGACACGGCCCGTGCGGGGGTGCAGATTTTCACTGCACCCCCGCTTCAGGTGCCAGGTTTTGCCCCGGCGCCTACTCCAGTTTTTCTAGCTCCCCTTTTTCTGCGAGACTACGATGTTTTCTTCCCTTTCCTCTTCTGCCCTGAACCGCCGCGATGCAATGAAGTATGCGGCATTCTCCATCACTTCGGCGTTCCTACTGAGCTCTTGCGGTGTGGGTACTCAGAACCCGGCTGCTTCTTCAAGTACTTCGCAGGCTGTGGTGGATGAGCAGAGCACCCGCACCGTTTTGGAGAACCTGGCGGATCAGCTGCGTTCTTCTATTGCCCCTGATCAGAAGGCTCTGCGCGGCCCCAATAGCGCCGCGGACACCCCCGAAATTCAGCCGATGGTCGACACCCCCACTCCGGCTTTCCCGGTGACGTTCAAGGATTTCAACGGCACTGAGGTGACCGTTAAGTCCGCTGACCGTGTGCTGGCGCTGGACCTGTACGGCACTCTGGCTCAGCAGATGATTGCGCTGGGTCTGGGCGGCCGCCTGGTCGGTCGTGTCACCTCCTCAACTGAGCAGTCACTGGCTCATCTGCCGCTGGTGACGCAGAACGGTCACGACCTGAACGCTGAGGCGATTCTGGCGACCTCCCCGGACCTGGTGCTGTGGGATAAGAGCAACGGCCCGATTGAGATTGTGGACCAGTTGCGCGCTGCGGGCGTGACCGTGGTGGTCTTCGATCATGAGCGTCGTATGGATAAGATCATTCCGCAGCTCAAGGCTGTTGCGCAGGCACTGGGTGTTCCGGAGGCGGGCGAACAGGTTGCTGCCCGCGTGCAGAAAGACCTGGATTATGCCCTGCAGGTGCTCAAGGACGTTGCCCCGAAGGGCGCGCAGCAGGTGTCGTTCGCGTTCCTGTACGTGCGTGGTACCGCTGGTGTGTTCTTTGTGCTCGGTAAGGGTTCGGGCGCTGATGATTTGATTCAGGCTATTGGCGGCAAGGATGTGGCGTCTGAGCAGAACGCGACGAATATTATTCCGGCGACCAGTGAGGCGCTGGTGAAGCTGAACCCGGACGTCATTCTGACCATGAGCGGCGGCATTAAGTCCACCGGTGGTTTGGACGGTTTCTTGGCTCGCCCGGGTGTGGGTGAGACGAATGCCGGTAAGAATAAGCGCATTATCGATATGGGTGACGGCCAGATTCTGTCCTATGGCCCGAATACTCCGGCGGTTTTGCTCTCGCTGGCTAAGGCTGCATACTCGACTCCTGCGGGAGCCCAGTAGTGGCTGCGGTGAAGAGTGCGGCGAGTGCGCGGGATTATCGTGCTTCGCGTCGGCGTCGTGCCGGTCTGACCTTTACATTTTTGGCGGTGGCGCTGTGCGCTGTGATGGTGTTGTCTGCGGGTTTGGGTCAGTACAATATCCCGGTTGATCAGGTGGTTGCTTCTGTGGGCCGCCGTCTGGGTCTCGCACCGGAGAACCCGGCGATGCAGCTGGCGGATAGCACTCTGTGGAATATCCGTTTCCCGCGTGTGCTGTTGGGCGTGCTGGTGGGTGCCGCTTTGGGTACTTCCGGCGCGGTGATGCAGTCGGTGTTTGGTAACCCGTTGGCTGAGCCGGGCGTGATTGGTGTTTCTTCGGGTGCGGCGGTTGGCGCGTGTTTGTCGATTGTGTTGAACCTGCAGTTCTTCGGTATTTTCACGACTCCTGCATTCGCGTTTGTGGGTGCGTTGGCGGCTACTGCGCTGGTGTATTTCCTGTCGCGTTCTTCGGGTCGCGCGAAGGTTCTGTCGATGATTTTGACGGGTATTGCGGTGACTGCGGTGGCGAATGCGATTATTGCCTTCCTCATGTTTATTGCTGATACGACGAGCCGCGATCAGATTGTGTTCTGGCAGATGGGTTCGCTGAACGGCTCCACGTGGAAGGCTGTGGCGAGCGTGTGGCCGGTTATTCTGATTGGTTTGGTGGCGTGTTTTGTGATGGCTTCTTCGCTGGATGTTCTGGCGTTGGGTGAGCGTGCGGCGCAGCATTCTGGCGTGAACGTGGAGCGTCTGCGTGCGGTGTCTATTGCGGCGACGGCTTTGTTGACGGGTGCTGCGGTGGCGTATGCGGGCATTATTGCGTTTATTGGTCTGATTATCCCTCACCTGTTGCGCATGATTTTGGGTCCGTCGAATCGTGTGTTGTTGCCGGCTTCGGCGTTGGGTGGCGCCCTGTTAATTGCGTTGTCTGATTTGGGTGCACGTACGCTGGTGCCTTTTGCTGATTTGCCGATTGGTATTTTTACGGCTTTGGTGGGCGGCCCGACGTTCTTCGTGTTGCTGCGTCGTTCTCTGGGTCAGGGCGGAGGTGCTTCGTGAGTGAGTTGTTGAGCCTGTCCGGTGTGTGTTTTAACGCTGGTGGGCGTCAGATTTTGAATGATGTGTCCCTGTCGGTTTCTGCGGGCGAGGTTGTTTCGCTGATTGGCCCCAATGGTGCCGGTAAGTCGACTCTGTTGGGTGTGATTGCTGGTGATATTGCGCCCAGTGGCGGTGAGATTCTGCTGGATGGCGCCCCTCTGGGTTCGATTCATGCCCGTCAGATGGCGCGTCAGCGTGCGATGCTGCTGCAGAAGTTGAATGTGGCGTTTTCGTATACGGTGCACGAGGTGGTTCAGATGGGCCGTACCCCGTGGAAGGGTACGGAGCGCGCTGAAGAGGACGACGCCGTGGTTGCTTCGATGATGGAGCGTACGTCGGTGACTCATTTGTCGGATCGAGATATTACGACTCTGTCCGGTGGTGAGAGTGGTCGTGCGCATTTGGCGCGTGTGTTTGCTCAGCAGACTCCGCTGATTCTTTTGGATGAGCCGACTGCAGCGCTGGACATTACGCATCAGGAGCAGACCTTGCGCGTGAGCCGTGAGTTGGCTGCTGAGGGTGCTGCGGTACTGACGGTGCTTCATGACTTGGATGTGGCGGCTGCGTATTCTGACCGTATGGTGTTGTTGCGTGGTGGCGAGGTGGTTGCATCGGGTACCCCTGAGCAGGTGTGTTCGGCGGAGTTGTTGTCTGAGGTGTATCAGCATCCGATTGAGGTGTTGAGGCATCCGGTGACGAATCGTTTGTTGATTCTGCCCAAGCGCTGATTCTGCCGGAGCGCTAACTCTGCTAGCGCGCTGATTTTACAGGGCGTTAGCGAACTGTCCCGCATACACTTTCCACCTCAAAATATGCCATTATTCGCATATATTAAATCTCCGCTCTGGAATGGCTGTAACTATCAGCTCATTAACAGGGCGGAGATTATCTTTATCCCCTTCTACACGGATACACTGAAAGGTAGTGTCCGCAATACTGAACTCTATTCAGTTCAGCATTCCATCCATTCGAGAAAGAGACCCCTGCATGGATCCTCAGCAGAAAACGGCAGCGTCTGCCGTCGCCGGCTACATTCCCGAATATTCTGAAACACCGCATAGCGGATCTTTCGATATTGCCCAGCACGGTTTGAGCAGCGATGATGTCGCTCGCCTGACTGCTGAGGGTAGGGTCAATACCCAGAACAATAAGTCTTCTCGCACGCTGTGGAGCATTATGCGTGCGCACCTGTTCACGGTCTTCAACTTTGTGTTGGGCGCCTGTGGTGCCGTGGTGATTGCCTACCAGCGTTGGGCGGATCTCCTCTTCCTGGCGGCTGTTATCGCTAACGTGGTCATCGGTTTCGTGCAGGAGTACAAGGCAAAGCTGGAGCTGGACCGCATCTCCCTGCTGGACCGCTCCCCCGCAACCGCTGTGCGCGACGGCAAGACCGTTGAGGTTCCCATGGAGCAGCTGGTGGAGGGCGACGTGGTGGTCCTCAAGCGCGGCGATCAGGTGCCCGCCGATGCTGTGGTGCTCACCTCCGATTCGCTGGAGCTGGACGAGTCCCTGCTGACCGGTGAGAACGACCCGATTGCTAAGCGCCCGGGCGATATGGTGCTCTCCGCCTCGAGCGTGCTCGGTGGTACCGGCCGCGTGTTGCTCTCTCACGTGGGCGCGAACTCGCGAGCCAGCAAGATTTCCGACGAGGCGCGCCAGTTCTCGCGCATCCAGTCTGAGTTGCGCGATGCCCTGAACCTCGTGGTCCGCTGGATTACGATTGGTCTGGCCGTCATTATTCCGGTGGTGCTGTGGGGTCAGATTCGCGCCGCCGGTGGCCTGGAGGCCGTGCAGCAGAACCACATGTGGGAGCAGGTGTCTATCGCCGTGGTCTCTTCGGTGGCTTCGATGATTCCGCAGGGCCTGGCGCTGATGACCACCCTGGCCTTCGCCGCGGCAGCCGTGGCTCTGGGCCGCAAGCACAATATCCTGGTGCAGGAGCAGCCTGCGGTTGAGGTGCTGGCTCGCGTTGACGTGGTCTGCTTCGATAAGACCGGCACCCTGACCGAGGGTGGCGTGATTTTTGATTCGGTGCGTCCCCTGACCACCGAGGCGGTGGCTGAGGGCCCCGACGCCGACTCTGCCGAAAACACCTCCTGGCGTGCCTCCCTGCCGACCGGCTGGAACGAGGCGCTGTCGTGGTTCGGCCACGATGAGAACGCGAACCCGACCGCCGCAGCGCTGACCGGCGGCTTCCCGCAGGCTTCCTCGGCTACCGTCAGCGGCATCGTGCCGTTCTCGTCGGCGCTGCGTTTCAGCGCGATTGAATTTAAGGATTCGGGTGCCTGGCTGCTGGGCGCCCCGGAGGCGCTGCTCGCCAAGGGCACCGCCGAACGCGAGCGCGCCGCCGAGCTGGCAGCCCTGGGTCTGCGCACGATGGTACTGGCCCATGCCGCGGCCGTGGTGCGTAACGAGAAGGGTGAGCCCGTCCAGAAGATTCCGGCGGACGCTACCCCGGTTCTGTTCGTGATTTTCCGCGAGAACGTGCGCGCGGACGCTCCGGAGATTGTGGAGTACTTCCACCGTCAGGGCGTGACACTGAAGGTCTTCTCGGGCGATAACCCGTTCACGGTTGCCGCCGCCGCAAAGACTGCGGGTATGGACACCTCCGCCGGCGCAGTTGATGCCTCTACCCTGCCCGAGGACGGCCCAGAGCTTGCCGAGGCTGCGGCGACCCACAATATTTTCGGTCGCGTCTCGCCCGAGCAGAAGAAGAACATGGTCATTGCGCTGAAGGAGCGCGGCCACGTGGTGGCGATGACTGGTGACGGCATCAACGACGCGCTGGCGCTCAAGCACGCAAGCTTGGGTATCGCGATGGGTAATGCCGCTCCGGCGACGAAGGCTGTCTCCCGTCTGGTGCTGCTGGACGGTAAGTTCTCGTCTCTGCCGGCCGCCCTGGAGCAGGGCCGCCAGGTCATCACGAACATTGAGATGGTGGCGAACCTGTTCCTGACGAAGACCGGTTTCGCGATTCTGCTGGGCGTGGTGTTTGGCCTGTTCGGCTGGGTGTTCCCCTTCCTGCCGCGCCAGTACTCGACCGCTGACTTCCTAATTGTGGGTGCGTCCTCCTTCGCGTTGACCCTGCTGCCGAACTCGCGCCGCTACGTGCCGGGCTTCCTGCGCCGCGTGCTGAACTACACGGTTCCGAACTCGATTATTGTGGTGGCCATGCTGCTACTGGTGACGGCCGCTTCGCTGTGGATGCACATCGGCGATATCCGCCAGGTGCAGACGGCTTCGTTCATTACCCTGGTCATGATGGGCCTGTGGAACCTGGCTGCGGTGGCCCGCCCGCTGAACCGTGCCCGCGTGCTGCTCTTCGGTGCGCTGCTGGCGGTGTTCTTTGCGGCGCTCTTCGTGCCGATCCTGGTGGAGTACCACCAGTTCACCGAGGTGGCTCCGCACCTGCTGTGGACCGCGATTGGTGCCGGTGCCCTGGGTGCGGCTCTGATTGAGGTGAATGCGCATCGCAACCGCCGCTGGCAGAAGCGCCACTACCCCGATCTTGAGGTGGCCTCGCTGAGCTTCGTCCCGAAGAAGGCCGCGAAGTAGTTCGTTGCCCCTACCCGGGATAGCCCCGGCTGGGACTTTTTGGAGGGCCCCGTATTCTCGTTTCGAGGATGCGGGGCCCTCCGTGCGTTGTGCCTTTATCCGTCGGTTGGCTCGCCCGAATGACCCGCCCGGGGGTCGCATCCATTTGCGGAAATTTTTAACAACTTCTGGGAGTTTCCTGTATCCATCTTGCCCTGAACCTGGGAAAACCCTTAAAGTTACAGGGAACTATTGAGAAGGGGTATCCCTCTCTTGACAGGATTGTTACTGGATTGGCAGGCAAGACCTGAGTGACTCAACACCATAGCGGTAGTGTAGCTTCCGGCGCGTAGCCGGTGGTCGCGCCGTATCGCTGTACCCGTACGGGGCATCCGTCCCGCCCGTAGGTTGAGAGCGCTCGGGTCTTTTGTGTTTTCGGGGAACTTTTTCCCGCCCCACCCGGCCGTCCAGATTTCACCCTGCGCATAGACTTTGACCGCATATCTAAGGAAGTATCGTGAACAACCGCGAACTTGGCGAGAAGATTCTCGACGGCCTCGGCGGCCCCGAGAACATCTCGCACATGACGCACTGCGCGACCCGCCTGCGTGTGACCCCCGTGTCGAACGAGGCCGTGCAGAACGAGAAGATTAAGTCCCTGCCCGGCGTGCTCACCGTGATTGAGCAGTCCGGCCAGACCCAGGTGGTGCTGGGTGACCGCGTTGAGGCCGTGTACAACGAGATTAACGCGCTGCCCTCCATGTCGAAGCAGGCCGAGAGCAAGGCTCCGGCAGAGTCTAACGGCAAGAAGGCCGGCTGGCTCACCAACGTCTTCGACGTTCTGTCTGACTCCTTCCGTCCACTGCTGTGGGCCCTGCTGGGTACCTCGATGATTCTGACCCTCATCGTGTTCCTGCAGCAGCTGGGCTTCTTCGGCCAGTACACCGACCTGACCGGTCAGGTTGTGAACGTCGACATCGTCAACGGCGCGCGCCTGTCTGATCCCGAGGCTGCTAAGGCTCTGAATAACCAGTGGATGCATCAGTTCGCTTTCTGGTACATCCTGAAGGCTGCTTCGCTGTCGGTGCTGAACTTCATGCCCATCATGCTGGGTGCTACCGCAGCTAAGCGTCTGGGCGCGAACATGTGGGTTGGTGCGGCTATCCCCGCTGCGCTGATGACCGGTACCTTCACCGATCTGACCGCTCTGGCTGATCCCGCAACCAAGATTCTGAACGTTCCGTTCTTCGGTCTGGATCTGCCGCTGTACGCGTTCAGCTACACCGGCCAGGTCTTCCCGCCGCTGCTGGCTGTTGCTCTGCTGGCTCCGCTTGAGCGCTTCCTGAAGAAGGTTATTCCTTCGATGCTGCAGATGGTGTTCGTGCCGATGATTTCGGTAATGATCCTGGTTCCGCTGACCGTGTTCCTGGTGGGCCCGATCGGTATCGGTGTGGCTATGGGAATCTCTGACTTCCTGAAGATGATTAACGATGTGGCTCCCGGTGTTGTGGGTGCCCTGATTGCCGGCCTGTACCTGTTTATGGTTCCGCTGGGCCTGCACTGGCCGCTGAACGCCGTCATGATTAACAACCTGCAGACCATGGGTACCGACTTCATCCAGTCCCCCATGGGTGCGTACAACTTCGCCGTGTTCGGCCTGGTGACCGGTGTGGCTATCCGCGCCAAGAAGGACCGCGAGCTACGCCAGACCGCTATCGGTGCGTCGATGTCCGGTCTGCTGGGCGGTATTTCTGAGCCGTCCATGTACGGTGTGGTGCTCCGCTACAAGCGCGTGATTCCGATTATTCTGGTTCCCGCTGTAATCGGTGGTGCAACCATTTCGATGCTGGGCGTTAAGTCCTACGCCTTTGCGTTCACCTCACTGCTGTCGATTCCGGCTATGCAGCCCTCGTACCTGTACGTGATTGGCCTGGCTATTGCCTTCTTCGGCGCGATGGCCGGTGTGCTGGTCTTCGGTTACGAGTCGAAGGACGACGCCGCTAAGCACGCCGCTCAGCGTGCGAAGGAAGAGGCTGCTGAGGCTACCGCCGAGAAGAAGACCGAGGAGGCTCCCAAGGCTGAGGCCGCCGCTCCTGCCGCCGCGGCTCCCGCTGCAGCCGGTGAGGTCATTGAGCTGCACGCCCCGATTGAGGGTACCGCCGTTGCTCTGGCCGATGTTCCGGACCCGATTTTCGCGGCTGGCAAGCTGGGCGAGGGTGTGGCGATTGAGCCGACCGGTACCACTGTTGCTGCTCCCGCAGCCGGTAAGGTTGCCGCAACCTACCCCTCGGGCCACGCTGTGGGCCTGAAGCTGGAGAACGGTATTGAGCTGCTGATTCACGTTGGTCTGGATACCGTGAACCTGGACGGTAAGGGCTTCAGCGTGAAGGTTGCCAAGGGCGATGTTGTTGCCGCCGGCGACACTCTGATTGAGTTCGATCCCGAGGTCATCAAGGAGGCGGGTTACCCGCTGATTACCCCGGTGATTGTCACCAACACCCGCAAGTTTGCTGAGGTAAAGGGTCTGCCGGGCGTTGCTCACCAGAACCTGAGCACCGTCCTGAAGGTGACCACTAAGTAGTTCGCTTTCTGAGGCTCTAAGGGGCCCCGCCATCGTGGCGGGGTCCCTTTCCGTATACCCCCGATATTCGGTGAGCTCTAATGCAGGCATACCCACTAGCCGGGGGGGTATTTCTGATAATGTGAAATAACTCAACCAGGATTTTCTAGTGTGGTAGGGAGTACAAAGATGTCTTCTGATACTGCGGTGTGGGAAGAGCAGCAGAAACAGCTACACGCTCTTTCTCCTTTCCGGCGCCTGATGCGCAGGCTCAATCTTGAGGCGCTCGTCTACGAGTCCGCGCCGTTCCCGGTTCTACTGCGCAAGCTCTCCGCGCTGATTCCCGCGTGCCTTCTGTGGTGGGTTATCTACGAGCCGCACCGGCTTGCTTCCTCCACCAGCCTCCCCGAGGGTACTCACGCTATTACGCTGCTCCCCGGAGCCTGGGGTGACCCCGCTACGGGGGCTTATGGAGGTCTTCCTGAGCTCCCCGATGCCCTGCTCCGCTGGGTGCTGTGCATCGCGGCAATGGTGGCTGTCGTTCATCTCTGCGGCGTCAAGGCGAAGGGTCAAAGCTTCACCATTCCTCGGGATGCGCGCTCGCGGCTGATTGCGCTGATGCAGGCTCTCGGTATTTTCGGTGCCTTTGCGCTGGTCGTCTGGATTGAGTACATGATGACTCCGCTGACCCTCATGTTTGAAACCGTGTACGCGGGCCCCACCGCAGCCTATAGCGGCGACGGCATGATTCCCCTGCACCTGTTCCTGTCCTCGTCGTTGAGCGCTATTTTCTTGGGCTATTTTTGCGTGAACATTCTTGCTTCGCTGAATATCCCCGGGTACTTGGGCATCCCCGCAATTATTTATGTGGGGGCGCTCCCCTGGGCTCACGCGGAGCGGCACCAGTTCACCTTGGCGCTGGCGTGGGTCATTGCGGTGACTCTGGTGAGTTGGCTGGTGCGCGGCATGTGGGGTACTGTGCTGGCTTGCGTGGGCTATTCTCTGTGGATTGTGTTGGTTGCGACCAGCGGTGATCCTTTTGATTTGTCCGCCAATATGAGCCGTGTGCTCGTGATTTTGGGATTCCCGCTGGCCTTTATCGTCGCTGGAGGCGGCATTTACCGCATCTTCTATCTGCGGCAGAACCCGAACCTGCTAAGGTACCTGCAGGAGCGCGCCCTGTATCTGGGTGAGTGGTAACAGGGGCGAATGGTAGCTGCCTGTCACGGCGGCACTCCTCTCTCTCTCTCCCCCCCCCCCCCCCCCCCCC
>FLSB01004567.1_pt1 | contig 11994 bp, 10 predicted proteins | sample 1550551 | NCBI WGS metagenome assembly FLSB01 (sample SAMEA4031774, study PRJEB14383) | metagenome | biome: human; feature: oral; material: saliva | place: Philippines | collected 2014 | reverse complement strand
GGTGGAAACCGTCGGCGGGTGGGGTGAGGCCCCTAAGCCTGCCCTCGCTCCTGCTATGCCGGTTGTGAGCGCTCCGGCTCCCATCATGCCTGACATTCCCGATGACGCTCCTGTGCCGGTGAATGCTCGCATGAACGACGTGACGGCACCTGCTCCCGGATGGGACTACTCCACTAGTCCTGTCACGCCGAACCAGTACGGTGGGTTCTCGTTCAACAAGGGCACGCCTCGCACTATCCACGCGCAAGAACTCACCCCTGATGGTGTTCAGGACGCGATCTATCAGGATATGCGACAGTGGGTTGGCGATTGGGGGCGCGTGAAGCGTCTGGGAGTGGCCGGTGGCCTCGTTATCCTCAATGGTGTCGCCTATCAGACTAAGGTCGCTGAGGAATGGGATATTGAGGCTATCCCCGAGTATCTGCGTGAGGCAGTGCGGTCAAGCAATATCGCTCCTATTGCGAACTGGCGGATGATTCGCGAGATGCACAACCTGCGTCGCATGTCGTTTGACTCATGGCAGTTCTACATGTCGTATGTGTGCCCTGACCTTGGGTTTGAGGGGCGTAAGAGCATCGGGCAAATGTTCGCTGCTTTCCCGACTCTCCAACACATCACGATTGCCGGGGAAGAGTTCGACCGTTCCACATGGAGTGAAGAACACGGGGTTCCGACTGGTATGCGCCGCTATGACGACACTCAAGCGGCCATGTATGCCGCCACCCGCTATCTGTCGCGTGGTCGTAAGCGCACGTGGGAGTGGACTACTGACACGTGGAAGCGCAACGATATCGGGTTCCTCGGTAAGACGTGGCGTAGCGCGTTTGGGTTCACCGCGAGCGCGTTGTTTGGTGTGGGCCAGTTGCTTGGTGGTGGGGGTAAGCGTGCGATGGGTGCGGTTGCTCGTGGCCTGAACGACGCTCGCTAGTGGCCTAGTTCACACCAAAGTAGCTTGCTTAATGAACTGCCATACTCCTACAATTTAGGTACACATCATTCAGGTGTGCGCAGTTCACAACAACATAACTCAATACGCCTCCTCCCTGCTGTCAATACTGACTCTGCTTTCCTTGGGGAGGGGGCACCCCAAAGGAGCGGTGCCTGAGTGGCCGAAAGGGCTTCACTGCTAATGAAGTGAACGGGAAACAACTCGTTCCGTGGGTTCGACTCCCACTCGCTCCGCTGGTGGCGTTAGAAGCGCTGAACTGGGTTACTACATAGTGGATGTTTTTTCACCTAGTTCGTCTTTCCTCTAACGCCACCTCTTTTTTCTAAATAAACACGCCAATAATGGAGGCAATTATGTCGCGCATGAATACGCGAACCGCTCGCCCTAAAAACACTGCAACCACGCCGGTCGCTACCACAGACCGCGTTGCTCTCACTCATGAAGGTGCCTTGGGTTATACCCGCACCCCTAAGAGCGAACTGTTTCTCACTGCCGTCACCTCACTGAATGAGGACACGTTCTACGAAACCGCTAACGAACGCACTGAGCGTATTCAGCGCCTCGCACGCGAAGAAGAAGTATTGAACTCTCCTGAATGGGTTCTCGGGCTTGTGGGTTGGCTCCGTAAAGATGTTGGCCTGCGTTCTGTCCCCATGATCGTCGCAATGAGTGTCGTTAAGGCTCGTCTTGAAGCTGGGCTTTCTGGCTACAATCGCGAGATCGTTAGGGCTTCCATTGGCCGTTTGGACGAAACCGGCGATTTCCTTGCCGGGTGGCTGAGCAACTATGGTCGAAACGTCCCCTCGTGTGTGCGTCGAGGCGTGTCCGACGCTCTCAAGGCGCTCTTGAATGAGCGCTCGTACTTGAAGTGGAACGGGCGCATGAACTCAGGCACCGTCAAGCTGCGGGATGTTATCAACCTCGTACACCTCTCCCCCCGTAATGAGGCACAGTCTCGCCTTGTTCGCCTCGTCCTCGATGAGTCATACGGAAAAGCTAACTCTGCTGAGGGATTGGAGACTATTCGTGCGCGTCGAGCGTTCCTGTCTCTACCTGTTGAGGAAAAGATCAAAGTCCTAACTGGCCCCGATAGTGAGAAGGTCATTAAGGAAGCAGCTTTGAGTATTGAAGTTGTTTCCAGTGCTTTGCGTAAGGTTCCCGCGAGCGTGTGGGAGTCCCTTGTTCCTTTTATGGGCTACACGGCGCTGCGCATGAGCTTGCGTCGTATCGCAGAAACAGAGGACGTTCCCGACAGTTTGCTAGACGCTGCATCAAAGCGTATTGGAGACCGTGAAGAAGCACGCGCCTCGCGTACTCTCCCCGTCGCGTTCTACTCTGCCTACAAGAACACGCCGTTAGAGTTCGCTCCTGCTTTGCAGCGGGCAGCTAACGCCTCTTTGTCGGCGGTTCCCGCACTCAAGGGCCGTACTCTCGTTCTCCTTGATACGTCCGGTTCAATGCACGCCGTCTTGTCTGAGCGCTCTAGTTTGACTCGTCAGGACGCTGCTAACGTGTTTGCGGCTGCGCTCGCTATCCGAGGCGAAAACGTTCGCGTCGTCGCTTTCGCAGAAAACGCAAAGGATATTCGAGTAGATACTCGCGACCTTTTGCGCGCGACGGAAGCCATGCCCAGTTCTTACGGCGGAACTTACACTGACCGCGCTATCGAGTACGCATACGCGAACGGTGAAACGTATGATCGCGTCATCATTTTGACTGACGAACAGACCTCAATGAACTCTTGGGGCCGCTCAGTCGATGGCGTTCTCGACAGTTTCGCTGAGAACACTCCCGTGTTCACGTGGAACCTCGATGGATACGCCGTAGCACAGGGAGCCTCACGGCCCTTGCGATGGACGTTCGGTGGCCTCACCGATAACGCTTTCAACATGATTCCTCTCCTTGAACGTGGCATCACCCAAAAGTGGCCGTGGGAATAAGCGCGACAGGCGCATAGCTTTAAGCGTTTAACCGTGGAGGAAAGAACGTGACTAGCCTCTCTACCAGTCAACCCGGTTGGTAGAGAGGCTTTCTTCAGAAAGGACCCGTGTTTTGGTTAAGCTCATCTTCAAGACTATCGACCTAGTCAAGACTCTCATTTGGCTCGCGGTACTCACCGCTCTCATTTACCTTTTCGTCCAATACAACCCGTGGGCTAAAGAATATGTGCCGGGCGGTGTCCTAGAGTTCGGCGGCTACAGTGCCAGCGTCTCTCAGTGCATGGTCGAGAAAAGCCAAGGAGAGATCAGCGACCATGTTCTCCGCCAAATCCAAGACACTAGCAGCGTCCAAGGCGTATCACTGCAAGACATGAACACCTTGTACTCTCACGCGAAAGAATGCTCGGGGAAGTAATTCATGAACCGTAACCGTGAAACCGTGGACACTCGGGCCGGAACCGCCGTCATGGAGTGGCAAAGACCGCGCGGCGCTATCAACACGGGCGGCGTACTTTCCCTGCCCGACCCAACAAAGCCCAGCGCTCCCCCGATCAACTACCGGGTGAGCATTTTTCAGACGAAACCTCAGCCAACAGACATCTTCCATTGGGTGCGAGTGACGTTTGAGATTTTCGATGACTGTAAGGGGCGTTCTTTTGATGGCGGTACGGGTAGGACTGTCAGATGTTTTTTGCATGAGCCGTTAACCATTAGCCATGTGCTTGATTGCCTTATGGTTGACTCGTCTGGATGGCGACTATTTTGGCTGGAATCAGGCCCGACAAGAACCGTCAAGACCCGGTGAAGGGCTAGAACCAGAAACACACAGTGCGAGTGCCTGTGTCGCGTTTATATGCGACATGGGCACTCCCCTTGTTTTAAGCGGTGTTTGTTGCTCGTCTAGCTGGTTCTCTAAGTGAGAATGCACCTTATTTCGTTTACCAGAAAGGAAAGAAGCAGCATGTCAGAAGGTATCTACGCGACCATTAACCAACGCAAGGACGGGAAAACGCTCGTCCGTATCGTTGAAGTGGGAAACACGAGCATCAGCCATGACTCAATCCACCACATGATGTCTCTACCCCAGCAGGGCTGGGACCCATATAAAGTCCTCGATGTCTTACTGAAAGTTATAAAGGACTGCGAAAGCATCCACGCAATCACAGAGTGCTCGGCAGAAGAAGCTGAAGCTCCCGACGATTGGGCTGCTTTATTCACGGAAGATAAGAAGCAAAAACTTTTAGTCGCAAACATGCGGCTCTCTAGTGATGTGCCCGCGTTTGAGCGTGACTTTGATGAGCGAGTGTTTGACTCTCGACAGGAAGCTCTCGACGCGATCTACAACCACTACTCTCCCGTTTTAATGAGTAAGAACCTCTTGTGGGACTTAGATGAGAACACGTTTACGTGGTTCACCGCTCCGGGCAAGCGCTACAGTTTCGTCGCGTTCAATTTCGGCCTAGAGAAGGTTGAGAGTTGTTCTGCCGTGACTTACTCGTTCGAGCAGATGTGTGATCGTCGGGCCGTAGTCAACGCTATCAACGGCGAATCACGCCACCGACTTCCTGAAATCCCGCTTTACCGCACACCCTTAGAGCAGCGTCCCCCAGAGGAATATGAGAGCAAAATCCGGCCAATAGTTATCGAGTACCGGAAAGGCAAAGAAAACACGGAAACCAGTCTCACTGGGACTATTGAGAAAATCCTTGTTCACGGTAAGGAACACGAACAGTGGGAACCCACCTCATTCAAGGTCGTCCTCGACAAGCGGTTCGGTTACGACACTCTGATCGTCACGTTCTACCGCAATGAAAAGCCCGTGTTCAAGACAAGCGCTAATCCCTCTACCTACAGGAACATGAGGGAAGCCGTGTTCGAGTCACTATGCACCACCGCAAGGCGTATTGCCGATAACCGCGATGAGCTGATGATCGGCGTGAAAGACGGCCTACGCTACAACGATGACTGGACCTTGTTCCAAGACAAAGCTAAGCATCTTCTCCTCGACACCTACAAGGTCTACATCTACGCGGGTGTGCGTGACGTGAGCGTTCCGCGCAGTGAAGGACTGTCTGCCGGTGAGATGAACCTAGCTGAACGCCTAACCCTCAGCGCCGCAATGACACTCAAAGCGATAGAAAAAGCGGAAACCCGGCAAGAAAAAACGCGCCTTAGAACCACGTACTTCATCGTTGACTGGCAAAACGGCGTGTTCGCGCAGGCTATCGGCGCGGCAGAAGCCAAGAAGAAAGCGAAACAGGCCACTGGGCCTCGCACGCATGTCATCGCTTACAAAGACCTCGCAGGCTCTCCGCTGGTTCACCCGCAAGCCCAAGACCGGCCATTCCGAGAAAGCGTCTTGGCCTACACGAAAGAAGGCTATACGCAGGAACGTATCGCGTTGATTCTGGCTATGAGCGTTAAGGACGTGTCAGCGTCCCAGCGTGGCCTGTAAGTAGGATTCTCGCTCGTCTTAAGCCTGGTTTCGCGCGCCTGTTGAGCACAGGCCCAACCGTTCGGAAAATCCGAATACTTCATACTCGGTCCCGCGCGCTTGTTGAGTACAGCGCGTGGGACCGGACTTTTTTAACCACACTCACGCGGTAAAAGGAGGTGTTTCCTAGCGGTAAGACAATCACTCCACCAAAAGAAAACGGAGGCCCATCATGGGACAACGCGGCGTTTACGCAACAATCCAGAAAAAGCCTGACGGAACATACGTCGTAGAGCACGTCAACGTGCAATGGGCTTTACACCTTCACCACGCCTTGAACTACATTCTCCGAGACCCCGAACGACTGCGAGCCGAAGATTGTTTGAGAGTCCTGAAAGACGGTATCCGTGACTGTGTGCATGTCGGCGCGGTTGAAGTTCTCGCTGACGACTACAAGTACCTCGATAGCAGCTTGAAGGACGCTCATAGCGAGCACACGGTTTGGTCTCTCGATAAGAAGGACGTTTTCTGTGTAGAAGGAGTCCTTCTGGCAGAAGAACCGGGACTAGGGCAAATTGGGAAAGCTCGCACGTTTAAGACTCGTAAAGCCGCTGAGAAGTTCGTGTTTACGCACGATCATGTGCAGGACGCTGTTTCGCTCCTGTGGGACTTGGACGCGAACACGTTCACGTGGTTCACCGAAGGCGACTACTACAGTATTCGGGCATATAACTTTGCGACCGGACAGTATGAGTTCTGCTGCCGCGTGACATACAGCTTTGAGCAAATGAAGGCCCCGGAGATCGAGAAAGTTGAGTTTTTCGGCAGGTCTAGCAGTAAGGACATTATTCCCCTCTTCGGTGAGAGTTCTTCTCCCAGCGAGGAAGGCCCAGAGAAGGGCGAAACCTACACGCCCGCGCACCTCCCGGGCGAAACAATCAACTACACCATGCAGCGCCACGATGACGGCCCCGCTACTACAGTGACCGGAAGCATCTATTCTGTTTCAACGCCCCGCGTCACGCGCAATTTCCAAGGACTGACCTACACGGCAACGCTTGACACTCGTTTCGGGTTCGACACATGGGTGTACAAGCTCATGCAGAACGGTAAGCAAGTCTGGCGGTGGAGCCACACCCCGAAGATCGACGGGCATGACGGTGATGTGTTCCTTGAAGGTCTCTACACGACGGTCGCCACCTACGACCCCGACGACATGACCGACAAGATGACGAAGGGCCTGCTCTACAACGACCCGCACGCAGTCTTTAACGAGAAGATCGACTTCCCCTACGGATACCGTCAGGTAATGGACTTCATCGACATGCTGAACCGGCGAAACCCCGACGCGGAAGATATGCCCCCCGTGGCGAAGTTCGTGAACTTACTGACCGCAACCTACCGGGACATCGAAGAGGCAACAAGCCAAGAGGACCGGGAACGTCACGCAGACCGTTGTTTCACTGTCAAGCGCGATGGAAGGCTCGGCATGATTCTCGGTGGCGCGCGCGATATCCAAGCCCGTATAAGTGAAGCACTCGCGGTTTGCAGCTACCAAAACGTAGTGAGCGTTCCCGTGCGCGCTCACGGGCAAGAACCGAAGATGGAAGCCCTGCTTTACACGAAGGAAGGCTACAGCCAGCCCACCATCGCACTACTCCTCGGCGTGACCGTTAAGGGAGTGTCCGCACTACAACGCTCAATGGCCGACAAGTAAGAAGGCAGGCTCGTCATGGCGCAAGCAGGTATTTACGCGACGATCAAACAAGAAGGCAAGAAGTGGCGCGTTGAGCACACTCACGTCCAGTGGGCACTCAACCTAGAAGCTAATCTTCACCGTATTCTCAATGACACTGAGGCCGGTTGGGAGATCAGCGAGGTCTTGGAAACCTTAGAGACCATCATTCGTGAAGCCGCGCATATTAGCGAGATCGCGATTGACGGCCCCGGTGACGATATCGTTCCCGAAGGTGTCCCCGCACGGTTCGTCTGCCAGTCCGGTGAGGACTATTACTTGTGGGCTGAGCGCCCGCAGTTCACTCCCGCCGGGGAGGAAGAATGGTCTCCCAGTCGCATGTTTGACTCTCGGAAGGCGGCGGAAAAGTTCGTCAAGACCCACCCGTATGTAGAGGACGGTATTTCGCTCCTATGGGATTTGGATGCGAACCTGTTCACGTGGTTCGTGCCGACTGTCCCTAAGAAATACGCTGAGTACGCTTCATGCTTGCGGGCTTACGACTTTAAGAACGATTGCTTCACCACATGTTTTGAGGTGACCTATTCGCTTGATGAGATGGAGGCGGGCGGCGAAGAACGCGAGCTGGAAATCACGTCTGGAATGCCCGACCGTAAGATCGTGTCAGCCCACGAGGACGCGGAAGAAAAACCCACTAGCGGCAGTGACCCTGATGACGCTTTCACTTTCGCTTCCACAGAAGGCCCCGTTAAGCTCGTCTGCTCGATGAACAAGGAAAGCGCACTCTTGTACTCCGGTTCAATTTACGCAGCGCGCGCGAAAGGCCCGAACGTGAACATCGACCAGACGTTCACGGGCCTCACCTACACAGCGACTTTTGACGGACGTTTCGGGTTCGAGACGTGGCTATACAAGCTCATGCAAGACGGAAAGCAAGTGTTCCGCATGTCCGTTGACGGCGGCTGGTATCAAGACTTTGAGCAGCCAGTGTTGGAAGGCTTGTGCGACGTGGTACGTAACTTTGTCGAGCGCCCGCCGACGCGGGACATGTACAAGGGCTTGTACTACAACGACCTCAACCACGTTTTTGAGAGCAAGATTTTCAAGAACGTTGACAGCGCGTTCTATAGGCACCTGATGGAAGCCCCTGGCCCTTACAGGCTGAAGCGTGTCAGTCGCCTCACGCAGCTCCTCAAAGACACGTTGCATGACGTGGACTCCGCTAAGGACGCTAAAGAACGCAAACACCACATGGAACGCCTGATCGCCTACAACCCACAGGACGATAAGTTCTTCCCCATCTACGGTGGAAAGAAGCAAGTGTTCCGCGAAGGTGGCCCCAAGAAAGACTGGTCGTATTTCAGCTACTCGGTGATCGCAAGCACCCCCGTGTTCGCCGCCGAGTTCGAGGACGGTGACTTAGTGAGCAGCGCACAGCTCTACACGAAGGAAGGCTACTCGCAAGAAACAATCGCCCTACTCCTTGGCATGACTGTTAAGCAGGTTGCTGACATCCAGAAGGCAGGACGCTAACAATCTCTCCCCTTGTCCCCGTCTCGGCATCGTCCGGGGCGGGGACACTTTTATCCCTGCTCTCTCACGCCGCGTGAGTGTTCCAAACGTATGGACATGAACCAAGCTGTCGCGAAAGCCGTCTCCGCTGAAAGAGCCATTAGCGGTATGACCGTGCGCGAACTATCCGAAGCGTCCGGCATCCCCGTAAGCACTCTCATGCGCATACTCTCCGCAGAACGCGACATCAAGATCAACCAGATCACGCAGCTTGCGCAAGCGTTCCACACCACGCCCGCCGACCTCGTATGGCGAGCACAAGAGATCATCCGGCGAGGGCAGAGACCCTGAAAGACCCGTTCCAGACATAGCCATACTCGCATAATTACGGTACAAAACAGCGTTTTTAGCACCTTGGTCATGAACTTGAGTCTTGGTCATATAGTTACGGTTCTTGGTTATGGAAATCCACTTTCTCGGTTATGGAAATTAAATCCTTGGTCATATAGTTTCTGTTTTTCGCATGGTCGTGTTTTTGGGGCGTGTTTTACGTCTTGGTCATGATGTTTCACTCCTTGGTCATGAGAATCACCGGCTTGGTCATATAGTTTCCGGTTTTTAGCACGGTGCATTGTTTGGTCATGTTTTGGTCGCCTAGTCCACGTTTTGAGACGCTATAGCACGGTCAGCGTCTTGGTTACGGTCCCCGGTTTACAGCACGCTACCCCCAAGAGACTGTTTCGTTGGAAACACAGGGCTTTCGGCGTGTTGATGACGTTTTTTGATGACTGATGTAAACTGATGTAGGAAAACTGATGAAAAACACCATCAGAAAACCTCCGCAACGACTTCCCCGAACCCGGGGGTCTCCGAAAACACGGGGGTTAGACCAAACGCCCGCCCCCGGTTGATGTGTTTTGACGACAAAAACCATCAACAAAACAGGGTGAAAGAGAGGATGAAATGGGTATCAGGCAGGATATCGACGCAATGCGATTCAAGATCGCTGAGGTCGATACAGACGGCAAACCGCTCGTGGGTGGGCGCGGACAGAAGATCGCGAAGCGCACACTCGCGTTCATTCGAGGCGGCTCCTACTATGACAAGCCCCTCTATCGTCAAGTGATCTCGCTTTATCTCGACGGCTACACGGACGTTGATTCTCTCGCTCAAGCTGTCGGTCGTAAGCCGAACACTGTCCGCCAGCTCAGGGACGCTGGGTTGCGTGAAGCATCCCGCAAGCTCGGCGCTGGATTCTTCCGTGACTTCCTTAATGGGGGTAGCGCGTGGGATGCGTGCGAGCGCGCGTTGGATGCGTGTGAGAACACGGGGCGCGAGGACTTGTCGGATTTGTTTGACCCGTACATGCTGCAAGCGATTCGTTTCCGTGCGGGTAATACTCCGGTGAATGAGTCGATGAGTCACGTTGAGGCTATCGCCGGAATGCAGCTCCTTGCGGATGCTCGTAAGAGCGTGTTCCTCGCCGCGCTTGAAAAGGTTCCCCCGGTTCAGTTGGCGTTCGCGTTGAAGCTCCTTGAGGGTGAGATCGGTTCGTCCAGTCAGATTGAGGACTACCGGGCGTTCATTAAGTCCGCTCCGAAGCAGGCGTAACCGATGAGCACGTGGGAGGACGCGCGTAAGCGGGCAGAGGAACTTACTGCCGTTGGCGATGTAGTGGCGCTCGACGTGGGCGACAACTATGCGCTCACGGTTCCCTCTGACACGTCCTCGGAAGCAGTGTTCCGCTACCTGACGGGTATCGCCCAGTGGGAAGCAGCGGGGAAAGAAAAACCCCTCGTTGTCGAGTTGGACGATGAACAAAAGCGCCTACCGTCGTTCGTGTATCCCATTGAAGCGGCCTGCGCTGAAACCGGCGGCGTGTTCATCGTCGAGGACGATACGAAGCGTTCAACGGACATGGACTACCGGCTCCATATCGAACGGGCGCGCTTACACGGGTTGTTTCGTGTGGCGAGCGTGAAAGAAAAACGCGGGGCCGCTTGGTTTGGTCCGGGTAGCGTCGTCGTCGTTCATTCTCGTAAGCAGATACGCGCCGGGGAGAACGCTATCGGGCAAATCTTCTCCTCTGTTGTCGTGGTCGTATCGTCGGTGACTGACAGTGGGTTCACTGGCTTGGCTTACCCGGTGATGTACACGCTCGAAGAGGACATGGCAGCATATCGCGAACTTCTTGCCCGCAGCCCCGAGTCCGCGAGTTCGTTTGTCGATATCGTGGCGGCTCCCGTTGAGGGCAGTGAGAAAACATTCGACTTCAGGGACACGGCTATTAACTTCTTGGGCTACCAAGAACCATTCCTCGTCACTCCCCTAGATGAGACGGTGAGCGTGGAAATGATCGTGACCAGCGGCGGCGAGCCGGTGAGTCGAACATTCACTGAACCGGACGGCATGTATTGGATTCTCAAACAGCGAGGTATCCCATTTGACGATGAACGCTTTAAGCGCGAGTACAACCTCGCGTCCCCCTCGTGGGAGACCTGCGGGGAGAGTATCGACGAAACCCAGAGGCGTGCGCTCGTCCTTGAAGGAACACGCTTCAATGCGTAAGGCCATGACGGTGAGCGCGATCATGGAACAAATGTGCTTGTCCTACTATCAGGTAGACCCGCAGCGCCGGGAAATCATCTACGCACGCAGCGAGGACAACGTGTTCCGCCGGTATCGGATTGGCTCACGTAAAGACGACCAGCACAGGTGGTTGGAAGCATTAAACCAACTGTGCATCATTCCCCTGCCGCGTATAGATTCTCGCGGGACGCGCAGCGCCGTGTACTTCCAGCACGCCTTGTGTTGTATCCAAAACCGGCGCACCGGGATAACAACCACATACGGTGTTCCCGTAGACAATGAGCGTTACCGGGCGCGCCCCTCAACATCAGGCGGCATATTGTTTGACTCCATTCTTCTTGACCTGACCCGCGTGGAAGCGTTCGTCACTCAAGGCGGCTTCCGGTTCCAATATGCGGGGCCTCTCGGCTTGGGCCATGTGGTGCCAGCGTCCTACTATCGTCTCCCGATCATGGCGGCGAACGCCTCCTATCAGGCGACCCTCGACCAGATGGGTTTAGCGTCTCTCATGGTCATGCCCTCCGGTAAACCCGCCCCCAGCGTGGGGTGGTTGCAAGCCCTCGGGCACCCTCCCTCTGATAAGTCCCTGCGTAGGCTCGCTAAAGTCTCACGTTCTGTCCCCATGCTCCCCAAAATCATCTCCACCCAGAAAGGCATCACCCTTGGAATACTGTGGCCGTGAAATCACGCTAGAAAACCTCGACGCGATTTTCGCCGGGTATAGTCTCGACACTCGCGAAGAAATCAGAAGCGCGCTGTTTCGTGGGACACCCATCCTGCCCTACATTGAGCGCACGCCCGAGGACTTGCACCAGATCAGGCTCGCAATGATCGAGACCGTCCCAGACGTGTTTTTTGTCCTCCCCGCCCCCGT
>FLSB01003337.1_pt1 | contig 12098 bp, 6 predicted proteins | sample 1550551 | NCBI WGS metagenome assembly FLSB01 (sample SAMEA4031774, study PRJEB14383) | metagenome | biome: human; feature: oral; material: saliva | place: Philippines | collected 2014 | reverse complement strand
TTTTGAATTTCGTTTACAAGATCGCTAAAATGCATCTCATGATCGCGACCACGAAGTTCCAAGATAGCACGCGCTACCTCAATCATAGATAGTTCACTTTTTTCTTGCCCAGCAAATACTTCTAATTCCAAAGCGTTTCTCCTCATTTATACTACTATCGCCAGAGCGAACAGACTCTGACCTCATTTTATCATTTACTCTTTATTTTACGATAATTTTGCGGAATAGTCAAAGGTTAAGGGGGAACTAATACAAATCTTCTAAGCTTGGTAACTTCTCAGAGTAACTTCCACTCAGTCAACCGAAGTGTAAATTAGTCTAAAACGGACTTCTATTTCTTTACTACCCAGCCGATGGCATCGCTAGGTGGATTTTCGGTATCAATCCAGATGAATTCAATCCCGATTTCCCCATTTTTAAACTTGGTTAAACGAATACTGTTGATTTCCAGTTCATTGAGTCGTTGGCCTGTCAAGACTTCTCGTTCCTTCAACTGGAAAACACCACGTAAAATCCAATTTCCAAGAATTTCTTGCTTATCAGTCGATTGAACCGCCTTACCAGCTTCTTGGTTGATATAGGCATTGATGACATCTCCAGAAGATAAGAAGCATAGCTTAAAGGTTCTTTCTTCTTTGGATAGAGCTAGTTTTTTAGTACCAGGTTCAAAGGTCCCAAACCCAGGACCAAAGAAATCAGGTCTTTCATCGTGAAAGTTTTTCGAGTCAGGCAGAGGAATGTAAACTTCACTAACTGGCCGATATACGAGTTGTTCAATTTCTTTAATGAGTTTTTTATTGCCAGTATCGTGAACAAAGTGAATCAAATCCTCACGAATAGCTTTCATCTGAGCTTTTTCTTCCTTACTGGTCCATTTTTTCAATAGAATTTCTTCTAAGGATAAAGTCACAAAAGCTAGTCCTTCTGGAGCCAGACAGTCCTTAAATTTATCCTGAATCTTTAAAATCCGTGGCAAGCGATCTTTTTTGGCTAATTTAGAACCACCGTTAAAGGCATTAAAACCAGAGTTTTCTTCTACATTTCCATGTTTGTCTGTGATAACCCAAGATACCGTTTCTAGGACATCGGATTGTTCCTTTTCAGCTGTCAGTAAATGAAGGTTTTCAAAGAGAGAAAAAGGATCTTCGATGTAGTGAACGTCCCAAGTATCTACTACAATGTCTTTATTATTAAAAGTCATGTGGAGCTGGCTGTCAGCTGCTGTATACTTGTAATGATGTTGTCCATCCGTAAATCGAAAATTAGTTGGATTGTTTTTGGTGGTAGAACCTTCAATGACCAGGTTGTCAATATCGACTGGTAAATAAGTCGTCTCCCCGACAAAAATCTTAGGATTTTCTCCCTTTGGTGTCGGCATCAAAACATGATAAACAGCTTCAACATTGACCGAATCTGAGTTAAAACCCTTTATTTGTGCCTTAGAAGATTCGATTCTCTGATTTCTCAAAGTCGCAATCTTTCGGGCCAACTCTTCATAGCGTTGATAGTTTTTCTTGTCTGCTGTTTCTTTATCTGCTGAAATATCTGCATGAAACTTGATATCACCCAACAATTCAGTCCAAGATTGAGAATCTTTTTTAAACTGAGCGATTTTTTGATCTCCCGAATTAATCCCAAAAGATTTGATACCCACTAGGTATTTATGATTTTCATCCACAACGACAGAAGCATCATAAGAAGTATTGGCAATATCTTCTCCAACAGCATTAAAAGCCTTCTGGAAAACAGTCTCCTGAAATTTGGAGTTAACAATCGGAGCAACATAATTCTCTGTTTGTCCCTCATCTTCAGATTCTGCCTTTTGAGAGAAAGCTTGGCTCAAGCTAGCGAAGTTGATAATTAAGGTTTTGTATTTGTCTTTTTGTTCAGACTTTAGATGTTCCCACATAAGCGCCCTCTTTTCTATCTTCAGTATATCAAAAGAAGATTAGTTTTTCACTAACCCTCTTATATATTCGTTAATTAATACTGTAAAATTCGAGATTTCCTCGTTTTTTAACCAATTTTAAATAATCTTCATCTGATAGAAGGGCTAGACCATCATCATAAGACTTGATTTTTTCAAGAGCCTGGTCATAGCTATCTACAAAGTCCTTAACATAGGATTGTCCTTCAAATTGTCCATTCATCTTGGTGTAGATAATTGCAATTTTTCCTGAGCGTTCAAGTTGAGATTGCCCCTGACTTTCATTTAAAGCCTTAGCAACATTCTCTGCGATGCGTTTAATCACGGGCACAACCACACTGTTTCCGGCTTGTTTGTAGAGCTGACCGTTAGAAACTCCTTCTGGGATTTTAAAGGATTTAGGGTATCCTTGAACGTTAAAGGTTTCTTTCGGTGTCAACTTACGAATCTCACCACTGTCTGTCAAAATCAATGGAACGTTATGTCCACCTGTTCCCATATTTGCTGTTAGGGTAGGAACAACACCATTTTTATTTTCACGGACATATTGGCGGCGCCACTGGTATACCGTGTCTTGACTGGTCACTTCAAACTTCAACTGGTCATAGAAGTTTTGCTTGCCTTCACGGTAGTAGTAGACCTCGTCTAGCTTATCACCAAAGTTAATCACATCCTGAAGACTCGTAGTCAGCTTAATTTCCTCTGGAAACTCAAACAAGTCATAAGCTTCCTTGATATCAAAACCAACAATGTAGATACGTTCACGGTTTTGAGGGATATTTCCATAGTCTTTCCCGTTGAGAACCTTCCACTTGATAAAGTAGTTGTTCTCGGTCAAGGCTTCACGAATAACCTTGAAGGTATTGCCGTGGTCATGACCTACCATGTTCTTGACATTTTCGATGAAAATGGCACGAGGTTTGCATCCTTCAATCATGCGAAGCAATTCGAAGAAAAGATCGCCACGATCATCATCAAAGCCCTTGCGATAACCCGCAATACTAAAGGCCTGACAAGGGAAACCTCCCATAATCACATCCACGCGCTCAGCCGGAATATCCTCTGGCTGAACATCGTGAATATCACGACCATCCAAATAGGTATCTGGATGGTTTAACTGATAAGTCTGACGCGCATACTTATCAAATTCATTGGCATACACCACTCTGAACTCGTTGGTCTGTTCAAATCCCAACTCAATTCCCCCAACACCTGAGAAGAAAGCTGCAATGTTGTACTTCTCAGGTCGGTTCGAACTTACAGAATTTGTCATGTCTTACCTGCTTTCTAAAATATTGGCTTTTCTAGTATAACATAAATAAATTGTTACGAATAATAAATAATCTATTCTCTTATAAACCAATCCAAATCATTGCTGTTAATATTTTCGTTAAAGTGAAAATCAAGGATACTTAAGCTACTTTTTACGGGATTAAATATTTTGATATTAATTCCTTTGTGGTTATTATATATTTTTTTTATTGACTTTAAATGACTTTGGCTTAAACCAACTACTTTGTATTCCGAACTACTTAATAGTTGTTTTTTAAAGAAATAATCAGCAAAAAATTTACTATCAAACAGTAATATAGTACCATTAACTTGTAATTGTTCAAACAGATTCTTACCATTTATCATCATTAATGTCCAAAAAGGATCTCCTACAGTATCTTGTGATGGTGTTAAACAATACTCATTATCAAAAGAAATGAATTTATTGAATTCTTTAAACTGCATAATCTTAATTCCGTTAAAAATAGCGACTTTTTTAGCTCCGTCCTGAAAATAACTATCTTTGGAAATAAATATACCGTTTAGACCACCAACATTGCGCAGTTTATAATAAAAATCTCTTAAACTTGCAACATTGACAGGCTTATTCCAGTCCTTACACTCGATAGCAACTCTAAAAATTGAACCTAAATGTTCGTATTCATATATAACATCAAATTGGTTTGTACTACCATCACTACCTATCAACGTAACATCTCTGTCAACCTTTGCACTTATTCTATCTTTCATTCCTATTAGTAGATAGATTTTTTGTATGACTTTTTCGAATTCCGTTCCCTTAGTAGTGCTCTTTATTTTGCTTTTTGAATTTGCCACAGATTATTTCCTCAAATAATATTCTCGTAAATATTTAGAATCAATACTATAAACTTTAAACTCATTTAAACTGCACTGTTCGTATTGACTTAAAACTATTCCAAATTTGTTATCTGAATTAGTTTTTTCTACTAGATCCATTAAAATTCTGAGATGTTCTTGAGATAAACCAAAAACTGAGTAATTGCTACTATTTACAGAATTTTGTTTTTCTGCCCATATCTTTGCCTGCTTTTTAGATAAAAATAAAAGAATGGTGTTTTCGAATGTAAAATAATTCCCATTAACATTCCCATTTAAATCAATTTCCATCAAAGTCCAAAAAGGATCGCCAATAACTTCGTTATTGGGAAGCAATACTTGTAGAGTTGAAAATACTTTCCTTTCCACTTCTTTTGAAAAATTAAATTTCCTAGTCTGTATATTGCATTTCTGAGCCATTTCAATAGCTTTTGTAGAAATATCTTGATCAAAATAAATAACTGCCCTTGGAAAAAACTTTAAATCGTTTATAACATTTGTAAAGTCCCAAATATCCTTTTCTGTTACTATGCTACCCTCGATTATCTTAATGACAATTATTTCTATATTATTCATCTGAGTAAATTCAACATAAAGATCAAGTGAATGTTCAATAAGTTTTCCTGGGATATTTATATTTTTAAAAACTTTCGTATTCCGTAGTCTCTCCATCTTGCATCTTTCAATATACATTGAATATACGATTTCTTTTAAAGTTTGTTTCAATATTTTTCTCCAATTATAGTTAATTGCAGGTAGAATAGTACAACACGAATTCTAAATCATTGTTAAAAGTTAATTTACAGTGAAATGACATAAAAAATGAACAAATTAATTAGGAAATCCGAACCAATTTCTAACAATGTTTTAGAAATCTCAATGTACTACTCCAAATTCAATCCACTATATATTCTTTCATTTTTCATTATACCAAAAAGAGTCTGGGACAAAAAGATTTTGATTTTAGGAATTCTTTATTATAAATTTTAAAAATCGATAGATTAGACAAAAAAGCGAACAAGACAGAATTCTGAGTGTCAGATAACTCGTGTTGTTCGCTTTTTATATTTAAGGCTAGACTTTTGTCCCAGACTCTTCTGCGCTTATTTCACCAACTTCTTCATCTCATCAATTCGTGCTACGGTCGTATCATACTTGCTCCTACGTTTACTTCCGCACGCGCATTACGAACAGCACGGATTAGATACTTCAGACTTTATATATCTATATCTGAAAACCAATTTGGTTGAAACAATTTTTAAATTCCTCCATATTGTCAATTTGATTTGCATCAATCAATACAACTAATTCTTCCTCTGCTCGAGAACATCCAACATAAAAAAGTTTGTAAGCTGTTAAGACTGATCTAACTAAATTATTATTAAAAATATTTTCTTGTATCTTCTTTATTGCTGTTTTCTTTTGAAAGTTAAGTTTATTTTCTTTTAAACAAATAAATTTAAAATAATCATTATCTAGATACTTATTAAAAATCTCTTGAAAATCACTAAAGTATCGTTCTCTATCACCTACATCAATTTTTCTTATTTTTTTTCCTAATTTTTCTTCTAGTGATAAAATATCATTATTAAAATCATAATAAAACTGTTGAAAATTATCGAAATTAAATACAATATTTTGAGTATAAAAACTTGAAAATAGATTTAGAAATTCATATATCTTAATACCTGGGGTACTTGAATTTTCTGCTACAAATAGTATCTTTTTATGCCCTTCTCCTTTAACCCCATGTTGTGTTGACACCATGGGGGTTCTATTATATTCATCTATCAATTTAAATAATTCAATTGAAGAGCAAAATAAATCAGTATAAAGAAAATCTCCGTTTTTGTCATATAAAAATATAAATTTATAAAAGTCATCACTAATAACTTTATTAGCTACCAATTCTTGGATTACAATTCCTAAAAGATCCTTAGATTCCAATAGCTTAACAAAGAGATCCATTTTTTCTTTCATCTTTACCTTATCCTGATGAAATTCAATTTTCAAAATGTTGCTGTCAAAAACTGGAACAGATTTACCAAAAGATAAGTTATTTTTGCTATTTTTTAAGAGTCGTATCATTTCACCATAATTTTTATTATGATATTCACTCAATACCTGAAATAGCAAACTTAAAAAAGACATTAGCACATCAGGATTTTCATCATAGTTACTGTTAACCAGAACATCCATTACACTAACACGACCATTATTAGGGTATATTTTCTGATATATTTTATAGATTTCTTCAGCAGACTTCCCACTATTATTGATGTTTTGAAACCTTTTTTTATTAATTGTTCTTAATTTATAAAACTCTTCGTAAGCCTCTCTATTATCAAATAAATATTTTTCAATGTTATCTGTGAAGACTAATTGAGGGAATTGACCTTTTTTGCCTTTGTAAGCGACTTGTTTTACTCTAGAAGAAGATTGGTATAAATTATTTAATAAATCAACTATTTCTTCAGAGGATCGGTAATTGGTGGTAAAGGTTTTTGAGAGATTACCATCAAATTCTCTAAATTCAGTTTCAAACGAACCATCATATTTATTATAAATTTCTTGCATCTTGTCTCCAAGAAAATAAACATTTGTTGAACTATCTTTAGCCGAATTATAAAAAAATCTCAAAATATCTGCATTTGTATCTTGAACCTCATCAATGAAAATATAATCATACATCTCACGTAACTTAAACCCAATTTTAGGAAATCTATCTATTAATTTAAATGAAAAGTTCAATAAATCATCATGAGATAAACCACCATTTAACACGGATGAGTATTGTCGTTCATTATAATAAATTTCATATAAATTTGATTTTATTGTCTCCTCAGAAACTTCACCCTCTACTTGAAATCTTTCTTTATATCTATTTAATTTTGTTTCTTCTTTGAGTGTAGTCTCAATTTCTTCTTTATAAATTTCAAGATAATAGTCTATAACTTTCTCATTTCTAAAGAATGGCTTTCAAAACTTATTTAAGAAACTATGAATAGTTGATATTTCAACGTTTGGAGAAACAATTCTTTCCTGCATTACTTGGGAGGCTCTATTAGTATAGGTAATACACAAAATTTTAACAAATGGTTCATTATTAAGAATATCGTTAATAGTCTTACTAATAAAGTAAGTCTCGCCACTTCCAGCAGGAGCATTTATTTTGTAGAAGTTATTTTGTTGTTGAGCCACGATAATCCCTCCTCAATATAATTAGGTAACACTTCATTTACTTTATCTTTAAAAATAATTGAGTACATAAAATTTGTTTTATCAATAATTGAAACTATATCTCTTATTGAACGTTTTGGTTCACATGTTTCTTTGAATTTCTCATACTCAGCATACTCTTCAGGATGGTTATCTCTCAGATAATCAATTTTCCTATTTTCTTTTGATATATCTAATCTATTATATATTTCCTCTCTTTTCATACTACACTCTTTGCCAGAAGTAATATTAGGTAGTGTCAATTCAAAAGATTCATTAAATTTGTCCCACTCCGATTTGTTAAATTTTTCAAACACACTTTTCATTTCCCCTGTTGGAGAAATAATTTTATATAATAAAGCATCTTCTAATGTTCTAGCATATCCATCTCTATATGTTTGGGTAAAAATTTCTATATTCTTTTCTCTATCTTGACTCTGCTGTTGATAAATATCAGCAACATCTTTATTGTCAGCAGATAATATTGAATTTAAAGTCGTATTAGAAGATTTATCTCTGCATATTCCATCTAACTCCTCTCTTTCTTTATCATAATCAATATCAGTAAAAACACAGGCCATAATTTCCAATTCATTTAATAGTGGAAAATATTTATGTGCATAAGCACCACCACATTGACAATAACTTAAATATTGTCGGGCTAAATTACTGTACTTTGAATCCTTCCTATTAATCAAACTTTCAAAATACATTCGCTCTGCATCTCCTTCATAAAAAATAACAGCATCTGAAAAAATTAAATCTGCGAAATTCAACTTAAAGAATGTTTCATAAAATTCTTTTTCTCCATTATCGTTAATAAATTGATGTAAATCAACAATACGATTCATAAAGTTATTTTCTGAACGAATTACCTTTATATCATTAACATCTACATTTTTCACAATTTCAGTGGAATGAGTTGTAATAATCCCCTGTAGATTTTTTTTGCTACTAAAAATCGTTTCAATATAACTAACTAGCACTTTCTGCATCTGTATATGCATATGTGCTTCAGGTTCTTCTATAACAAATAAATTAACAGTAGTTGGTTGAATAGTTCTACTAAATCTATCAATTTGAAGACTCATATAAATTAAATTACTAATACCCAGACCTTGGGATTCTTCAGTTAAACTAAACAAAAATTCATCAGTACTATGTGAATAATTTATTAATAAACTATCCTTAATCAAGTTCAATAAATTCTTTTCGTTAAAATGAAATTTCGCTTCTAAAGCTTCAATTTCATTTTTTGATACATTATCTAGACTACCTTTTAAGTCAGATAAAATTTTTTGTGTTTCTTTTTGAAAACTACAATCAATTTCTGATTCAGCCAAATCATTAGCTATTTTATTTTTTAATTCATCAAATTTACTATCCCATACAGAATCACGATTAGTGGAATCGGATGATGAAATAATTGATGTAGTTATCTTTTTATTTTTAAGATTTTCATCATCTAGTTCTCTATCAGCAGATATATATTCAAAATGGAATAATTTTTTAAAATCTTTATATTCAATAATTTTCTTATTATTGAAATCTTTATCAGCATAAAAATAAATACTTTCTGTATTTTGTTCTATGATTTCTTGAAGTATTGTAGCTGATTTGATATCTTGTTTAATAAATTCTTCTTTTATTACCTCTGTATTGAGTTTATAATTGTATTCAAAATAAAAGTTCCGCATATCATCTTCTAGATCCATTAGGTAGTTTGCAAATAGACCTATGGATTCCTCCACATCATAGGACAATACAATTTGAAGTTTTATTTTTATATGTTCATTAATATAATTTATAAATTCAATGAACTTCTCATCATTAAAATCTGAGGAAAGATCTAATTCCTTAACTTTTTTATCCAACAAAGACTTTAATGAGATAGAAAAATCATTAAAACCCACTGACTTTCTTGATTTATTATTGAAAACAATGTCTAACAGCTGAATAAGCGAAGTTTTTCCACTATTGTTAGCTCCTGCTAAAATAGCAAAATTTCCATGATTTAAATTTATTGTACTCTTATTAAAGCGTCTATATCCCTCAATAGTAATTTTATCAATTCTCATAAGAATTCTCCTTTTCATAAAGAAAGCGTTACCAACAAATATTGAGAAATAAACCTAAATATTAAAATTTAGGTTTATGATTCAGATCTTATTTCACCAACTTCTTCATCTCATCAATACGCGCGACGGTCGCGTCGTACTTAGCTTGATAGTCGGCTTGTTTGTCGCGTTCTTTTTGGACGACTTCTGGTTTGGCATTGGCTACGAAGCGTTCGTTAGAGAGCTTCTTGCCGACCATATCCAGTTCTTTTTGCCACTTAGCCAATTCCTTGTCGAGACGAGCCAGTTCTTCTTCGACATTGAGGAGGTCTGCCAGTGGCAGGTAGATTTCTGCTCCTGTGATGACGCTTGACATAGCAAGTTCAGGTGCAGGAATAGTTGATGCGATTTCCAAGTGTTCTGGATTTGTAAAGCGTTTGATGTAGTTGACATTGCTGTTAAAGAAGGTTTCCAAGTCGCTATCGCTTGTCTTAACAAGGATTGTGATAGGCTTGCTTGGTGCTACGTTTACTTCTGCACGCGCATTACGTACTGCACGAATCAAGTCTTTAAGACTTTCTACACCAGTGTGGGCAGCGAGGTCTTCAAGGGCTGGATTGACAGTTGGGTATTCTGCTGTGACGATAGATCCTTCTGAGATTTGGCCAAAGATTTCCTCTGTCACGAATGGCATGATTGGGTGAAGGAGACGAAGGATCTTGTCCAAAGTATAAAGGAGAACAGAACGTGTGATGACTTTCTCTTCTTCATTATCGCTATAAAGGACTTCTTTAGTCAACTCAACGTACCAGTCAGCAAACTCATCCCAGATAAAGTTGTATAGGATGTGGCCAGCTACACCAAACTCAAATTTATCAAAGTTGGCAGTTGCTTTTCCGATTGTCTCATTGAGGTTGTGGAGAATCCAGCGGTCTGTGACGTTTCCAGCTTCCTTGTTAACAACTTTTTCCACATTAGCCGTTGCTTGCTCAAGGGTCAAGCCTTCATTGTTCATGAGAATGTAGCGAGAGATGTTCCAGATCTTGTTAATGAAGTTCCATGAAGCATCCATTTTCTCGTAAGAGAAGCGAACGTCTTGCCCTGGAGCAGAACCGTTTGAAAGGAACCAACGAAGGGCATCAGCACCGTATTTCTCGATGACATCCATCGGGTCAATCCCGTTACCAAGAGATTTCGACATCTTACGTCCTTGCTCGTCACGGATGAGACCGTGGATAAGGACGTTTTGGAATGGCTGACGGCCAGTGAATTCCAATGATTGGAAGATCATACGAGACACCCAGAAGAAGATGATGTCGTAACCTGTAACTAAGGTTGAAGTCGGGAAGTAACGTTTGAAGTCTTCTGAGTCGACATCCGGCCAGCCCATAGTTGAGAATGGCCAAAGGGCAGAACTGAACCACGTATCCAAGACGTCTTCGTCCTGAGTCCATCCGTCGCCTTCTGGAGCTTCTTCGCCGACGTACATTTCACCCTCAGCATTGTACCAAGCAGGGATTTGGTGACCCCACCAGAGCTGACGAGAGATAACCCAGTCGTGGACATTTTCCATCCATTGAAGGAAGGTATCGTTGAAACGAGGTGGGTAGAATTCTACCTTATCATCTGTGTCTTGGTTGGCAATGGCATTCTTGGCCAATTGGTCCATCTTGACGAACCATTGCGTAGACAAGCGTGGCTCAACCACAACACCTGTACGCTCTGAGTGGCCAACACTGTGGACACGTTTTTCGATTTTAACAAGGGCACCGATTTCTTCCAGCTTAGCAACGACTGCCTTACGAGCTTCAAAACGGTTCATGCCTGCAAATTCGAAGGCCAAGTCATTCATGGTTCCGTCGTCGTTCATAACATTGACTTGTGGCAAGTTGTGGCGTTGACCAACCAAGAAGTCGTTTGGATCGTGGGCAGGTGTGATTTTCACGACACCAGTACCAAACTCAGGATCTGCGTGTTCGTCTCCAACGATTGGGATGAGTTTATTAGCGATTGGAAGGATGACGTTTTGACCAATCAAGTCCTTGTAGCGTGGGTCTTCTGGGTTGACCGCAACGGCAACGTCCCCAAACATGGTCTCAGGACGAGTTGTAGCAACTTCAAGAGCGCGTGAGCCGTCTTCTAGCATGTAGTTCATGTGGTAGAAAGCACCTTCAACGTCCTTGTGAATCACTTCAATATCAGAAAGAGCTGTACGAGCTGCTGGGTCCCAGTTAATGATAAATTCACCACGGTAGATCCAGCCTTTCTTGTAAAGGTCCACAAAGACTTTGCGAACGGCTTTTGATAAACCTTCGTCAAGAGTGAAACGTTCACGAGAGTAGTCTACAGAGAGCCCCATTTTGCCCCATTGTTCCTTGATAGTAGTGGCATATTCATCTTTCCATTCCCAGACCTTTTCCAAGAATTTTTCACGACCAAGGTCATAGCGGGAAATGCCTTCACCACGCAAGCGCTCCTCAACCTTAGCCTGAGTCGCAATCCCCGCGTGGTCCATCCCTGGAAGCCACAGCGTATCAAAACCTTGCATACGTTTTTGACGGATAATGATATCCTGAAGAGTCGTATCCCAAGCATGACCAAGGTGGAGTTTACCAGTTACGTTTGGTGGTGGAATGACGATTGAATAAGGCTTAGCCTTTTGATCTCCTGAAGGCTTGAAAACATCGGCATCAAGCCATTTTTGGTAACGACCAGCCTCAACCTCGGCTGGATTGTATTTAGGTGAAAGTTCTTTAGACATGTGT
>FLSB01000061.1_pt1 | contig 12105 bp, 10 predicted proteins | sample 1550551 | NCBI WGS metagenome assembly FLSB01 (sample SAMEA4031774, study PRJEB14383) | metagenome | biome: human; feature: oral; material: saliva | place: Philippines | collected 2014 | reverse complement strand
CAGCCGCGACGGCCGCCGAGGCGGGGGCCGCCGCCACCGAACCCCTGCGCGCCACAAAGGGCCGCGCCTCCTACCTGGGTGAGCGCTCCATCGGACACCTCGACCCGGGTGCCGTCTCCACCTCCCTCATCCTGCGCGCCGCAGCGCGCGCAGCCACCGAGGGCCAGGACGCATGAGCGCGCGCGTCTCCTTCGTCATCGTCTCCCATTCCGCCTCCCTCGCCGTCGGCGTGTGCGAGCTGGCCGCCCAGATGGCCCCCGACGTGCGCTTCGAGGCCGCCGGGGGCACGGACGATGGCCGCATCGGCACCTCCTACGACCGCGTGGAGGCAGCCCTCGAGGCTGCCCTCGCAGCCGTGGACGGGGAGGGCAGCGGCGTCATCGTCCTGACCGACCTCGGCTCGGCCACGATGACCGTCGAATCAGTCATCGAGATGAGTGACGACCCCGAGCGCGTGCGCTTCGTCGACACCGCCCTCGTCGAAGGAGCCGTCGCCTCGTCGGTTCGCGCCCAGGTCGGCGACGACCTCGACCAGGTCGCCGAGGCCGCAGCCGCCCTCGCCCCGCGCCTGAACGACGCGCCCGCCCAGGAGGCACCCAACCCGGCCAACCCGCCTGTCAGCGGGGGAGCGGGGGAGGCCACGGCCTCGTCGGAGCGACGTGTTCCCCACGCCGAAGGAGACGCCGTCGTTGCGGATCCCGTCGGCCTGCACGCGCGCCCCGCTGCCGCCTTCACGCGCCTGGCGGAAACCTTTGACGCGGAGATCACGGTCAACGGCGTGGACGCAACGTCTATGCTCCTCCTGATGACGCTCGGTGTCGGGCAAGGCGCGACCGTCCACATTGAAGCCAATGGGGCCGACGCCACAGCCGCGGTCCAAGCGCTGACGGATATGCTTGAAAGGACCAATTAGGTAACCCTCACTATCACAGGAGACAACGTGAGCGCCAAGAGTGTTCTGCTGGAACCCCAGCACCTTCTCGACCCCACCCTCGAGCACACCCTCATCGTCGTCAAGCCCGACGGCTACGCCCGCAGCCTGACCGGCGAGATTCTGCGTCGCATCGAGGCCAAGGGCTACACGATCAAGGGCCTCAAGCTCATGGTCGCCACCCGTGAGCTGCTGGCCGAGCACTACGCCGAGCACAAGGGCAAGCCCTTCTTCGATGGCCTCCTTGAGTTCATGAGCTCCGGTCCCGTCGTCGCCATGATCGTCGAAGGCCAGCGCGTCGTTGAGGGCATGCGCGTCCTCATGGGGTCGACCGACCCGACGACCGCCCCCGCCGGCACGATCCGCGGTGACCTGGGTCGCGCGTGGAACAGCCCCCACATGGAGAACCTGATCCACGGCTCGGACTCCGTGGACAGCGCGATGCGCGAAATCGCCCTGTGGTTCCCCGAGATTTACTGAGGGGCCTGTAACCTGCAAGGATGCATCTCAAAACCCTGACGCTGCGGGGATTTAAGTCCTTCGCCAGTGCGACCACGCTCGCTCTCCAGCCGGGCATTACATGTGTCGTCGGCCCCAACGGGTCAGGTAAATCGAACGTCGTCGACGCTCTCGCCTGGGTCATGGGCGAGCAGGGAGCACGCGCGCTGCGCGGCTCGAACATGGCGGACGTTATTTTCGCGGGGACATCTGGGCGCGCGGCGTTGGGGCGCGCCCAGGTGGACCTGACGATCGACAATGCTGACGGGCTGCTCGACATCGAGTACTCGGAGGTGACGATCAGCCGTACCCTGTTCCGCGGGGGCGGCTCGGAGTATTCCATCAACGGCTCGCCCGTGCGGCTCTTGGACGTCCAGGAGCTGCTCTCCGACACGGGCATGGGCCGCCAGATGCACGTCATCGTGGGGCAGGGGCAGTTGGACGCGATCCTGTCCTCCACGCCCGAGGAGCGGCGCGGCTTCATCGAAGAGGCCGCAGGCGTCCTCAAGCATCGCCGCCGCAAGGAGCGAGCGCTCAAGAAGCTCGCGGACATGGACGCGAATCTCGTGCGCGTCCTCGACCTGACGGCTGAGATTCACCGCCAGCTGAGGCCGTTGGCCCGCCAGGCGCGCATTGCCCGGCGCGCTTCCCTCATTCAGGCGCGCGTGCGCGACGCGAAGGCCCGTCTGCTCGCGGACGACCTGGCGTCGGCCCTCTCGCGCTTGGCTGCTCTCGAAGCCTCGGATGAGTCGGCCGCGCAGCGACGCGCAGCGCTGGAGGCTCAGATCGCCGCGTCGCGCGTGTCGTTGTCGTCCCTCGAGGAAGCTGAGCGTTCCTCCTCGCCCGCGCTCGAGCAGGCGTCGGCGGACTGGCAGTCGCTGACCACTCTCACTGAGCGCCTGCGCGGAACCCTCATGGCGGCCACGCAGAAGGTCGCCCTGCGCGCAACCCCCGAGCCTCCTCCGGCAGGGGAGGATCCCGATGTGCTCGACGAGCGCGCCCGCGTCGCCGGCACCGAAGACGCCGCCTTGGCCGGGCAGGTTGACGTCGCGCGCTCTGCATTGACGTCCGCGACTCGCGCACGCGAGGCGGCTGAGGACACCGACGAGGCAGCCTCCCGCGAGCTGGCCCGCGTCAACCGCGTCATCGCCGACCACCGTGAGAAGGTCGCACGCCTGACGGGTGACGTGTCCACGGCCGCGTCACGCCTGGAGGCCGCCCGCGCCGAGGCCGAGCGCGCGTGGAGCGCGTACCAGGGCGCTCAGGAGCGCGCCGCTGCGGCGGAGGCCGCCGTGCCGGGGACGACAGGATCTGTGGCTGACAGTGCGTTCGATAAGGATGGATTATCCGCCGATTCAAGCGGGGGAGCGGCACGCGCACACGCGGAGGCGTCCGCGCGTCGTGACGCAGCGCGCGCCCGCGTGGACGAGCTGCTGGGTGTGGAGCGCGAGGCTCGAGCCGAGCGTGCTCGCTGGGAGGCACGCCGCGACGCGCTCGAGCAGCTGTTGGCCCCCGAGGATGGCACCTCCGAGCTGTTGGGGAAGCCCGGAGTGCTCGGCCAGGTCGCGCCCCTCTTACGCGTCGCACCCGGGTATGAGGACGCCGTCGCAGCCGCGCTCGCCCCTTTCGCGGATGCCGTCGTCGTGGATTCCCTGGCACGAGGCCTGGGAGAGCTGGACGCGGCACGCGCCGCCGGGCGCTCGCTGCGCCTCGTCGTTGCGCCCGGTGACCAGGGGCGCGCGGAGGAAACCCTGAAGACGGGGGAAGCCACGGCCTCGTCGCCTGTTGCTGCTTCCCCCGGTGCTCTCGGTGCTGCGGAGCTACCCGACGGTGCCGCGTGGCTACGCTCGGTCGTCACCTGCGAGGGCGGTGCTGCGCCGCTAGCGGCACTGCTGGACGGGGTCGTCGCGTGCTCCGCTGAGTGTGCGCCTGCCGTGCTCGCCCTGACGGGCGTGCGGGCCGTCGTCACGCCCGGCGGCGACGTGCTGCGCGCGTGGTCGGTCGAGGGAGGCCGGCAGGCCTCGTCGGTGCTGTCCGTGCGCGCCGACTTCGAGCAGGCAAGTGTGCGAGCGAAGGACGCAGGTGCCCGGATGGACGCAGTCTCCGAGGAACTCGCCCATGCGAACGTGCAGCTGGACCGATGCATCAAGGAAGCGAACGACGCGCTCAAGGCCCTGCGTGCAGAGGACGCGCAGCGCGCGAAAGAGGCCCAGGAGTTGGCTCGTGCCCAGTCGGCGGCGCAGGCAGCCCGTGCCGAGGCCGAGCGCGCCCGCGACGTCGCTCGCCGCGCCGACGAACAGGTCGAATGGGCCCGCGAGCAGGACGTGGCCGCTCGCGCACGCCTCGAGAGGGCCGACTCGGTGGGATCGCCCGAATCCCTCGAAGACGCCCAGGCCCGTGCGGATGCTGCGTCCCGCGCCGCGCGCCAGGCCCGCGAGACAGAAAACGAGGCTCGGCTGAGCTTACGCACCCTCGAAGACCAATCGCGGCGCGCCGCCGCCCGCGCCCGCTCCCTGCGCCAGGCTGCCGCCGCCGAGCGCGAGGAGCGCGCCCGCTACGCCCGGCGCGAGGCGGTGAGGCAGACGGAACTGGCCACGGCCTCGGACGTGGAGGCGGCCGCGCGCATCGCGCTGGAGGCGGCCGAGCGTGCCCTGTCCCGGGCTGCTGCCGAACGCGACCGGTTGAGCGCTCGACGTTCCCAGGTGTCTCGAGAGGTCTCGGATGCGCGCCGCGCCCTGGACCGGATGAGCGCGGAGCTGGCGGATGCGATGAACTCAGCGAACCAGGGCAAGATCGCGGCCGAACAGACGAGGGTGCGCGTCGAGGACCTGCAGCGGCGCGCCCTCGAGGAACTCTCGCTCGAGCCAGAGCAGCTGATCGCCGAGTTCGGGCCGGAGGTGATGGTGCCGGCGCTGCCCCTCGACCCCGACGACGTGGAGAAAGCCGAAGCCGCCAAGCCACGCGCGTATGTGCGCGCCGAGCAGGAGCGAGCGCTCGCCACAGCGCAGAAGGACTTGGAGAAGCTGGGGCGCGTGAACCCCCTGGCGCTCGAGGAGCACGAGGCGCTGGCGGCGCGGCACAAGTTCCTGGTGGACCAGGTGCAGGACCTCAAGGCGTCGAAGGCGGATCTGCTGCGTATCGTGCAGGACGTGGACCGCCTGGTTCAGGAGGCTTTCACGGCCGCGTTCGCGGAGACACGCAAACAGTTCGAGCATGTGTTCAGTGTGCTGTTCCCAGGCGGCCAGGGCGACCTGGTGCTCACCGATCCGGAGGATATGCTCTCGACCGGCATTGAGATCGAGGCCCGGCCCGCCGGCAAGAAGGTGAAGCGCCTGTCGCTGCTGTCGGGCGGCGAGCGTTCCCTGGCCGCGATCGCGTTCCTGGTCGCGATCTTTAAGGCGCGCCCGTCTCCGTTCTACGTCATGGACGAGGTCGAGGCCGCCCTGGACGACATGAACCTGACGCGCCTGCTCACCATCTTCAAGGAGCTGCAGGAGACGTCGCAGCTCATTGTTATCACGCACCAGAAGCGAACCATGGAGATAGCGGACGCCCTGTACGGCGTGACGATGCGTGATGGAATCACGAGGGTGGTGTCCCAGCGCCTCGAACATTAGTACTCGAATACCAAGCCAGGATGACGCTTAGAGGCTTACAGGAAACCTCATGTGGATTGTTCGAAAGAAATAAATGATCTAATTGATGTATCTGCTGATCTTGTGAGAAAACCCTGAAAATAGAGAATTCTGGGAGTGCCGGCTACTGGATCGTAGCGCAGTGAATTAACGTGATAGCGATCAGGTGTTAAGATCAAATAATGAAACAATGTTGACGTGTGATGTTGTTGCCTTTGTGATGATTGTGGGAAATGATGTAATACGCTGAAAATAACGTGACGGAATCGCATTGTTAGCATGTCGTGTTAATATGTTTTCACGGGAATTGCGGCCGGGAAATAAAAAATACTGCATGTCGTGGATGGGGCACTGAGGGCAATCAAGTGTCATGGTTCCCTGGGCACGAGAGAAAAATCGGGTAAGAAGTATGCCAACTATTGCTGCGGGAAGTTTGAAATTACAACGAGGCAGGAGAAATGTTGAACTTGCTGGCTCCGTTATTAGGTGGAGACGGCCGTCTTGGCAGTGCACTTTTCCTAAGTAATTAATGTTTGTGTTAGAGGCCCGACTGGAATGATAAACAATTGGTGGGTGTAGGTTAGGTAATCTCCAGTTAGCTACGGCAGATCTAAAATGGCTAACATTAGTGGGCGTCAGTCGTGACAGTATAGTGCGAAGGTGGTCAGGGTCGTTATCAAATTCTTCAATGCTGATGAAATTGCAGTCGGTCACGAATGTTGGTGGAACAAGTTCCGTATTCGGTAGACCAAAGTCGATCATGTTGACTTCCCAGATTGGAGTTAGCTGTCCCGACTTGTCGGAGATGAGTACGCGAAGCACATTTGTAAAACTATCTGATTGCGTGTCGCTTGCTGAAAATAAGTGAAATGCAGCGGAAGTGCTTCCATCAGCTGATGTATTTACGTATTGTTGAGCGGGTTTGATTATCTCGTTGAGCTCATTGGTTATATCATTCTTGTTGATACGGAAGGTATTGGACTTGGGAAGTCGATCTGATAATGCTCTCTCGGGAGATGTGTAGAAAGAGATGATCCATTCATTCAAAGAGTGGATTCTATTTAAAAATTCTATGTCCGATAATGATTGAAGCGAATCGACCATTTCCTTTAGGAAAATAAGTGCGAGTGATTGTTTTGAGTGGGTAGGTATGAGAATGTTCTTGGGTTGAAACTGATTTGTTGCGATTAACTGATCCAAGGAATGTAGATAATTCAAGTCGATCTGACGAAGGATAAGTATGTCAACGATCTTAGGATGTTGGTCGTTTGTTCTGTTTGCTGAATTGATAAAGTCAGATGTGCTGGACCAGAAGTCTGTCTCGTTCATGGAGCAGTACAAATTAGTGGCATCTTTGCTTGATTCTGTGGATAGAGAATCTGAAAGTTGTTTGTATTGAAGTGCTTGTTGGGTTGGAGAAGCGATTGGATTAATATACCAGTCTACAGCGATGGCGATTGTCGCGTAGGGAATTTGGTCTTTCCATAGTGTAATGGTCTCTGTGTAGGATGGGATTTCATCAAATTGCTTAAAATTGGTGGAAACTGTTTGAAAATGCATGGTCGCTTCCTTTGTTTGAAATATTGTATCGCGGTTACTGGTGCCAACAGTTGTGTTGGTCTACAAATACTGGACCTTGAATGATTGTAGTTCGCAGTATGTATTTGCTGGTTCGTTATTGACGATAAACGTCGCGCAGTGGTTATGTTGCAAATAGCGAATTAAGTCGAAGCCCGGGTGGTGATATCGTTGACTATGTGCAGGAATAACGACTTTGGGCATATGTGGCGGTCTTGACATAGATAGGTGTGATAGCAAATCAGGTGACCAATCCTTATCTGACCCATGGTGAGGTGGGAGAAATGTGGTGATCTGCCCAAATATATCTGAGTAGAGATGGATGAACGTCGACAGTGGTTTGGAGCGTCGTCCAATTGGTGCGTCGGAGCAGTTGATCCAACCTGTCCGATTGTGTATTTCCAATGTTGTCGACTGGCCATGAATTGACCTTGTTTGAACATTCATAATGCTCAGTTTTGAAGGTGCTCCGGAATATAGCATTAGCGAAAATGTATTTGGAACTGTTGTTCCCGAGGCGATGTAGGTAATTTGCTGATGCTTTTTGAAATGGTTTATCGTCTCTTTTAAGCACTTTCCAATTTGTTTCAGCTCGTTCAAATTTGAACTCATATAAAACTCTTTGAACGCATTTGGGTGTGTAATATCTTTGCCTTGTGTTATTAGGTTCCTTTCGATTAGATTTGATATGAACTGTTCAGCAACTTTTGATAAAATTACGTCGTGAAGGGTGTGTGAACGCAGCTCCCAAATTGGAATGCTGGTGTTATTCGAGGTGGCCGCGCGGATTTGTGTGCGATTGCTTTGTATTTTGATTGTTCCTACGGGAGTTCTAGCTGCGCTTGTTATTTGGGTGGTTTTGGAGTATATTTCTCTTTCTTCCAGGGTTTCGTTTTGGTTTTGGTGAGTGGTTCCTTGATCGTTTGCTTCAGCATATGGTGATTCTCTAACTTTGATATGTTTGTCAATCATCAACTTCAATGCTACTTCTGGTTGTTCATAAAATTTCCAAATCCACTCACTGATCTCATGGATTCGCTCTTCAGTAATTGTGCCAGTGGATCCGTTTTTGTCATTGCGGAATAAGTTTGATGCTAAGCAGAGGAATCGTTCGTGCACTGTTGTAGTTGGGATAACACATTCCGTCACTTCCCGCTCGTCGCATAATGCTGGAATTCCGCTAATGTGGTCGAGGTCGAAGTGAGATATGTATAGTGTGTCAATCTTTGTTTTTGTGGGGCTATTGGCTTCGTTGTTTAGGATTAGGTTTGTTAGTCTGCTGCGTAAACCTGTCGCAATGGTTTTTTGCCTGCTTGTGGGGTGGGTACCTGTCTGAAGAATAGTAGCTTGTTGATCAAATTGCCTAATTCTGTTTTCGATTAGCGTCCTTCTTTCTTCGGTTCCGCAATCGTATGCATATGTATAGCGGCCGTGGGTTCCGTTCACGTAGAAATCAATTATTCCGGTCTGGAATCCGCCTTGTCCGATTGCCCATTGTGTTCTTGTGACTCTTGTCTCGATGGTACCCATTACTGTTCTCGCTTTAACAACGTTGGTGGATTTAAGTGCATGTGACAGCGGACTATTCGTTATTTCTGTATTTCTTAGCTTCTGGTATGAGAAGTGTTCGCATAGTGCGTAAATCGGAAGAATGTTCCGTGTTGTGCTGCTCCTAGTAGTGTTTCATGCATCCGTCATCGCATGGTGTTGCACCAGAGTACCTCGCATGGGCGTATATTGTACACTTTTGTCGACGTGTTCAAATGTACAAGCTCTAACGAGGTTACCTTCGTTTTCCCATTGTTTTTTCGTTGATTTTCTATTGCTGTCCCTTTTGTCGTAGCAAACCTTAAGATTCCGATGGATACTCGCAGCTGATCGTGATCACGCACCAGAAGCGCACGATGGAGATAGCAGACGCCCTCTACGGCGTCACCATGCGAGACGGCGCCACGACGGTGGTCTCCCAACGCCTCGCGGAGTAGGGGAGGGCTCCTCGCGTGGAAAGGCCGTTGCTTCTACTCGGAATGACACCGCCTTCAAAGAACATGATGACAGAAATGTTTGGACTTGAGAGGAGAGGCAATGAGCAAGAAGCAAGAGGGGACCTATCGTCTCGCGGGAGGAATCACCTTGTCCGACGCTGATCTTGACGCAGATGCTCAGCGCTTCGAAGCCGGCGTATGCGACGGAGCCTGGAAGGTCCTGCCAGGGCGTTTGCAGCTCTTCGGCGAGGACACGATGCCGGTCGGCACGCGCCTGCCCGAATCCTTGGTTCGGGAGCTTGACGAGGCGGCAGGGGAACTCGGACAGACCCGCAGCGAGCTTGTACGTCGTTTCATTTCTGACGGCCTGCTAGCGCTGAAGGCATAAAGCAGTGGGGATCCCCTGTCGCAATGCCTAGGAGATCCCCACTGATGACGCCGAAGTCCGCCGCTCTCAGGCTTCGAGCCTGGTGAGCGTGCCGTGCGTGAGCTCGTAGATCGTGTCCACGTAGGGCAGGATCGAGCGGTCATGCGTCACCATGATGGCGCTCTTGTTCTTTGATTTCACTTCCTTGCAGATCAGCTGCGCGATCTCCTGGCCGCGATCCGGGTCCAGGCTCGCGGTCGGCTCGTCGGCGAGGATCAGCTGCGGGTTGCCGATGAAGGCGCGAGCGATTGCCGCGCGCTGCTTCTGGCCGCCCGACATCTGGCGCGGATACTTGGCGTAGGAGGCCTCAATACCCAGGTCTTCCATGAGGGAACGGACCTCGGCCTGACGCTTGGCCTTGTCCTTCTCGCCCTTGAGCTTCGCGACCAGCTCGAGCTGATCGCCGATGCGCATGTAGGGGAGCAGCTGGTGGTCCTGGAAGATGAAGCCCAGCAGCTCCAGGCGCTTGCGCGTCCACTGCTTCTGGCTGAGCTGCGTGAGGTCTTGGCCGGCGATGGAGATGCGTCCCTCGTCGGCCGATAGGAGCAGGCCCGCGATGGACAGCAGCGTCGACTTTCCGGAACCCGACGGCCCCAGGATTGCGACGAACTCGCCGGGGTCGACGCTCAGGCTTAGACCGCTGAGCACGCGGTGCGTCTGGCCGCCGTCGGCGTAGGACTTTCCGATCGAATCCAGTTCGATGATTGCCACTTTATTCTCCGTTTCCGCCGATGACTTCGATGGGGTCCACCTTCTTGATCTTCAGCAGTGACAGCGCGCCGCACAGGATCGACGTCACGACGAAACTGATCGCGACGGTGACGCTGTCTGCGAGAGTCATGATCGACGGGACGGTGCTCGGCAGGAACGGCGCCATGGCGGCGGCGATGCTGAGGCCGATCACGACGCCGATGATCGAGATGATCGTCAGCTGAGAGATCTGGATGTAGGTGATCGTGCGCATCGGCATGCCGATCGCCTTCAGAACACCGAACTGGCGCAGCTTCTGCAGGGTGAGGATGTAGAAGAAGACGCCCAGGATCGCGGATGAGGCAACGAGGAGTACCCACGTGATCATCTTGAGCGTGAGGTTTTGGGCCTTGTAGCCGGGGATCTTGTCGATGACCTGCTGGCGGTCGGCGGTCATCAGGTGAGTGGGAAGGGCGTCCTCCGCAATCTCATCCGATGTCACGACCGTCTGGGCCTGCCACCGATAGTTCGGATCCGTCTTGGTGCGCATACCCGCGTAGGTCTGCGAGCTGACGAAACCGATGTCGCTGTAGCCGTAGTTGGCTCGTGAGGCGAAGGCGACGACCGTCAGTTCCTGCTCGGAGATCTTGTCGATCACCCGGTCACCGACCTGGATGCCCTCGTTCTCAAACGCGCTGTCGAGGATGACCTCGTTGTCCCCAAGGTCGGAAATAGCAAGGTCGGAGTCGATGAGGGTCGGCTGGAGAACGTTACCGTCGTTGTGATCCGTCGCGAAGTATGTGATGTCCAGGGTGTTCGAGTCGTCGACCCGGGTGATAGTCGCGCGCTGGATGACGAGGCTCGCGTAGTCGCGCATGCCGGCCGCTTCGAGGGCCTTGATGTCGTCGGAGGTGACCGACGAATAGGGGATGACTCCCTCAGAGTCCGTCGACAGGACGTAGGTGAGGGGACCGTAGTTCGCGATCTGCGCGGACACGGAGGCGCCGAGGCCGTTGGTGAGGCCCGAGAGGAACACGACCATGAACATGAGCGTGGCGATCAGGAACTCGATGAGAACGAACTTCTTTGGTTGATATGTAATTTCGTTCCACGCTATTTTCATGGCTTTGCTCCAATGCGGGCGAAAGTGTGTCAGTTCGCCACCTTTTGTGCCCGAAAGTGACTCGCAACTGTACCACGCGCTCTTTGACAGGTGCGCGGGGGAGAGGTGTGAAAGCGCGGGTCAGGGTGGTTTCGTGACACAGTCGTCAGAAGCGGGAGAAAGGAAACGAGCATAGGAAAAACGCGGGCAGGGACCCGTCGGTCCCCGCCCGCGCCTCGAAGCCGTGCGTCCCGCCGCTGCGGGAGCAGTGATATCAGTCGTTCATGAAATGACGCTCGTCCAGGATCTGTGCGCCAGCGCCCACCAGGGAGGGCAGGTGCTCGTTCGCGTGGTGGCCGCAGAAGTAGAGCTGGCCGCCCGACGGCATGGTCGCACGAACCCAGGCGCGAGCGCCGCAGGCGTCGCAACGATTCGCCGCGCTCAACTGCGGCTCGTCCAGTACGGGGCGTTCAAGAATCTGTGCCTTCATGCTTCCATCACACACCATTGAGCCACCCCCGCGCACCCCTGTTCACCGGGGGCGCAATCTCTGACCACCGTCGACACCATGACACAACGCTTCACGGGCCACGACAACGCAGAAAAAAGCCCGCGAGAATGTCGCGTGCGACGAGCCGCCAAACCGCGCCGATCAGCGCAAAATAGCCCAGGCCTCGTCAAGCGTGGAAAGCCTCCCAGAACCCACGCCACATGTCCAGCGGACCGCAAATGAGCACGTAGCCACCTATGATTCACCTCGTGACTCCTACCGACGCATCCGACTACAACGCACGGCACCTCTCCGTCCTCGAAGGCCTCGAGGCGGTGCGCAAGCGCCCCGGCATGTACATCGGCTCCACCGACCACCGAGGCCTCATGCACTGCCTCTGGGAGATCATCGACAACGCCGTCGATGAGGCTCTGGAAGGATACTGCGACACCATCGACGTACGCCTCCACCCCGACCACTCCGCCTCCGTCGCTGACAACGGCCGAGGCATCCCCGTCGACATCGTGCCCGGCCAAGGCCTGACCGGCGTCGAGGTCGTCTACACCAAGCTCCACGCTGGCGGTAAGTTCGGCGGCGGCTCCTACGCGGCCTCCGGCGGCCTCCACGGCGTCGGTGCGTCCGTCGTCAACGCTCTCTCGGCGCGCCTCGACGTGCAGGTCGACCGCGGCGGCAAGACCCACGAGATGTGCTTCCGCCGCGGCGAACCCGGCGAATTCGACGACTCGAAGCAGCGCACCCCCAACTCGCC